>Ga0193709_1000280_pt1 | contig 19476 bp, 14 predicted proteins | sample H3c2metaG_FD_160571 | JGI IMG/M metagenome (GOLD analysis project Ga0193709, IMG submission 160571) | Soil microbial communities from a riparian zone of the East river system, Colorado, United States - H3c2 | ecosystem: Environmental > Terrestrial > Soil > Riparian zone | place: USA: East River... | reverse complement strand
CTTGAAGAATTCGGTGCTGGCGACATCCAAACCCAAATAAATGTCCTTGCCCGCGCGATAGCCGGCCTTGTCGATGGCTTCCAAAATGATGGTGATCGCCGCTTCGTTAGACGGCAAATCCGGGGCGAAGCCGCCCTCATCGCCCACGGCGGTATTCAAGCCCTTGGCGTGCAGCACCTTTTTCAAGGTGTGGAACACTTCGGCGCCATAGCGCAACGCCTCTGAGAACGTCGGCGCGCCGATCGGCAGAATCATGAATTCTTGGATGTCGACGCTGTTGTCTGCGTGCGCCCCGCCGTTGATGATATTCATCATCGGCACGGGCAGCGTCAAATCCCCGGTGCGTGCCAGATGCCGGTACAGCGGCAATCCTTGATCGGTCGCGGCAGCCTTCGCCGCCGCCAGCGACACCGCCAAAATCGCATTGGCGCCCAATCGCGCCTTGCTGTCCGTGCCGTCCAATTTGATCATCGCGGCATCGAGAGCCGCTTGATCCTGAGCATTTGCGCCCATGACGGAGTCGCGAATCGTGCCGTTGATGGCGCCGACCGCCTTGAGCACGCCCTTGCCGCCGTATCGTTTCATATCGCCGTCGCGCAGCTCCACCGCTTCGCGCGATCCGGTCGAAGCGCCCGAGGGCACCGCTGCCCGGCCGACGGTGCCGGAATCCAATACCACGTCCGCTTCGACCGTGGGGTTTCCCCGCGAATCGATGATTTGACGGCCGCGAACATCGACGATTCGACTCATAAGAGTGATTCCTCAAAAGGTGATCTCTTGACCGCAATGTCCAGTTCGGCAAGCGTGGTCAGCAAGGACTTCATGCGATCCAAGGGCCAGGCGTTCGGACCATCCGACAGCGCCTTGGCGGGGTCGGGATGCGTCTCCATGAAAATGCCCGCCACGCCGGCGGCCACCGCGGCACGCGCCAGCACCGGCACGAATTCCCGCTGCCCGCCGGAGGAGTCGCCCTTGCCGCCGGGCAGCTGCACCGAGTGCGTTGCATCGAACACCACCGGACACCCGGTGGCGCGCATCACGGCCAGGGAGCGCATGTCCGACACCAGGTTGTTATAGCCGAACGAGAAGCCGCGTTCGCAAACCATGATCTGCGCATTGCCGGTGGAGCGCGCCTTGTCCACGACGTTCTGCATTTCCCAGGGCGACAGGAACTGCCCCTTCTTGATGTTCACCGGTTTGCCCTGCGAGCAGGCGGCGACGATGAAATTGGTTTGACGGCAGAGAAATGCCGGCGTTTGCAGCACATCGACCACGGCCGCGACTTCGGCAAGCGGCGTATCTTCATGCACGTCGGTCAAAACCGGCACACCGATTTGTTCGCGCACTTTGCTCAAGGCCTTCAGGCCTTCTTGCAAGCCGGGACCGCGAAAACTCGCGCGCGAGGAGCGATTGGCCTTGTCGAACGATGCTTTGAAGATGAAGGGGATTTTGAGCGCGGCTGTCATCTCCTTGAGACGGCCGGCCACATCGATGACGAGGCCTTCGCTTTCAATGACGCACGGGCCTGCAATCAAAAAGAACGGGCGATCGGGCCCGACCTCAAAGGAAGTCAGCTTCATAGGCTCAGCGAATCATGCGGTTGCGGCTCGCCCGGGCTGCAGCGAAGCTCGGTACTCGCGCGCTGCCCTGACGAAGCCCGCGAACAGCGGGTGCCCATCGCGTGGCGTGGACGTGAATTCGGGGTGGAACTGACTGGCCACGAACCAGGGATGGCTGGGCAATTCGATGAATTCCACCAACCCGTCCGCCGAGAAGCCGGAGAAGCGCAGGCCGGCCGCTTTCAATTCCTCGAGATAGTGATTGTTGAATTCATAGCGATGGCGATGACGCTCGAATATCGAATCCTTGCCGTACAGCGAGCGCGCCAGCGAACCCGGAACGAGTTTGGCCTCTTGGGCGCCGAGCCGCATGCTGCCGCCCAAATCCGATTTCTCATCGCGCACCTGTTGACCGCGCTCCAGGTCCTGCCATTCGGTAATCAATGCGATCACCGGGTGATTGGTGGCGCGGTCGAACTCGGTGCTGTTGGCGCCCTTGAGCGCCAGTACATTGCGCGCATATTCGATGATGGCGAGCTGCATCCCCAAACAAATGCCCAGGTACGGAATGCCGTTTTCGCGCGCAAAACGGATCGCTTGGATCTTGCCTTCGATGCCGCGGTCGCCGAATCCGCCCGGCACCAAAATAGCGTCCATTTTCTGCAGCGCGGCTGCGCCCGAGCGCTCGATGTCCTGCGACTCGAAATAGTGAATATTGACCCGCGTGCGCGTCTTGATGCCGCCGTGCATCAGGGATTCGTTCAATGAAATATACGAGTCGCGAATCTGCACGTACTTTCCGACCATGCCGATGTCGACGACGGCTTCCGGATTCTGTTTGGCGGCAACGACCGCGCGCCATTCGGACAGATCGGTTGGCGGTGCGTTCAAGCGCAGCTTGTCGACCACGATGTCGTCCAGGTCCTGCTCGTGCAGCAGCATCGGGATTTTGTAAATATCATCGGAATCCACCGCCGAAATCACCGCCCTCTCTTCGACATTGGTGAACAACGCAATCTTGCGGCGCTGCTCATCCGGCAGGCTTTGCGAGCAGCGGCACAACAAAATATCGGGTTGAATGCCGATGCCGCGCAGCTCCTTCACCGAGTGCTGGGTGGGCTTGGTCTTGATTTCGCCGGCGCCGCCTAGAATCGGCACCAAGGTCAGGTGCATGTACAGCACCTTGTCGCGCCCGAGTTCCACGCCCATTTGGCGAATGGCTTCGAGAAACGGCAGCGATTCGATGTCGCCGACCGTGCCGCCGATTTCCACCATGCAGACGTCCGAATCGCCGGCGCCCATGCGGATCCGGTGCTTGATCTCGTCGGTGATGTGCGGAATGACTTGCACCGTCGCACCGAGGTAATCGCCGCGCCGCTCCTTGGCAATGACGCGCTCGTAGATTCTGCCCGTCGTGAAATTGCTGTTGCGGCCGGTGGTCGTGCGCACAAAACGCTCGTAATGGCCCAAATCCAAGTCGGTCTCGGTGCCGTCGGCGGTGACGAAAACCTCGCCATGCTGAAACGGGCTCATGGTGCCGGGATCCACATTGATGTAAGGATCCAGCTTCACCATGCTGATTTTGAGGCCGCGGGCCTCGAGGATGGCGCCCAAGGACGCCGAGGCAATTCCTTTACCCAGCGAGGAGACCACGCCGCCGGTGACGAAAACGAATCGATTCATGATGAGTCACCGCCGATTAAACGTTTGTTGTCCACTTAAACTAAGCGGATGCTCAAACGGAGCCAAAGGGAACAATTGGAATACGACGGGAGTTCAGGTTACCAGAACACGTCCATCTCGACAATCCTAACAAACGCTACTTAACCATGGGCGCGAAGTTCGCACGTGGGCACGAAGTTCGCGTGAAACATTCGCGTGGAACGCTGCTAATGCGCTGCTAGCCGAACTTCGCGGTCGGCTAAATCACGAGGGGCGCATCGTTCCACGTAACTTTGAGCCCTGGCGCGTCCGGCGCGGCGCACCAGCGAGCCTCCAGCCACAAATCAGCGACGGCAATCAAGTCATCGCCGGCAAACACCAGAGGCAGTGCATCCCGCATCCAGGGCAGCACGCCCTGCGACTGGCATAGGTGCTGCACGGTCTGCGTCTTCGCCGATCGAGCGGGCTTGAGCGTCTCGCCCCCCTCGCGCCTTCGCACCATCACGACCGCGGGCAGCGCGTCGGCCGCGATTCCCCCGATCTGGGCACCCCACGTGAGATAGCCGAGATTCGCACCCAACGCAATGCTCGAACCTAGGACAGCGGTCCAAGGCCTCGCCTCTTCCAAGCGCGGGCAATCAGCCTCGGTGAGGAACAACCGCTGCCGATAGCGGCGCAAGGCCTTATTGCCCCACACGATGGCAGGCTGGTGATCTGCGTCCGCCTCGAACACCTGCCGCAAGGCCTCGGCAAGGCGCGCCGTCGATGGCGCTTCCACGCCCGCCTCACCCAGCCATGCGCGAATGGCATTCATGCGATTCGCTTGCGGCAGCGCTCTTAAGGCCGGCACCGACAGAGCATCTCCATCGCGCAGACGCGCCACATCGGCAGCCGCCATCCTATCCAGCAATTCTTGCGCCTCGGCCATATGCCGGGCGCTGCGCGACAGGGCAATGTCCGCGCCCGGCCAACGCGTCTCGATCAGAGGCCAGATCGCTTTTCGCAAGTAACTGCGGTCAAAGCGCAAATCCTCGTTCATGGGATCGATGACTTTGGAATTCCCAAGGTGCCCGCCCCATTGCAGCAGCTCGCGCTGCGGCACATCCAGCACAGGGCGCACATGCCACCCTAACCCTAAAATGCGGCGGACCGGCATGGCCGACATGCCCTTGACGCCCGCTCCCCGCAACGCCTGCAGCAACAGGGTCTCGGCCTGATCCTGGCGGTGATGCGCCGTCAGCAGGCATTCCAGCGGCTGAAGCTGCGCGGCGAGCGCCGCATAGCGCGCATCGCGCGCCGCAGCCTCGATCGACCGGCCTGCTTCACTTTGAACCTCGACGCGGATCAAACCTAAGGGGACGCCCAGACGCTCACAGAGACTCCGGCACGCTTCGCAAAATTCCGCGGCCGCCGCTTGCAGGCCGTGATCGATGTGGACCGCGCGCAGCGGCAAGCCGCGAAATCCGCCACTCAGCCCCGCCAGCGCTGCGAGCAAAGCGGCGGAATCCGCGCCGCCGCTCAATGCCACCACGAGGCCGCGGGCGTCTTCCGGGACGGAGGACTCGAGCACCGCGTACAAGGATGCCGCGGAAAAACTCATCTCTAGCTGTCGTGATATGCACCGAAGCCGCGCACGCGAGCCTGGCGCGCGTCGAGCAGCTGGGTGATGGGTTGATTGCGAAGTTCCGTCAAGTGCTTGAGCATGCTCTGTTTGATGCCTTCGGCCATCAGCTGTGGATCGCGGTGCGCGCCGCCGTGCGGTTCTTTCAAGACTTCATCGACCAATCCGAGTTTGTAGAGCCGGTCTGCGGTGCCGCCCATGGCATCGGCCGCGATTTCCTTTTTCTCGGTGCTCTTCCACAGAATCGATGCGCAACTTTCCGGCGAAATGACCGAATAGGTGCTGAATTGCAGCATGATCAGCTGGTCACAGACGCCGATGGCCAGCGCGCCGCCGGAGCCGCCCTCGCCGATCACGATGCTCAAGACCGGAGCGGCCAAGTTGGACATCTCGAATAAGTTGCGCGCGATCGCTTCGCTCTGGCCGCGTTCCTCGGAACCAATGCCCGGATACGCTCCCGGCGTGTCGATCAACGTCACGACCGGGATGCGGAATCGCTCCGCCATTTTCATCAGGCGCAGCGCCTTGCGATACCCCTCAGGTTTGGGCATGCCGTAGTTGCGCCGCACGCGCTCCTTGGTATCGCGGCCTTTTTGGTGGCCGATCAACATCACCGGCGTGCCTTCGAGCCGCGCCAGTCCGCCGACGATCGCCAGGTCATCGCTGTACATGCGATCGCCGTGCAACTCGTGCCAGTCGCTGAAGATCATCGAGACATAATCCAACGTATAAGGCCGCTGCGGATGACGCGCCAACTGAGTGATTTGCCAAGGTGAAAGATTGGCAAAAATGCTGGTGGTGAGCGCCCTGCTCTTCGACTGCAGGCGCTTGATCTCTTCTGAAATATTGACGCTGGCATCGGTGCCGATGAATTTGAGTTCCTCGATCTTGGCCTCGAGCTCCGCGATCGGTTGTTCAAATTCCAGAAAATTCATCGCCATGAGCTCGTTTCCTCGCCGCGAACGTCATTTCGCGGACCATACACTAAATACCATCCCTCGCGCCCGACAAGCGCCGACAGCCGGTCCAATAGCTCACGCGTCGGACGCACCGACCAGGCGTCGGGAAGATTCACCTTACCACTGTAGTCGGCCCGATTGACCGCCACGCTGACCCCGCAGGGTCCGCGCAAGTAGGGCTTCAGCACCTGTTCGAAGCGATTCATGCCCTGCGGGCCATCGAATTCGGCCGGCCAACGCAGCCACAGGCGGCGCGCGAAGCGCTCACGCGCCCGGTCGATATCCATCAAGGACTTGGCCTGCAAACGCCAAGCCTCGATGAAGTCATCGAAGCGCAGCGTGCCATCGATGATCAGGATGGCGTCTTTGACAATGATATCGCGATGCTGCTGAAACACTTCCTCGTACAAGCTGACCTCGAGTCGCGCGCTGCGATCGTCCAGGATCAAGGTCACGCGATTCGGGCGGCGGCGAATTTCCAGCACCAAACCCGCCACGGTGGCGGGCTTGCCCGCCGACCAGTTGCGCGCACCTTCCAGCGGCGCCGGCGGTTTGGGACCGCCGACATCGGCCAGACGCGCACTCACCAAGAACTTCAAGTCCGGCTCATAGGGCGTTATGGGATGGCCGCTCAAGAACAGGCCCAGCGTTTCGCGCTCGCCGGCCAGACGCTCAGCCTCGGACCAATCCGCCACGGCGACATTCTCGGCGGCACTCAATCCGAACAGGTCGTCCTGGCCCACACTGATGGCGCGCGAATTCTGCTCTCCCAAATGCATGGCGCGGTCGAGCTCCGCCGTCAGCGATGCGCGATTGGGCCCAATCTGGTCCAAGCTGCCGGAGCGAATCAATGCCTCGAACACGCGCCGGTTCACGCGCTGCAAATCAATGCGCCGGCACAGATCCGGCAGAGTCTCGAACGGCCCGTTCTTTTCGCGGTCCTCGATGATGGCTTCGACCGCAGAAGCGCCCACGCCTTTGATGGCGCCCATGCCATAGCGGATGCTGCCCGGACCGGCGACGCGAAATGCATACACCGAGGCATTCACATCGGGCGGCAGGACCTTGAGTCCCATGCCGGTGCACTCATCGATGAGCGTCACCACTTTGTCGGTCTTGTCCATATCCGAGGACAGCACCGCCGCCATGTACGCCGCCGGGTAGTGCGCCTTGAGCCACGCCGTTTGGTAGGACAACAAGGCGTAGGCCGCGGAATGCGATTTATTGAATCCGTAGCCGGCAAATTTTTCCATCAGGTCGAAAATATGCGTCGCCTGCGCCTCGCGCACGCCGCGCGCGACTGCGCCGCTGACGAATACCGAGCGCTGCTTCGCCATTTCCTCGGGCTTTTTCTTGCCCATGGCGCGGCGCAGGAGATCGGCGCCGCCCAGAGTGTAGCCGGCCAATATCTGGGCGATCTGCATGACCTGTTCCTGGTACAGGATCACGCCGTAGGTCGCCTCGAGCACGGGCTTCAAATCCGGATGCAGGTAGTCGATGATCGCCCCGGTGAGGTCGTGCTTGCGCGCGATGAAGTCCTCGACCATGCCGGATTGCAGCGGTCCGGGCCGAAACAGTGCGACCAGCGCGACGATATCGCCGAAGCGGTCGGGCTGCAGACGCCGAATCAGATCTTTCATGCCGCGCGATTCGAGCTGGAATACTGCCGTGGTCTTGGTGCTCTTGAGCAGCGCATAGGTCAGCGCGTCGTCCATCGGCAAGGCGCTCATCACCAGCGGCGCTTCACCGCTGCCGGCGCGCTGTGCATTGATGTCGCGCACCACCCAGTCGATGATGGTGAGCGTTCGCAGCCCCAGAAAATCAAATTTGACCAGGCCCGCGGCTTCGACATCGTCCTTGTCGAACTGGGTCACCGGCGTGCTGCTGCCCTCTTCGCAGTACAGCGGCGTGAAATCAGTCAGGACCGAGGGCGCGATGACCACGCCGCCGGCGTGCGTACCGGCGTTTCGCGCAAGACCTTCGAGCGTTCGCGCCAGATCAATGAGATCGTGAACCTCGGGCTCGTTGTCGTAGAGGCGCTTGAGCTCCTCTTCTTGTTCGAGCGCCTTGTCGAGGGTCATGCCGATTTCCAACGGAATCAGCTTGGCGATTTTGTCGACATAGCCGTACGGATGCCCCAGAACGCGGCCCACATCGCGCACCACCGCTTTGGCCGCCAACGTGCCGTAGGTGATGATTTGCGAGACGCGGTCGCGGCCGTACTTGTTGGCCACGTATTCGATCACCCGATCGCGGCCATCCATGCAGAAGTCGACGTCGAAATCCGGCATCGACACGCGCTCGGGATTCAAGAATCGCTCGAACAGAAGATCATGCTCGATCGGGTCCAAATCGGTGATGCCCAATGCGTAGGCGACCAGCGATCCTGCGCCGGAACCGCGGCCGGGACCCACCGGCACCCCGTTCTCGCGTGCCCAACGAATGAAATCCGCGACGATCAAAAAATATCCGGCGAACCCCATGGCGCAAATGACGCCGAGTTCAAGATCCAGGCGCGCCGCGTAGGCTGCAACGGCTGCGGAGCCCGCCAACGCCGGCGACGCGGCAACGCGAGTGTCCAGGCCGCGCTTTGATTCCTCGCGCAGGAATTCCTCCGTGCTCGATCCGGCCGGCACCGGGTAGGCGGGCAGCATGGAGGCACCCAGGCGAATCTCCAGAGAACAGCGCTTGGCAATTTCCAGCGTATTGGCCAGCAGTTCCGGGGCGTCCGCAAAGAGTTCGGCCATTTCCGCCGGCGACTTCAGGTACTGCTCCTCGGAATAGCGCCGCGGCCGGCTCGCATCCCCGAGCTGCGCGCCGTCATGGATGCAGACGCGTGCCTCATGCGCTTCGAACTCCGCGCGCGTCAGAAACCGCACATCATTCGTGGCGACCGCGGCGACGCCTCGAGACTGGGCCAGCTCCATGGCCGCTTCGGAGCACACTTGCTCGCCCGCCCGGCCGGTGCGTTGTACTTCCAGGTAGAACCGATCGCCGCAAAATGCCTGCCAACGCTCGAGACAACGCTCCGCTTCGTCGTCGCGGCCGCGCGCGAGGCACCTGCCGATGTCGCCTTCGCAGCCGCCCGAGAGCACGATCAGGCCCTGCAGGATTTCGCTGTTGATCCAACTGCGCTCGAGCATGGGCGCGCCGCGCTGCTGCCCTTCTAAATAGGAGCGGGTCACGAGCTGCGTCAGATGCCGGTACCCTTTCAGGTTCTGACAGAGGAATACAATGCGCGATGGCGCCGCTCGTTCACCCGGCTCGCGAATCCAGGCGTCCACGCCGATCAGCGGCTTGATGCCCGCTGCCTGCGCCTCCTTGTAGAACTTCACCATGGCGAACAGATTGCTTTGATCGGTCAACGCAACCGCCGGCATGCGCCCTGCCGCCACGGCGGCCATCAATTCCGGCACGCGCACGATCCCATCGACCAGCGAGTATTCCGTGTGCAATCGCAGGTGAACGAACGCCGTCAAGTCTCGCACCGCAGAGCGAGGCGTACCGGCTCGAAGGAACGGCGGTGCAACGGACAGGGTCCATGCAGCGTCAAGAGGCGTTGATGGTCCGGGGTCGCGTAGCCTTTATGACTTGCGAAACAATATGCAGGATATATCGTATCCATTTGATTCATATAACTATCTCTGGCCGTTTTTGCCAGAATCGATGCAGCGCTGATCGCCGGCTCGGAGACATCTCCGTCAATGATGGCACGAGCCGTCAACACCTTGCCCAATCCGTTTAAATTGGGAAGCCGGTTACCGTCAACCAGCACATGGTCGGGTGTGAGCGTCATGGCGAGCAAGGCGCGGCGCATCGCGAGAAACGTGGCCTGCAGAATATTCAACGCATCGATCTCGAGATGATCGGCCCAGCCGATGCCGAAGCACAGCGCCTCGCGCCTGATGGCCACGCTCAAGCGCGAACGCTCCTCGGGACTCAAGGATTTCGAATCGGCAACGCCTTCGATGGGCCGGCGCGGCCGCAAGATCACCGCGGCGGCGACGACCGGTCCCGCGAGGGGACCGCGACCCGCCTCATCGATGCCGGCAACCCGCCTCACTCGGCCGATCCTCGCTCGGCCGATCCTCGCTCGGACGGGCTCCCGCTGTTCAACAGATCCAGAATCGCCTGAGCCGCGCGCGTTCCGGCGCCACGGCGCAAGTCGGCGTGGATGCGCGAGAACTCCCGCTCCAGGGCGCTGCGCCGCTCGGTATCGTCAAGCCACATCAAGAGCTCCGCTCCGATCGACTCGGGGATGATCTGGTCCTGAAAATATTCGCCGACGACGCGCTTATCCGCAAGTAGATTTGGTTGCGCAAAGAACTTGGATTTCACCAGTTTCAATCTCGTGAGCACCCAGCCCGTGAGAGCGCCCAAGCGATAGACCACCACCATGGGGCGCTTGCACAGGGCGGTTTCCAAGGTGGCGGTGCCCGATGCCACCAACACCACATTGGCTGCGCTCAATGCCGTGGTCGCCTGGCCGTCGATCAAGAGTACCTCGAGCGCCGGCGCGTCCCGCCGCAGCACCTCCGAGAAAATCTGTCGCGTCGCAGCGCTTGCCATCGGTGCGATGAATTCAAGCTCCGGCCGCTGCGCGACCATCCAGCGCGCGACTGCCGCGAAGTCCGCAGCCAGCCGCTCGACTTCACCGCGGCGGCTTCCCGGCAGCAACGCGACGATGCTCGACTTCTGGTCCAGCCCGAGCGCGAGGCGCGCCGCCTCGCGATCGATTTGCTCTGGAATCGCGTCCGCCAACGGATGACCGACGAATTCCGCACGTATCCCGTGTTCATCGTAAAAGCGCTTTTCGAACGGCAGCAGGCACAACACGAGGTCCACCGATTCTCGAATCTTGCGGGCGCGTCCCTGCCGCCATGCCCACACCTGCGGACTGACGTATTGCACGATGGGAATGCCCGCCGCATGCAGGCTGCGGGCCAATCGTAAGTTGGTGTCGGGCGCATCGATGCCGATGAAAACATCCGGCCGGGCCGTCAGGAACATTCGCTTGATGCGCGCGAGCAGCCGCGCCAGCCTCGGTAAATCGCGCAGGACATCAAATAATCCCATCACGGCCAGCGATTCGGCCGGCTCCCAGGTCTCGCACCCCGCCGCCTGCATTTTGGGTCCGGCGACGCCGAAGAACTGGGTGTCGGGAGCGCGCCGGCGCAGCGCATGGATGAGATCGGCGCCTAAGGTATCGCCTGAGGCCTCACCCGCCACCAGGCCCACTCGCAGGGGAGTGGACACGCGCGTAGCTGCGGGCGCGTTCATTGCTAACGAACGATGCTGCGTGAGCTGCGCTTGATGAATTCGACGAAGGGCGCGATTTCCGGCTGCGTTGCCGCCGCTTTTTCAAGCTCCTCCATGGCCGCTTTCAACTTCAGACCCGAGCGGTACAGCAGCCGATAGGCGCGGCGAATGTTCAGAATTTGCGCAGGCGTGAATCCGCGCCGCTGCAAGCCGACGGAGTTGACGCTGTGCGGCACCGCCGGCCTTCCCACCGCCATGACATAGGGCGGAACATCGCGAGTCACGGCAGCGTTGTGCGCAATGAAACAATATGCGCCAATTTTGGTGTACTGATGCACGGCCGACAGGCCGCCCATGGTGACCCAGTCGCCGATCTCCACATGGCCGCCCAAGGTGGCGCAGTTCGCCATCACGATCTGGTCGCCCAAATGGCAGTCATGCGCCACATGCGAATACGCCATCAAAAGATTGTCGTTGCCGATACGCGTCACGCCTTTATCATGGGTGGTGCCGCGGTTCACGGTCACGGATTCGCGAAACACGTTGCGGTCGCCGATCTCGAGTCGCGTGGGCTCGCCGTTGTATTTTTTGTCCTGCGGCGCGTCGCCGATCGAGGCGAACTGGAAGATCTTATTGTCTGCGCCGATGCGCGTGGGCCCGTTGATCACGGCGTGCGGACCGATCCAGGTTCGAGGTCCGATGACAACGTCGGCGCCGATCACGGTAAAGGGTCCTACCTGGACGTCCGCGGCGAGCTGTGCTTGCGGCGATATCACCGCCCGCGAATCGATCATCCGGCCGCTCCCGCACGTGAAGCCGCCTTGGTCTCCGGAGCGACCATGATTTCCGCCGACGCCACTTCCTTGCCCTCGACTTCGGCCAGGCAATGGAATTTCCAAATGCCCTTGAACGCGCGCTTCAAGGTGACCCTCAGCATCAACTGATCGCCCGGCACCACGGGCTTGCGAAAACGCGCGTTGTCGATGGCGACAAAGTAAAAACGCGTATTGATGTCAGGCACCACCTTTGCGGTCTTGAACGCCAAGATGCCGGCGGCCTGCGCCAAGGCCTCGACGATGAGAACCCCCGGCATTACGGGGCGGTGCGGGAAATGTCCTTGGAAGAACGGCTCGTTGACCGTCACATTCTTCAGCGCGACGCAGTGCTGGCCCGCAACGCATTCCAAGACCCGATCGACCAACAAGAAGGGATACCGATGCGGCAGTTGCCGCATGATCGCTTCGATATCCAACCTATCGGACTCCGACATTATCTCTCCTATCCGTCCAATCGCCGCAGATGGGCGACCATCCGCCGCCACAACCTCGTCTCCACAGTCGGCATGCCGCTCGAATAGCTGCCGGATTTCTTGATCGATGCACTCACCAAGCTGCAGCCCGTCACCACCACATCGTCGGCGATGGTCAAGTGACCGGCAAAACCCACCATTCCGCCGATCATGCAGCGCTGGCCGATCACCGTGCTGCCGGAGATGCCGGTGCAGGCGGCGATGGCGGTATGAGCGCCGATGATCACGTTGTGGCCTACTTGGATCTGATTGTCCAGTTTGACGCCATTCTCGACAACCGTATCATCAATGGCGCCCCGATCGATCGTGGTGTTCGCGCCGATTTCCACGTCATCGCCAACGCGCACGCTGCCCACTTGCGGCACCTTCTCCCAGGTCCCGCTGTTGGGCGCGAAACCGAAACCGTCCGCGCCGACCACGGCGCCGGCGTGCAGCAGGCAGCGCATGCCCAAGGTCACGCCCGGGTATAAATTCACCCTCGACCTCAAGGCCGAGTCGGCGCCGACCGAGGCGCCCTTCTGGACAATGCAGCCGGGGCCGACCAATACGCGCTCGCCGATATGCGCACCCTCTTCGATCACGGCGAGCGGCCCAATGCTCGCCGACGCGGCGACTCGAGCCCCGCCGGCCACCACGGCACTGGGGTGGATCCCCGGCTCGGGAGCTGTTTCCGGATGCAGCAGAGCCGCAATGCGCGCATACGCCAGATACGGGTTGGGGTCGATCAGGGCGGCAACCGGGCAGTGCGCTTCATCCTCGGCGCTCAAGATCACGGCGGTCGCCCGCGTGGACTCGAGCTGCCGCCGGTAGCGTGAGTTCGCCAGAAAGCTCAAGCTCCCGGGGTTCGCTCTGGATAAGGTCGCTACGCTGCGGACCGTCAGGCCGGGCTCGCCGCGCAGCGTGAGCCCGAACCGCACCGCCAACTCGCCTAGACTGAATTCTGCCTGCACCTAAGCACTGCTAGGCCTTTACGCGGCCGCTTACTTGGCGCCCGGCGGCTTTGCCGGCGCCGCCGCGGGTTTCGGTGTCGATGGCAGGCTCGCCGGCTTGGTCTTCAATACTTCCAGGACCTGCGCCGTGATATCCAGCTGCGGCTTGTTGTAAAACACTCCCTCGCCCAGAACCAGATCAAAACCTTGCGCGCTCGAGTAGGTGCGGATCTCCTCCAGCAGGTAGCGCTGAACTTTGCCGAGCTCCTCATTTTTCCGGGTCGACAAATCGTCCTGGAACTCCCCGCCCTTGCGCGAGAACTCGCGTTGCTGATCACGCAACTGTTTCTCCGCCTTGGCGCGATCGGCCTCCGCCATGATCGCCCCTTCCTTCGCCAACTTCTCATCGCGGGCCTTGAGATCGTTCTGCATGGCCACCAATTCGCGCTGACGCGGCCCGAACTCATTCTGCAGGGCCTGCATCGCGCTTTTGACCTGCGGCGCCTCGGTCATGAGTTTCTGAAAATCCACGTAGCCGATCTTAATTTCGGCGCTTGCCTGCTGCGACACCATGAGTCCGCACAGGCTCAGGGCCAAGAGCGGAATGCTGCGAAGATAAGTCGACATTTTGTTCTTTAGGACCTCAAATTGCGGTCAAAACGCTTGACCGATTGAAAATTGAAAACGCTCCGTCTCGTCGTTGAATCTCACCGTGTTGCCTTCAAACGCATTCAACGGAATTCCGTATGAGAAACGGAACAGGCCCAATGGCGCGAGCCATTGCACTGCAAGGCCGGTTGATTGTTTTAGATTAGCATAACTGAAGTGGTAATCGACCGGCGTTAAGTCATCCACACCCAGGAACTTTACCTTATTACCGGTCTGGAACACGTTGCCGATGTCGTAGAACATGCTGACGCGGGCCGAGCTCCTCCACTTTTCCGGTACCGGGAAAATCAGCTCGTAGCGGTTCACGATCCGGAAGTTTCCACCATACGGGTTGCCGATGCCGATATTGTCCTTCGGCCCCAAGCGGCTTTCTCGGTAGCCCCGGACGCTGTCGGGACCGCCGGCGAAGTAGTTGAGGTAAGGCGGCAGGGAGGTCGTTTTGCCGAGCGCCGAGGCATAGTCGACCGAGGCTTGCGCGGAGATCAGGAACTTGCCCCACAGAGGTATGTACTTGATGAAATCGAAATTCGTCTGGTAGTACTTGACGTCGCTCAAAGGCAAGGCGTAGCGCGCCGATAAGGTTATCTTCATGCCGCGGTCGGGGAACAGGGCACGGTTGCGGCCCTCGTACGACCAGCCGCCGGTCAGCTCGTAGGTGTAGAAATTCGTGCCGAACACGGTGTAGGGACTGTCCAGCGAATTGACCACGCCGTCGCCGTTGGTGTCCGTGAGATCGCGCTGAAAAGTGTTGCCGTTCTGCTTGACCCAATCGACCGACTGCTGCGCGCTGTAGCCCTGGGAGACCACCAGGCTGTTCTTGTTCGCGGAGCCGCCAAGGCTCAAGAACTGGTACTCGCTGATCGGATACGACCATTGAACCGCGCCGGTGATCTGCTTGGTCGAGAATGCCGAGGACGCCGCGACGAACTGCGTGACGTCGCGCAGCGTTATTGAGGTGGTGCGCGATATGCCGTCGATGGTGGTGTAAGGATCCGTATGCGCAAACGTATACGATTTGCTGTACTTGCCGGCGTTGATTTCCAAGGCGATGCGATCGCCGGTGCCCATGAAGTTGCTGTGCACGAAATTGCCGTTCAAGCTGAATTTCTGGGATTCCGAGTAGCCGATGCCGCCGCCGAACTGACCCGGCAGGCCCTCTTTGATGTTGTAGTCGACATCCACGAGATCCGCGCTTCCCGCCACGGGCTTATTCTCGAATTCCACTTTCTCGACATAGGGCAGGCGCTGCAGGCGTTCCTTGGAGCGCTCGACCGCGGAATTCGACAACCATCCGCCTTCCAGCTGGCGCATCTCGCGGCGCAGCGTTTCATCGTTGATGGCCGTGGTGTTGTTGAAATTGATATGGCGAACATACACGCGGTTGCCGGGCTCGATGAAAAATGTCAGAGCCACGGTCTTTTTGTCGTTGTCCGGGGTCGGGACCGGATCGATCTTGGCGAATGCATAGCCATCGGCGCCCAGGCGATAGCTCATCAATTGCTGCGTGGAAGTCACCTGCTTGCGGGAATACGTGTCGCCCGGCTTGATCAGCAGCAACCGGCGCAGCTGCTCTTCGGGTACGACCATGGTGCCCGCAATCTTGATGTCGCTGACCTTGAAAACCTCGCCCTCGCTGACATTCACGCTGATGTACATATCGTCTTTTTCCGGCGCAATCGTGACTTGCGTCGATTCGATCTGGAAATTCGCGTAGCCCCTGTCCATGTAGTAGGAGCGCAATTTTTCCAAGTCGCCGGTCAATGACTCGCGCGAGTAGCGATCATCCTGTTTGTACCAGGACAGCCAGTTGGGCGTCTTCAGCTCGAAGCTGCCGAGAATGTCCTTCTCTTTGAACTTCGTGTTGCCGACAAGATTGATCTGTTCGATCTTGGCGCGCTTGCCTTCCTTGATGTCGACGATGACGTCCACTTTGTTGCCGGGCAGATCGGTGATCTTGGTATCGACCCGCACGGCATACTTGCCGCGGCTGAAGTATTGGTCCGTGAGGTATTGCTTCACCTCATCGAGCACCGAGCGGTCGAAGGTCTTGCCGGTTGCCAGTCCCACATTGCGCAGGCTCTTCTGCAAGTCCTCGGTCTTGATGTCCTTGTTGCCCTTGATTTCGAATTTGGCGATCGAGGGCCGCTCGACCACCACGACCAGAAGAATATTCCCGTCGCGGCGCAGCTCGACATCGCGAAAAAATCCGGTCGCGTACAGAGCCCGCATCGCTTCACCGATGCGCGCCCCATCCAGCTTGTCGCCGATATTGACGGGCAGGTAGTTGAATACCGTGCCTTCGGAGATGCGCTGCAAACCTTCGATGCGAATGTCGCCGACGGTAAAGGTGTCTTGAGCGGTATCTTGAGCCGCTTGCCCCTGCACAGTCGTACAGATCGGTTGGCTGGCCAGCGCCGCCAACAAGGCTACGCGAAATTCAAGCCGCACGCGGCAGAGACCGGGTGCAATTTCGGTGGGCAACGCTGCGCGGGCAACGCCGCTCGTACGGCTGGAATTTGGGTTTGATCATGATTTCCCGATTAATTCAAATGTCTTGAGATATCGTTATAGAATGCCAGACTCATCAACACCACCAACAACGCAATGCCGATCTGTTGGCCGAACAGCTGCATGCGTTCGGAGATCGGGCTGCCCTTGATGGCCTCCACCACCTGATAAACAATTTGGCCGCCATCGAGCAATGGCACGGGCAGCAAATTGAGCACGCCCAAGCTCACGCTGATGATCGCCAGAAACGCCATATACGCCGTGATGCCGAGAGACGCACTGATGCCGGCGAACTCGGCAATGCTGACCACCCCGCTGATGTTCTTGGGCGACACCTGCCCGGTGAGCATGCGCCATAACATCTGCACCGTCAGCGCGGACATCTCCCAGGTCTTGGCCACACCGCTCGCGAGCGCATCGATCGGTCCCAAGCGATGGATCTCCAGCAATCCGGGCGGCCAGACTGCAGGCCCTTCTTTGAGCGAAATGCCCAGCCGGCCTATTGTCCTTCCCTGTTCCTTCACGGCCGGAACCGCCGCCACGATACGCAATCGCTCGCCTTGGCGCTCGACTTCAATGGAAATATCGCGATTCGCCGCAGCGCTCACCATGGCGACGAACTCACTGCCGTTGGCGATGGGTTGTCCGTCCACGGCCAGCATTCGATCGCCGGCCTTCAAGCCTGCGCGCGCGCCGGCGCTGCCGGCCGGCACCGCATTGATCATGGTGGCGGCTTTCCACGTCGCCAGATCGAAGCCCAGGCCCGGCAGCAACTTCCCCGGCTCCGTCAATGCCCGGCGATCCTCGGTAACCCGCAATGTCAGCGCCCGCTCGGATCCGCCGCGGCGCACGCGCAGCGGGATCAGACCGTCGTCGGTGAATTGGCGGATCAAGGCAATTTGCAGCTCTTCGGTATCCGCGACATTGCGCTCTCCGATGCGCACGATTTGATCGCCGCGCTGAAGTCCGGCCGCCGCTGCCGGACTGTCGAGTCGCACTTGGCCGACAACCGGCTTCACGGTTTCCGTTCCGACCATCGCCAGAACCGCGTACAGCAGCGAGGCAAACAATAGATTCATCGCAGGACCGGCCAGCAGCACGGCGATGCGGTGCGAAATCGGACGGCGCGTGAAGGAGCGGTGCAATTCTTCGGGCGCAACGTCGCCCTCGCGCTCGTCCAGCAGCTTGACGTAGCCGCCCAAGGGGATGGCAGCCAGGCAATACTCGGTTCGATCGGCGTCTTTGCCGACTCGCGTGAACAGGGGTTTCCCGAAGCCTATGCTGAAGCGCAATACCTTGAAGCCGAGTTTCTTCGCGACCCAGTAATGTCCGAACTCATGGACTGCCACCAAGATGCTGATCGCAACCAAGAATGCAGCCGGGACAATCAAAAACTTCATGCGAAGGCTCCATGCGCCGGCTCTATAAACGTATTCGCCAAGCGTCGCGCTGCGGCGTCGGCATCCAAAACATCGCCCAGAGCCTTGACGGGGGACGCATTGAGCCGCTGCAGTACTTTGTCAATGACCGTTGAAATGCCTACAAAGTTCAAGCGCCGATCAAGAAAGGCCTGAACTGCGACCTCATTGGCCGCGTTGAGCACCGTCGGAGCGGTGCCGCCGGCGCGCGCGGCGGCTCTGGCCAGCGTCAAACTCGGGAATCGCACGTGGTCCGGCGGTTCGAAACCCAGCTGTCCAATCGCGAGTAGATCCAGCGATTGTACACCGGAAGCAAACCTCTCGGGCCACGCCAGGGCTTGGGCGATGGGCGTGCGCATGTCGGGGGCGCCAAGCTGCGCCAACATCGAACCGTCCGCATATTCGACCAGCGAATGCACCACACTCTGCGGATGCACGACGACTTCCACCTGCGATTCGGGCAAGCCGAACAGCAGCGTCGCCTCGATGACCTCGAGCCCCTTGTTCATCAGGGTGGCCGAATCGACCGAAATTTTTCGGCCCATCTTCCACTTCGGGTGCGCGCAAGCTTCATCGGGCGTGACGCCCGCCATTTTCGCAGCGGTGGTGCTGCGAAACGGACCGCCCGACGCGGTCAGGATGACGCGCGTGACGCCGCGAGCAGGATTGCCCGGCAGGTACCCCGCAGGCATGCATTGAAAAATCGCATTATGTTCGCTGTCGATCGGAATGAGCTCCGCGCCCGCGCGGCGCACCTCATCCATGAGAAGCCGCCCGGTCATGACCAGCGCTTCCTTGTTGGCGAGAAATACGCGTTTGCCGGCACGCACCGCCGCCAGGGTCGACTGCAGCCCTGCGGCGCCCACGATGGCTGCCATCACCATGTGCACGTCGGGGGCGCTCACGGCACTGCTGAGCGCGCTCTCGCCGCTCTCCACCTTGGTTGCCGATCCACAATCGCGCAAAGCGGCACGCGCCTTGGCGGCGGCCTCTTCATCGACCAGCACCACGACGTCGGGATGAAATGTCTTGGCTTGCTCGACGATGACCTGCCAGCTGCTAAAAGCGCCCAAGACCGCGACCTTGAATGCTTCCGGATGAAGCGCGATGACCGCGAGCGTGCTGCGGCCGATGCTTCCCGTTGAACCGAGGATGGCGATGCCGCGGCGCATACTCATCGCAGCACGCCTGAGCTGAAAAGCCCGAGCGCGTACAAAGGCGCCGCAGCCGTCACACTGTCGATGCGATCCAACAGACCCCCATGACCGGGCAGCAGCGTGCCGCTATCTTTGAGCGCCGCCGCGCGTTTGAACATGCTCTCGGTTAGATCGCCGACAATGGAAAAGATTCCCACACCGAATCCGAATGCGATCACCGCGAGTGTCGGCAAGCCAAAATAGACGGCACCGCTCCCGGCCACCGCCGCGACCAGCAGCAGCCCGCCCACCGCTCCCTCGATGGTCTTGCCCGGGCTTACACGCGGCGCCAATTTGCGCCGGCCGAATGCGCGCCCGGCAAAGTAGGCGCCGATGTCGGCTGCGCACACCATCAGTACCAGCCACAACACCAGCAGCGGGCCGCGG
>Ga0193709_1000279_pt1 | contig 19481 bp, 14 predicted proteins | sample H3c2metaG_FD_160571 | JGI IMG/M metagenome (GOLD analysis project Ga0193709, IMG submission 160571) | Soil microbial communities from a riparian zone of the East river system, Colorado, United States - H3c2 | ecosystem: Environmental > Terrestrial > Soil > Riparian zone | place: USA: East River... | reverse complement strand
CGCAGCTCGGGTCCTTGTACACGGTGATGACCGGCTTCTTCGCCGTTTCGACATCGGTTGGAGATGTCCGCACCGCGGCGGTTGTGAGCGCGAGGGTCGTGAACGCCATGGCGAGCGCCACGGTCCGGCCAGGATGTCTTTTCATGCGGGGATTGAGTTGAGTGTGCGCTCGATCTGCTTTCTGTGCCGGCCCTCGTGCTGTCCGATGAAGATAAGCCACTGATAGAGATCGAGCTCGCCAAGAATCGGGTGAGTGTGCTTGATCTCGCCGAGCGATAGTCCACTCGCCGAGACGACGGCTGCGCGTAGTGCCTCGCGTGAGCTCTCGAGACCGTCGAGCGCCTCGCTGATGTCCACATTCTCGCGCGGGCGCACGGCCGCCGGCGACTGCATGACTGCGCCATCGAGCGTGGCGGCAAATCGGTCGAAGGTCGGCATCACGGACGTCGTTGATTTCTCTTCGCCCAGACCTGCCTCTCTCGCCTGTCCGGCGCGCTTGGTGATCAGCCTCGCTATTCCCGATTCCACCAGCCGCAGGTGCTCGAGAATCTCGGCCACCGACCATCCATCGGGCACGGCCCGGCGGCAAAGCCTTTCGCCTTCGACGCCCTCGAAGCTCTGAAGAAGCTCTCTGCGTTTCTCTTCCACGAAAGTCATGGTTTCAGCGAGCCTGGCGTGCATCGGTCGTTCCTCCTATCTCCTGAATCTATACGCGGATGGACGTGCTCGCGTTCGCGTTTCTTGGTCACGTGCAGCGAGCAAAAAGTTGCCGGGCCCTGTTATTGCTTTCGGTATATATTCGGTATATAGTTGCTGCCCGCCTCTCGCTGAAAAAATGACCTTCATCTGCCTCTGGACTCCCGCCGCCGTTTCTCCCTCTCTCTCCATCGGCACAACCACCATCACACCAGAGAACGAGCTCCTCCAGCAACTGGTTCCTTCGCTGCTCGGAGCAGCTCCGCGCGTCATGCTGGGAGCGAATGGAATCGTTTGGGCAGATGCGCGCGGAATGAGCGTCGAGCCGCTGGCGAGAGATCTTCTCGACGTCTTTCGTAAGAAGGAAGTGAAAAAAGTGAGGGCCGCTATGTCCATCATTCCAGTCAGCGCCGAGGTCGCGGCTCGTCACGGAAAGGGTGGTCTGGTCGCGATCGCTGCCGGATCGGAGCGCGAGTATCTCGCTCCGTATCCCGTCGGCGTGCTCGAGCCATCGCTCGCGCTGGCGACGATGCTCGATGGGATCGGAGTGGAGTGCTGCGGAGATCTGGCGAGACTGGATCTCGAATCTGTCGAAGTTCGTTTCGGCGCCGAGGGGGCGCGTCTCTGGAGATTGTCGAGGGCCGACGACTCGCGCCGCATCTTCGCCAGCATGCCGAGGGCGCTGCCGATGGCCTCGCTCGACTGGGTGGATTACACGCTCAAGGATCCGGAGCGTCTCGTCTTCATCATCAACGCGCTCGTCGGAAACATCATGACGGAGCTCCAGTCGCGCGGTCAGTGCGCGCGCGAGATGACAATGATTTTCTCGCTCGCCAATCGGGAGACGTTCGAGCATCTGGTGCGGCCGGCCCGGTCGACGGCCAGCCACAAGGCGTGGATGCGGCTGATACGCACGCACCTGGACAGAATCACTCTTCCCGACGGCGTTGTCGGCATAACGATTCGCGTGGAGTCGGTCACCGGAGAAGTCGAGCGGCAGGGTGACATCTTCGACCGCGGATTCGCCACCGCGCGCGCGGCGGAAGAAACGATCGCGCAGCTGCTGGATGATCAGGGCGCGGTGGTGGTGACGCCGCGCAATACGCAGCACCCACTGATCGACCGGCGCACGGAGTGGGTAAGCCAGGAGCCGGTACAGGCTTCAGCCCGCATTCAGCTGAGAGAGCGTGTGGTGAAAGCGACAGCGGCTCCTCACCTGACGCTGCAGCTTCTCCCCGAGCCTCGGCGAATCGCGGTGAAAACCCGGCATCGCCGCGATCACGAGCTGCCGGTGGAGTTTCGCGACAAGCAGTGGATGCGGATCCTCTCCGCGGCGGGGCCCGATCGGGTTTCAGGAGGGCAGTGGGGGGAGCCTTACGCCCGCGAGTATTTCCGCTGTGTTACCGACGACGGGATGATGGTGTGGATTTACCGCGAGGCTCGGGAGGATGTCTGGTACTTGCACGGGTGGTGGGATTGATCAATTCAAACTGCAACTGAACGAGAGGGAAGCTGAAAGCTTTGAAGCTCAAAGCGCTAAGCATCACTACACCGGGACGTTACTGGCGCGGGCCGAGGTACAATCAACTGCCTTCCCTTTTACGCCACTGAGCGACGTCCCGACGTTTGCAGCTTAGAGCTTTCAGCATCAAAGCTTCCAGCTTCCGTCTCGTTCAGTTTGCAGTTGCAGTTGCTATCTGACCACAACCTCGACCGCCCGCGAGCGCAGCATTGCCTCCCCCGATGGCACCACAGCGGAAAAGAAGTACCGCCCTTTGGGCAACGGTCGCAGCGGCATCTCCGATTGAAACTCGGTGCTTCCCGTCCAGACATACTCCCTTACCACGGACTCACCCGCTGCGAGTGACAATTGCGTCAGTGCCGTAGTACAACCCCATCCTCCACCCGACGGCAGAACAACAGCGCCGTTCGAGGCCCGGATATAGGGAGAAATCTGACAGCCGGAGCCGAAGTGGAGTGTGACACTCTGCGCTCCTTCGTTCAACAAACGAATCGTAAACGTCACCGGCGAGCTTCCGACGATCTCGTTTCCGGACGCGGTAACACTCAGGCTTACGGTGCTCCCGCCGACTTCCACCTTCGAGGGTGGCTCCATCGGACTGCTACAGGCAATGAGACCGAACAGTGACACGACCCACACGCACGGACCACGCAACTTCATGAGCTCTCCTTGTTGAATTGGATCCTTGATTCAAGACTTACCTGTTTCACACGCTGGCTGCAACTTGCACGCCTCCCTGGGCAACCCACGAGACACCTAATGCGCAAGAAACCAACGACGTTTGCTGACCGCTCCGCCAGACTCGCCCGTGCGGTCGCATTAATGCTTACAGCGCTCGCATCGGTTTCAAGCACAGCCGATGCCCGCGTCGTTCGCGTCGAGATCCTCTCCCGCGCCGACGTGTCCGGGACATTCGGAATCGCGGGTATTTACGAGCGGATTACCGGCCGAGTGTACTTCGCGTTCGACCCGAAGAATCCAGAGAACCGGCGCATCGTCGACCTCGATCTCGCTCCGCGGAATGCCGCCGGGGAAGTCGAAGCCGTGGGCGATTTCGTATTGCTGCGTCCCAAGGACGCGACACTGTCGGGCGACGTCGCGGTCATCGACATAGTGAATCGTGGCGGAACGACAACCTTCATCTTCAACCTCGGGCGCGTCGGCACGGCATCGCCGCTCTCCGCGGAATTCTATGGCGATGCGCTGCTGATGAAGCGCGGGGTCACGATCGTCGCGCTCGGCTGGCAGTGGGACGTGCCGCCGGGAGGAACCGCGCTTCACTTTCAGGCGCCGCCGGTTGGGTCGACGGAGCGGCCGATCACGGGACTCGTCCGCAGCGACATCACCGTTGACGCCGATACGACCTCGATTCCGCTCGGCCACAGTCTCGCTCCGACGCTCGCGTATCCAGTCGCGGACGAAAACGATTCGTCGAACGTCCTGACGGTGCGATCAGATCCCATGGGTTCCCGTACCCTGGTGCCGCGCAGCAACTGGCGCTTCGCGCGCGACAGCGCCGGGACGATCATCCCGGACGCACGCTGGGTGTACATGGCGGGCGGATTCAAGGCTGGCCGGATCTACGAAGTCGTGTACCGCGCGAAAGATCCGCTCGTCGTCGGCACCGGCCTCGCCGTAGTGCGCGACATGATGTCGTACCTCAAGTACGATTCGGCGGCTGTCGCGCACGTCAAATACGGAATCGGCTACGGCGTTTCTCAGACGGGAAGATTCATCCGGCATTTTCTCTATCAGGGATTCAACACCGACGAGAAAGGTCGTGTCGCCTTCGATGGTTTCTTCGCTCACACGGCCGGCGCGGGGCGCGGAAGCTTCAATCATCGTTTTGCCCAGCCGTCGCGCGACGCGCAGCCCTACTCCACGTTCTTCTATCCGACAGACGTCTTTCCATTCACCAGCGTGCCGAGCCGGGATCCGGTGACTGGGTTGAGTGCCGGGCTTCGCGATGATTTGCGCGGGTCGAGCGGAACTCTCGTGTTCTACGTTGATGGCGGCCACGAGTATTGGGGACGCGCCGCGTCGCTCACCCATACGACACCCGACGGGAAAGAAGACGTCGGGTTTCTGCCGACGGAGCGCCGCTACGTCATCTCGTCCGCGCAGCACTCGAGCCCGGGTGCGTGGCCTGTCACGGAGGCTGCGCGCATCAATGGTACGACCGCGTATCGCGGCGATCCGCTCGATCAGCGTCTGGCGCTGAGAGCGCTGATGTCATCGCTCATCGATTGGGTGAAAGACGGCAAGCAACCGCCGGCCTCCACTTATCCCACGCTTGCTTCCGGCAATCTTGTGAAGCCCGCGGATGAACACTTTCCGGCGATCCCCAATCTCCCCGTCGCGCGGATTCCGAATCAGCCGTACAGACTCGACTTCGGACCGCAGTGGCAACAAGGCGTCATCGACTTCGAGCCGCCCAAAGTCGGCGCGCCGTATCCGGTGTTCGTCTCCCGTGTCGATTCCATCGGCAACGACCTCGGCGGCATTCGAAGCATCGAGCTGCTCGTCCCGCTCGCGACGTACTATCCGTGGCTGTTAAGAACTGGAATGCCGGCGGCGACCGACAGGCTCTTCAGTTTTCGCGGAACGTTCGTGCCTCTGCCGCGCAGCGATGCCGATCGGCGCAGTACGGGCGATTCGCGTCCGAGCATCGAATCGCTCTATGGAAATCGGACGCGATTCATCAAGCAAGTGGACGATGGAATCTCGTCGCTCATCGGGCGACGATTCATGCTGCCCGAGGATTCGGTCGCTGCGCGCGGCCGAATGATCGACGCCTGGGAGCGGTACGGTATTGGGAACAGATAACTGCAAATGAACGAGAGGGAAGCTGAAAGCCTTGAAGCTCAAGGCTCCAAGCTTTACTACGCCGGGACGTTAATAGGTTGAGTCAGGGCACAGTCAAAAGCCTGTGCCGTCACGCCACGAGTGACGTCCCGACGTTTGCAGCTTAGAGCCTTAAGCTTGGGTCAGCTTAAAGCTTCCCTCTCGTTCTTTTCGTAGTTGCAGTTACGTGCCCGGGAAGCCCTCGATTCGGGCTGCCTTAACGATCTTCTTCACTCTCTCCATGACGACGTCCGCGCCTGCGCTATCACCTTTTGCGCGCAACGCTTCCGACAGGACCGCGCCGGTGAACGCGTACGTGTAGGGAATCCCGAATGAAGCGCGGTCGATCCAGTGGCCTTCCTTGATCAACGCCTCGGGCGCGTGGTACACGCCGTTCCAGAGCGCCTTCGTTCTCTCGAAGTCCAGATTGAGACCGAGGATACGAGGCGTATCCGCTGCGTCCACGACGGGATTAGGCATCAACTTCTGAACGAAACCCTGGGAAAGCAGATAGGGTTGCAATGCGGGGCCGATGCTGCGGCCGCCGCCGCCAGTCGACAAATAGATCGGACGTTCGGGGAAAGCGTCCTTGATCAGACGCAGCAGTACCAGCTCGTCACGGACGAGGTACCCGGGCTCGATGTTCAGCGTAATGTTGCCCTGCCGGAAAAGCTGCGGCTGGTTGATCACTATGTACTCGGGAATCGCGTCGGCTTCCGCGAACGTCATCTTGAGCGGCGGTCCCACCGGTTTCTTCCACACCTTGTCCCTGTAAATCGCCGGTCCCTTTGCCGCGTCGTACGTCTCGACCGGCCTGCGGATCATCTGCCTGACAAACCAGTCGGTGTCGAGATACGTGGTGACGGCAACCGTTACATCACGCCGCACGCCCTCGACCTCCTGCGCGTACCAGAGGGGGAATGTGTCGTTGTCGCCGTTGGTGATGACGATCGCGTAGGGCTCCAGTGAGTTCAGATAGTCTGACGCCCACTCGTCGGTGAAGTGATGTCCGGCACGTGACGCGAATCGCCAGTTCGCAAAAAGAGGAACGAGCGCTATCAGGAGAATTGGCGCGGCCAGCATGAATCCGCGCCGCGTCGGCCAGGCCGGGGCCATGACCGCCGCCTTTTTCCCGCCGGTTTTCTCCGTTGTCTGCTGCTCCGATCCGCTGAACACGAACGCGAATTGCTCCCAGACGAAACTCAGTCCAATCGCGGCCCACACGCCCCAGGCCGAGTAGCTCCAGATGTAGAAGTAGTCTCGATCACGCACCTCGCGGTCGACATCGCGCGCTCCCGGATCCTGCGACCATCCATACTTGAAGTTGAGATAGTAGATGAGCGCGAGCGTCATCGTGAACATGAGCGGGCCGAAATACCAGAAGGTTTTTCGGTCTCGTTTCCAGTGCACGTACCCGCCCAGGAAGCCGAGCCCAAGGTACAGGAACGCGAACATGCCCTGGAGTCCCGGCATCGTGCCGTTCGAATCGCGCAGCCACTGCCACTTGAAGTAGAGCCACCACATTCCGACCTGCGCCGGGTAGGGGGCGCCGCGTCCCTCTTTCACGCCGTACTGCTCGCGATTGATGTTGGCCATCAACCGGTCTTTCGTGAGCTTCGTGAACGTGCAGCTCGCCTCGAGCTTCGTCTCGCAGGCGGTGGGCGCACCTTCGTTAATGCCTGGGAAGTACGCCGCCCGCACCGGCTCGTAGATGAACGGCGTCAAACCGATGATGAGCGCGCCGATGGCCGCGAGTACCAGCTTCCACCGAAGCAGCGTGCGCCAGCGGGTTGTGAGCAGGGCGATGCCAGCCGCGGGCAACGGGAGGAATCCGGCCGGGTGATTCGAGTAACCAAGGCCGAGAAGGAAGCAAACGAGAATGATGAGGCGGTCCGCACGGGGCGAATCCGGATCTTCGATCCACTCGATGATGAGCCACGATTGAATCGTGAAAAACAGCAGCGAAATGGTGTAGACCTTTTCGTTGACGACCGACTGGTTCCAAACCGTGAATGCCGTTGCACCGATGAGTGTTGCGAGACTGGCAATGACGATCCGCTGCCACCTGTCCGTGATCCAGCGCGCGACGATCCTCTCCGTGATCAGGAACCAGAAGCCCGCCGAGAGGGCGCTGGCGAGGGCGGCCATGATGTTGATCCTGGCGCCGTACGACACCGGGATCGGCAGAGACGCAAACGCGTGCCCCAGCAGCATGAAGAATGGATTGCCGGGCGGGTGCGGGATTCCGAGCACCTTGACCGCGGCCATGTACTCGCCGGTGTCCCACATCGCCACCGAGGGCGCAAGCGTGAGGAGATAGAGGACGAATACGAGACCCGCCGCGATCGCGGCGGGAATGTAGGAGGGTTTGTAGCCGTTGGTGTCGGAACGGCGCGCTGAGACGGTCGTTGCCATTTATGTGATCGAGGTACTGGTTGGACGGTGCTGAATTTTAGTCACTCGGAAGCGTCTTTGGGTTGGGGACGAGCTGAACTCGGAACTAGAAACCGAAAACTGAACGGGCGAGAGGCGTTAGTAGCATAGTCGTCAGTTCCCGGTTCACGACGCCGGGACTTGCCTCTGTGGCGTTCAGGGGACTGCTTGTGGCCATTACGCCACTTAGTGCAGTCGGGCCGTAGTGAACGGTCAGCTGGCATCTGTGCTACTAACGCCTCTCGCCCGTTCAGTTTTCAGTATCAGTTTGCCGTTACCAGGCCCTTGCTTCGGCATATGTTCGGGTATAACCTGAGTGCATGAAGTTTGTCGAACTAAGGGCGCGCACGGCTTTCTCATTTGGCGATGGCAGTGTTTCCCCCGAAGCGCTTGTCGCCCGGGCAGCATCACTCGGCTACAGCGCCATCGGGATCACGGACACCGCGGACCTGGGAGGGATCGTCCGGTTCGGACTCGAGGCACGCCGCCAGAACATCAAGCCGATTGTCGGCACCGAGCTCAATATCGACGGATGTCCCGCCGCTTTTCTGGCGCGGAGCAAAACAGGATTCAACAATCTCGCATCACTCGTCACCAGATCTCGCGTCGGTGAGCTATCGACGTGGAAGAAGGGAGATGGAAAGAAGACGCGCGGACGCCCGCGTGTCTCATGGCAACAGGTAGCGGAGCGGAGTGAGGGGCTACAGGTGTTGACCGGTCCGGCGTCCGGGCCGGTCGCATCCAGTCTCCGCGCCAACGATTACAGAGGGGCGGAGCGCACGCTCTGCCAGTGGCGCGATGCCTTCGGCGACAGGCTCGCCGTCGAAGTGCAGCTCCACCACACGAGCGGCAACGAAGCTGCGCTGGCGACAGCACTCATCGAGTTAGCCGAAAGACATCGCGTGCCGTGGGTGATCTGCCACGAGCCGCACTACATCGACAACGACAGCCGGCTCGTGCACGACGTACTCACCGCGCTCCGTTACAACACGACCATCGACGACGCTCTCGCGCGCGGGCTGCTGCATCCGAATGGCGAGTGGCGGCTTCCCTCTCCGGAGGAGATGGCCGCGCGCTGGAAGGGACGCGAAGCGGGGCTGGAAGAGAGCGAGCGAATCGCATCGGAATGCGACTTCAGTCTCGCGTGGGTCCGGCCGCCGATGCCGAAGTTTGCGGTTCCTGCCGGCTTCAACGACGACACCTTTCTGCGCGACCGAGTTTTCGCGGGCGCGCGCGAACGGTGGGGAGAGATCGACGACAAGCAAACCGCGCAGCTCGACCACGAGCTGCGCGTCATCGGCAACCTCGGCTTCTCCGGATTCTTTCTCGTGATGTGGGATGCGGTGGATTTCGCCCGGAGGAATGGAATCCTCTGCCAGGGACGCGGCAGCGCCGCCAACTCCGCGGTCGCGTACTGCCTCGCCATCACCGCCGTCGATCCCGTGAAACACGGACTTCTGTTCGAGCGCTTTCTCTCCGAGATTCGCGTCGATGGACAGACCGAAGCTCCGGACATCGACGTCGACATCGAGCACGACCGGCGCGAGGAGGTGCTCGACTACGTCTACGGCAAATACAACCGGGCGAACGCGGCGATCACCTGCATCGTGCAGATGTACCGCGGCCCCAACGCGATTCTCGACTCGATGCGCGCGTTCGGGTATTCGGTCGAGATGGCGACGACTTTCTCCAAGAGAATTCACTGGAGTGATCCGGCCGAAGGGGCGAAGTACATCGAGGAGACGCTCGCTCCCAAGTACGGGTTCGATCTCGATAACCCACGGGGCAGGGCGACGCTCGCGGCGATGGCGGCGTTCGAGGGAGTGCCGCGTCTTCGCTCCACGCACGTCGGCGGATTCGTTCTCTCCTCCGTGCCGCTCGGAGATTATCTGCCGATCGAGCACACGACCATGGGCCGCACGATCATCCAGTTCGACAAGGACGATCTCGATGCCGTCGGCATCCCGAAGTTCGATTTCCTCGGACTCGGCGCGCTCTCGCTGGTGAGACGCGCCTTCGACATGATCGAAGTGCGCACTGGAACGCGGCCGGAGATGTACAAGCTGCCACCCGACGATGAGAAGACGTACGCTCTGATCGCGAGCGGCGAGACGATCGGCACCTTCCAGATCGAGAGTCGCGCGCAGATCGCTTCCGTGTTGCACACCAAACCCGATCGCCTCTACGACATCGTGGTGCAGGTGGCGCTCATACGTCCCGGTCCGATCCAGGCGAATTTCGTGCACCCCTACACGGCGCGGCGGCGCGGGCTCGAGCCCGTGACGTACCTTCATCCCGACCTGGAGCCGATTCTCAAGCGCACGCAGGGAATTCCGATCTTCCAGGAGCAGGCGATGGCGATCGCCATGAAGCTCGGCGGCTACTCAGCGGCGCAGGCCGACGAGCTGCGGCGCACGATGGGGCATATTCGAAAAGTTGAGAAACTCCATCGCGTTCTCGAGCAATTGCGCTCACGCATGGTGGAGCGGGGAGTCACGGAGGACGTCGCGGCGCGAATAGCCGAGGATCTCAAGAGCTTCGCCAACTATGGATTTCCGGAGTCGCACGCGTGGAGCTTCGCTCTCATCGCGTACGCGACCGGGTACCTCAAGGCGCACTACACGGCGGAGTTCTACGCCGGCTTGTTGAATTCGTATCCGATGGGATTCTATCCGCCGTCGACGCTCATTCACGATGCGAGGCGGCACGGACTCAAGAGTCTTCCGCCGTGCATGCGCGACGGCGACTGGGAATGCACCACTGAGCCGACGGAAAATCCCGAGAAGCCGGCGCTCAGGATCGGGTGGCGGCACATCCGCGGGCTCGGCGAAAAATCTCTCGACGCGCTGAAAGCAGCGAGGGGCTGGGATCGCTTCGCATCGATCGACGATGTAATACTGCGGGCGAAGGTGCAGCGGACGGATGCGCTGCACCTGGCGCGCGCCGGAGCGTTCGGCGCCTGGGAGCCGGATCGCCGCCGCGCTGCGTGGGTCGCGATGCGCGCGGTAGGAGATAGTCTCCCCCTCGCTCCGGCGCGCGTGACGCCGTACAACCCGCGTCCTCTCACGCGGGACGAGCTGATCTTCCTCGACTACTTCTCGGTCGGAATCTGCGTCGACGGCCATCCCATGGAGCACCTGCGCGAGAAGCTCCGGGGCGAGGGAGTGCTTGACTCGCGTCAGCTGGAGAAGCTGCGCGGCGGAGAGTCCATCGTCACCGCGGGCCTCGTCACCATTCGGCAGCAACCGCAAAGCGCAAAGGGGACGGTGTTCCTGCTGATGGAAGACGAGTTCGGGTTCATCAACGTGATCGTCTCCAAGAAGATGGTCGAGAAGTATTCCGAAGTGGTGAAGTTCTCCACCTTCGTAGCGGTGAAGGGAAGGTTCGAGCGCGACGGGGGAGTGCGGAACGTCATCGGGCTGAATTTCCGCGAATTGAAGGTGAAGCAGATCGTCCACGCCTCGCGCGACTTTCACTAGGGCCTTCCCGCTTCCCGCTTCCCGCAGTTATCGTAGGCTCATGCCCCACAAGCAGCAGTCAGGACGCGCTTTCGCGAGCGACAATTGGGCCGGTGTACATCCAGAGGTTCTAGCGGCGATGGCGGCGGTGAACGTCGGCCACGTTCCGTCATACGGCGCCGATCCTTTCACGCGCGACGCCGTCGCCAGAATAAGTGATGAGTTGGGCGGGGATGCCCAGGTATTCCTGGTGTTCAGCGGCACCGCCGCCAACGTGCTCTGCCTCAACAGCATGGTGCAATCGCATCAGGCTGTCATCTGCGCCGAGACGGCGCACGTTCACACGTCGGAGTGCGGTGCCGCCGAGAAGCACATAGGGTGCAAGCTGCTCACGGTTCCGTCGCCCAACGGAAAGATCACAGTGGCTGACATCAGGGAGCATCTGCACGACATCGGGAACGAGCACCACGTGCAGCCTCGCGCGATCTCGATCACGCAGGCGACGGAGTACGGGACCGTTTACACGCCGCAGGAGATCAGAGCCATTGCGGATTTCGCGCATTCCAATTCGCTGCTACTGCACATGGATGGCGCCAGAATATTCAACGCGGCCGTGAGTCTCAATGTGCCGCTGAAGGCGATCACCAGTGGAGCAGGTGTCGACGCGCTGTCTTTCGGTGGGACGAAGAACGGCCTGGTGGCCGGAGAGGCGGTTGTATTTTTCAAGCTCGCGCTGGCCGACGACTTCGAGTTCAAGCGCATGCAGGGCATGCAGCTCGCGTCGAAGATGCGGTTTATCGGGGCGCAATTCACCGCGCTTCTGACGAACGATCTCTGGAAGCGAAGCGCGACGCACGCGAACAAGATGGCAATTGCGCTGAGCGCGCAACTCAAAGGCATCCCCGGTGTCACCCTCACGCAGCAGGTGCAGGCAAACGAAGTGTTCGTCACGCTGCCGAAGGCAATAATCCCAAAGCTTCAGGCGCAGTGGCCGTTCCATGTCTGGAACGAGGCAACTTCGGAAGCGCGCCTGATCACTTCATTCGACACGGCCGAGGCCGATGTCACCGACTTTGCTGGACTCGTGCGCGACGCGATCGGCGCCAGGGAGAAATAATGGATCTGAAGAATGCGGCGGTTCTCGTCACCGGCGGAAGCTGTGGAATCGGGCTCGAGACAGCGCGCCTCCTGCGCGCGCGCGGCGCCCGCGTAGCAATCTGTGCGCGGCACAAGGACGTGGTCGAATCCGCGGCCACGGAGATCGGGGCTCTGCCGATCATTGCTGACGTGGGCAAGGAAGACGACGTGCTGCGAATGGTCTCCACCGTGGTCAAGGAGTACAGCGACTACAACGTGCTGATCAACAACGCGGGGTTTGGATCCTTCGCCCCGCTCATCGAGCTCACTGGAGACGAATTCTTTCGCGTCTGGGAGACGAACGTCCTCGGCGCAATGCTCGTTGCGCGCGAATCGGCCAAGCACTTCGTCGGCCGGAGTTACGGAAATATCGTGAACATCTCTTCGACGGCGGGACAGCGTGGCTTCGCCAACGGCACGGCGTACTGCGGGAGCAAATTCGCGTTGCACGCGATGACCGAGTGTTGGAGGGCCGAGCTCCGGCAACACAATGTTCGGGTGATGCAGGTCAATCCGAGCGAGGTGCTCACGAGCTTCGGCGAGGCCGAGTCATCGCGGACGCCGTCCAAGCCTGACAATCCGAGCAAGCTCCACGCTCAGGATATCGCGCAGTTGATCGCGAGCATGCTGGAGGGAGACGATCGGGGATTCGTTACTGAAGCGACGATTTGGGCGACCAACCCCAAATAAAACGAACCGTTCTGCTTGCAGTTCGCTCTTAGAGCTTGAACCGGCTTTTGGCCGCGCTCACAATAAGTTCAGCGGATCCTTCGATCCCTAAGCGCTCCGTGTTCACGCTAAGATCGTAGTTCTCCAAGGCCCGCCGGTCCCGCTCCCAGTGCAGCCGCACCCACTGATCGCGCTGCTTGTTCGTGTCGTCGACGAGCCGCGTCGCTTCTTCCGCGCCGATACCCTCGCGCTTCATCGTACGCGCGATCAACGCCTTCCGCGGCGCGTAGCAGAACACATGCAGCGTGTCCCCACGCTCGGCCAGCATCTGCCACGTCCCACGCCCAACCACGACTAACGGACCGCGCGCGATCGCCTCTTCAATTACGTGCCGCGTGACCTCGATCAGCTGCTCGTCGGTAACCTGCTTCGCGTCCGCGATCGGCGACATCCATTCCTGCGAGCCCATCGCCATCGCCGTGGTCAGTCGTTCGACCAACGAAGGCACCCTCTCCTCGCGCGCCTGAACTTCGGCCACGCTCAATCCCATCCGCGCCGCTACCGCGTCGACGACCGCATTGTCGAGCAGCGACCAACCCAATTCCTCGGCGACGATGGCGGCGACCTCAGAGCCTCCCGACCCGTACAGCCGCGAGACAGTGAGAACGGCCAATTGTCAGTCCTGATAGGGGCGGCGGCGCTTCTCTTCGACGACGCGGCCGTACGTGCCCGCATCCGATCGCGCGATTTTCTTGCGCGCGACCAGAGACTCGAGCACCAGCTCGCACCCCGCCGCGACCACCGGGAGGTCGTCCATCGCCGCCAGGCCCGCCGTGTTCACGACCTGCATCAATCCGGGAACGCTTCCAAAGCCTTCGACTACGGCCTCGACCGAAACATCATCGGTCACCTGGAGCGCGCCGCCGACGTCGAACCACATGATGATCTCGTCGGTGTTGATGCCGCCCGCGCGGTCCTGGTACGTCGCATCGGCGGCGCGGCGAATCAGCTCGCGCGCGATGACGTGCCCGCCCACGAGCTCTCCCTCGTACTCCAGCTCGATCTTGCCGGTGATGGCCGGAAGCGCGGCGTAGATGTCCGCGATGCGGGGGACAATGTCGCGCTCACCCGTCTGAATCGCGCGGCGCTCGGCGTTAGACACCACGTTCTCGAGAACCGAGATCGGCATGCGCTGCGATACGCCCGAGCGCTTGTCGATGCGCTTGTCGGTCCGCGCCTCGAACGCGACACGCTCGATCACTTCGGCGATGAAGTCTGGAACCCGCACTTTTCCCGCCCCGCGCGCGGTCCACGCTTCCTGGTTGGTGATTGCAATGCCGAGGTCGACGCTCTCGGGATAATGCGTGGTCACCTCGCTGCCGATGCGATCCTTGAGCGGCGTGATGATCTTGCCGCGCGCCGTGTAGTCCTCGGGATTCGCCGTGAAGCAGAGCATGACGTCGAGCGGAAGACGCACCGGGTAGCCTTTGATCTGGACGTCGCCTTCCTGCATGATGTTGAACAGACTCACCTGGACCTTTCCCGCGAGATCCGGAAGCTCGTTCAGCGCGAAGATTCCGCGATTTGCTCTCGGGAGCATCCCGTAGTGCATCGTCAGCTCGTCGCCGAGGATGTGTCCGCCGCGCGCGGCCTTGATGGGATCGAGGTCGCCGATGATGTCGGCGACCGTGACATCGGGCGTCGCCAGCTTCTCGACGTACCGCTGTTGCGGGTCGAGCCACGCGATCGGCGTGTCATCTCCCGCCTCGGCCACAAGATTCTTTCCGTACTTGGAGATCGGCGCGAACGGATTGTCGTTCACCTCGCTGCCGGCGATGATGGGCATCGCCGGATCGAGGAGGGTGGTCAGCGCCCGGAGAATTCTCGATTTCGCCTGGCCCCGGAGGCCGAGCAGGATGAAGTTGTGCCGGCTGAGGAGGGCGTTGACGATCTGCGGCATCACCGTCTCTTCGTAGCCGATCACACCATGAAAAATGGGTTTGCGGGTAGCGAGACGGGTGAGGAGATTCGCGCGAAGCTCGTCTTTGACAGATAGCTGTCTTCGCTCCGGGGAGCCGAAGGCAGAGCGCTTGAGCGCGCCAAATGTTTCCGGGTTGACCGACAACTGATTCTCCGAGGGAAATTTCCGACTTCGAGAGTTAATCTAGCCCGTGTGCGAGGGAGCAACTAGCAGGTTCTACCCTTGACACTGTGTCCAGATGAGATAAATTTTCGCGCGCGCCAACAACGGGCACCGCGATCGCGGGCACGGTACCGGCGACTTATCCCACGTTCCTCTTAAGGAGATCGTAAATGAAGCGCCTGGCCCTTGTCGCCGCTGTTCTCGTTCTTGCCGCATGCACCGCCAAGAAGGACGAAGCCGCAACCGCCGATACGTCCGCTCCCGCCATGGCTCCGGCCCCGGCAGCAATGGACACCGGCATGAAGATGGACACGACGGCTAGCACCACCACGACGACCACGACGAAGACGACCACGAAGAAGAAGTAAGCTCGTCGCGGTTATAAAAAAGGCGCCACTAAACAGTGGCGCCTTTTTCGTTTTGCTCTATTTGCACGCTGCATTCCCCTCCGTCCCACTTCGCCTGCAGCGTCGTTCCGGGCGGCACTTCGCGCCTCACCATTCCCAGTGCAACGCCGCCGAATCGCGGGGACAGGGCGGAGCTTCGAATCTCGCCGATCACTTTTCCCGTCTCGTCCAGCAGCTCCGCGCCCTTGGGCGGAGCGGGCCTGGTGACGAACCGAAGCCTGCGCAGAAAACGATTCACGTGCCCACGGAAGTGCACACGGGCGACCGTCTCCTGCCCGATGTAGCAGCCTTTCGTGTACGAGATGGCGCCGAGCTCGTCGAAGTTTGCTTCCTGTGGGAGCGTGGACTCGTCCATGTCGGTGCCCCACTCGGGACGACCGCTCTCGATGCGGGCGATCTCCCACGTGTCCCGACTCCCCTCGAAGATTCCAGCCGCTTCGAACTTGCCTCTAAGCGCCGCTACTGCTTCGCTGGGAATGAAGATCTCGAATCCATCGAGATCGATTTCGGGAACGCGGGCAATGATAACGGTCGAATCCCCGAATGTCCGGCTGATGTGCGCGTAAGGCGCGAGCGCCGCGAGATCCTTATCGTCGACGTCCAACACTCGCGACACCACCTGCCGTGCCGACCGGCCAAAGACTCCGACGTCGCTCATCTCGGATGTGAGGTCGTGGTAGGGCGCTAATCGCGGGTTGACGTATTTGCGCACCATGTCCTTCCAGCCCGGAGCGGCCGCGGGGGAAGCGTCGATCAAAAGCGCTTCGTCGAGCGCGAAAATGCGGAGGTCGGCGACGATCTTTCCCTTGGGAGTCAGCGCGGCGGCGTACTGGCCTTCACCCGGCAGCAGCGCCGAAACGTCGTTCGTCACCATCCCTGTAACCAGCTCGGCGGCCTTCGGCCCCGAGATCCGCATCCGCGTTCGATCGCTCCGGTCGAAGAAAAGCGCACCGTTGTGCAGAGCGGAATACTCGTTCAATTCGGACATTAGCTGCAATTAAGCCAGTGGCCACAACGCGCGCTACTGGCCGAACGCGGCGTACGATGCATCGAGCAGATCGACTGGGTGAATCGCGCGCGCGGGAATCTCGGCGCGAATCAATCCCGCTCCGATCTGCATCAGACAGCCTGGATTTCCCGTCGCCACCCAGGACGCTCCCGTCGCGCGAATGTTCGCGAGCTTGGGCTCGAGCACCGCGTCGGAGGTGTCGGGCTCGATCAGGTTGTAGATGCCCGCGCTCCCGCAGCATTGATCGGAATCATGGAGCGGAACGAGCTCGAGACCGGGAATGGCAGCGAGTACGGACAGCGGCGCCAGAGTCACGCGCTGCGCGTGATGAAGGTGGCACGGCGCGTCGTAGGTGACTCGAAAGGGAAGCGGTCCGCCTTCGTGCGGCCCGGCGTCGGCAAGGAGCTCACTCACGTCGCGCACGCGCGCGCTCATGCTCACGGCTCGCTCGTGCCACTCCGGATCGTCCTTGAGCAGATGTCCGTACTCTTTCATGATCGCTCCGCAGCCGGCCGCATTCACGGCGATGAAGGTGGAACCCGAGCGCTCGAAGGCCCCGATGTTTCGGCGCGCCAGCGAGCGTGCGGTCTCCAGATCTCCGGCGTGCGCGTGCAAAGCCCCGCAACAGCCCTGGCCAGGAGCCGCCACAATCGAATAATCGTTCACCTTCAGAACGCGTCGCGTCGCGCGGTTGGTTGCGCTGAAAAGCCCGTCCATCACGCAACCGCGGAGTGTTGCCACGGTGCCGCGCTCACCACGTGTAACCGGCTCATAACGCGAGCGCTCGATCGAACGCCCAGTGGACGCAAGCATCGCCATCGCGAAGCCAAGACGTCCCTTGATTCCGGAGAAGAGCGTTGGAATCGGCGTCGCGGCGAGCATTCGCGAGAAGAACATCGCCGGGCGCAGCAGCCACTCGCGCGCGAATACGAAAAGAATGACCCGCGCTACGAACGGCACCGGCTTGTACTCGCGCAGCGTCGCCCTCGTCGCCTCGAGAAGCTGGCCGTAAGGAACGCCGCTCGGACAAACCGGCTCGCACGCCCTGCATCCGAGACACTGATCGATGTGCAGCTGCACGCTCGGGTCATCAGGCTTGACGGTGCCTTCGAGCAGTGAGCGCATGAGAAAAATACGCCCGCGCGGACTGTCGTTCTCGTCCTCGAGATTGAGATACGTAGGACATGCCTGGAGGCAGAATCCGCAGTGGACGCACGCGTTGATTCCCGGAAGCGCGTCGGCTAGCGGAGTGCCGGGAAGCGCGCAGCCGGGCATCGGATCGTGGGGGAGCGTGGTCGTCGAGGGCGCTGTCATCAATCGCCGAGTAGGCCGGGGTTGAGAATGTTGTGCGGATCGTACGCGCGCTTGATCCCTTGCGACAATCCATCCCGCACCACGCTGGGCGAGACCGCGGGCCACGCGTCGGGCGGTAGCTTCTCGAAGATCACTTCGCTCGACTCGGCTCCGTCCCGGTCGAAATCGACCGGTCCTCCGATTGCGCCAGAGTCTTCGCCGCCAGTGCCGTCAGCTCCGACGATGATCCTCAGAATGCCACGACGCGGGTCGATGGAGGTGTAGATCCCGGGAACATCGTCACTGAGAATTCTCGCGGATGCCGCGAGGAACCGTTGCGGCATGCTCGAGACTCTTATGGTCGTGTGCGCTTTTCCGTCTAGCTGCCGCAGCCGCGTCCATATCGTCGACTCGACCTCCTCCGGGCGCGCAACCTGTGACAGCGCGCTCACCTGCGCCCGGACGAGCGCTTCGTTACCGCCAAAGCGAATGAGACAAACCGGCTTCTCTCCAAGACCGAGAGCGCGCGCTGCGGGAGGACTGAGAAGCTGGAGCGCGAACGGAGTAAGAGGAGACGTGACGATCGCGCGGACGCGCGACGACACTTCCTTCTCGCTGCCAATGAGAGCGACAGCGAACGTGCGGTCGGCTTTCGGCAACGCATAGAGCCGAAGCGTCACTTCGGTGATGACGCCCAGCGTGCCCCATGATCCGGTGAGGAGCCGCGACAGGTCGAAGCCCGCCACGTTCTTCACCACCTTTCCTCCGCCCCTCACGACATCGCCGCGTCCGTTCACGAACTCGAGACCGAGCAGAAGATCGCGCGGCAATCCGAAGCCGGATGCCAATGGACCCGCCGATGCCGTTGCGATCGTTGCTCCGATAGTTCCATCGAGTAACCCGTAGGGATCCAGCGGCAACCACTGGTCGTGCTCCTGCGTTACGCGCTCGATCTCGGAGAGCGGCGTCCCCGCGCGAACCGTGAGGGTGAGATCACCCGGCACGTAGCTGACGACGCCCGTGTCGTCGCGGAGGGAAAGCGTTTTATCTGCATGCACCGGACGTCCGGCGTCGAGCCACGTGGAGCGGCCGGAAATCCGGAGCGGAGATCGAGCCTTGTCACTCTCCTTCACCGCGGCGACTACCGCTTCAGTGCTCACGTGGTTCGGCGAGTCGCGGGCACCGCGTGCCATTCCTTGCAGGCGTGGACCGGAACGACCTTGCCGGGATTCGACCTGTGCTCGGGGTCGAACACGGTGCGCAGCTCGCACATCGCGTTGAGTGAGCTTTCCGAGAAGATGGACTCCATGTATCCCATTTTGTCGAGGCCGACGCCGTGCTCGCCGGTGATGCTCCCACCCGCGTCGATGCACGCCTGCATGATCTCGGTCATCGCCTTGTGCACGCGCTCGCTCTCGGCCGGATCGTCCGCGCTATAGGCAATGTTCGGGTGAAGATTTCCATCGCCCGCGTGAAACACGTTGCAGACCACGACGCCGTACTTCTCGCTGATTGCGTGGATGGTCGCGAGAATCTCCGGCAGACGCGTCCGCGGAATCACGGCATCCTGAACGATCAGATGTGGCGCCAGACGACCCATCGCTCCAAAAGCCTTCTTCCTCCCCTGCCAGAGCTTCATGCGCTCGGCATCGTCGCGCGCAACTTTTACGTTCCGTGCGCCGCCATCGATGCAGATTCGCCGGACATCCTCGAGATCCGCCCCGACTCCAGCCTCGAGTCCGTCGAGCTCGATCAGAAGGATTGCCTCGGCGTCCCGCGGATAGCCCGCGGCATAGATGGAATCTTCGACCACGCGAATCGTCGGGCCGTCCATGAACTCCAGCGCAGCGGGCACGATCCCCGAAGCGAT
>Ga0193709_1000277_pt1 | contig 19538 bp, 18 predicted proteins | sample H3c2metaG_FD_160571 | JGI IMG/M metagenome (GOLD analysis project Ga0193709, IMG submission 160571) | Soil microbial communities from a riparian zone of the East river system, Colorado, United States - H3c2 | ecosystem: Environmental > Terrestrial > Soil > Riparian zone | place: USA: East River... | reverse complement strand
TATTTTCCAGGTATCAGACTCGGAAAATTCCATGTGCCCGCGGACGAACTGACGGTGTTGGAGACGACTCCGGTGTCTTGGTTAGTGACTGTGACCTTGGCGTTTGCGATCGTTGCGCCCTGAGGATCGAGAGCCTGGCCTCGTAGAGTTCCTGTTGTGCTTTGTGCCATTCCGACGATGGCAGAGAGCGCGATAACGCACACGAGTAAAGTTGAAAAGAAGAGTTTCCGCCGGAAATTCCGCCGCCACATTGGGAGTCGATTCATATTTACCCTCCATACCTAGAAGATGGAGGACGTCATGCGTCCTCATCGAAGCCGGATGGCAACACCCTGAGCGCTTCAACCGGAAAGCGTCCTCGACATGTTTCTAGGCAAACTGCGATTCTTTAGAACTGCCCTATTTGCAGGAATAGTGAGCGCGGCAAGCGACGCATAAAAGGCACGGAGCGGACGTTTATCGGACAAAAGGGGACAAATGTTTTCAAATCCGAAATGAGCCGTGATGCGCACATGATCGGGGCCACCTCGCATGGCGCTTTTTGTCCGTTTTTGGTCCTCTTGGTGCCTTTCCTGCGGTCGTAGTGCGCGACATAGTGGCGAGCACCCCCGAGAGGAATGTCATGTCCACGCCTGCCACCGCGCTCCTTGTCATCGATGTCCAAGAATCGTTCCGGCATCGCCCGTATTGGAGCGATCATCATGTTCCGCTTTTCGTGGAGCGTTTACAGGCACTGGCAGACGGAGCTGAGGCTCGCAACATTCCCGTCCTGCAGATTTTTCACGTGGAGGAGTCCGGCCCGTTCTCGATGCAATCTGGACATGTAGTGTCTTTGCAGGGAGTCTTGATCGCGCCTGATGCGACCTTCTACAAGCGGAGCCACAGCGCTTTGGTGGGAAGTGGACTGGACGTCTGGCTCACGCAACATGGGATAGCTCGCGTCATTGCGTCGGGCATCCGTAGCGAACAGTGCTGTGAGACAACGACGCGCCACGCATCCGACCTAGGTTATCGTGTTGACTACGTCACCGAGGCGACGCTGACGTTCCCGATGACCGACCGTCGCGGGAGGGAATGGAGCCCGGAGGAGATCAAGGCACGGACCGAACTTGTTCTTGACGGGCGCTTCGCGCGGATCGCGACGGTAGAGGAAGCGCTTGCTGGCAGCATCCCCCAACTTGTAGGCTGATTTCGGGCCGACGGATTCGCCCGGTAAGACCGCTGTGCTAGCCGCCGGGACTTGAGAATGCTAAGCAGGTGGGTTCCATGAATCAGCTATCGAAGTTTGGGGGAAGAACTGAAGCCTCCACCGGGTACGGAGACGAAACGGTTCCTCGCCGCGGCAAAGGCGCGTCGAAGCCCGGTGAGACCCGCCGAATCCCCGTGCTTGTAGTCGTCCCGCCACGATTGCTCCTCCTCGATATCGCCGGACCGCTTGAGGTCTTGCGACAAGCCAATCGCGTGCAAGATTCGGTGCGCTTTGAAGTTGTGTACGTGGGCCCCCAAGCCACGCTGCAAACATCGATTGGCATCACCTTGTCAGCAATCGAACCGCTACCTAGAGAATTAACGACAGGATCGTGGATTGTATTGGCGGGCGATGTTGAGCACGTGATGTTGTGCGGAGGAAAAACCGGCCCGGGAAAGTCCGCGGCTGACGCGGAGGCCGAAGAAGCTATTGTGAATTGGCTCAAGGCGGCCGTTCGCCCAGGTCATAAGTTGATCTCGATCTGTACGGGGGCGTTGATCGTTGCGCGAGCAGGCCTGCTCGACGGATACGCGTGCACGACGCACTACCTAAGTTATGAGGAGCTTGCCGAGATCGCCCCTAAGGCGCGCATTCTCGAAAACCGACTTTACGTCGAGGACGGCGAGCGGTATTCCAGCGCTGGGATCACCGCTGGAATTGACCTCATGCTGCATCTGGTTCATCAGTGCACCGACCAGTCTTGTGCGCTGGCGGTCGCGAGATACCTGTTGGTGTACTTGCGGCGCAGCGGTTCTGATCCTCAGCTGTCTCCGTGGCTGGAAGGTCGCAATCATATTCATCCGGCAGTACACCGTGCTCAGGATGCGATTGCCGCGGACCTGACTAAATCGTGGAGTCTGGCAACGCTCGCACGCATTGCAGGCGCGAGCGACCGCCATCTTTCGCGACTCTTTCACGAGTATGTGGGCATGAGCATCCCTGACTACAGCAACCGACTTCGGGTCGCCTATGCACAGGAACTGCTGCGCGAAACACGTATTGACATGGAACGAGTTGCAGAACAATCGGGCTTCAACTCGACACGGCAACTGCGTCGTGCGTGGCGACGGCTTCACAAAACACCACCGCGCGAGGCTCGATTTGTCGGTTCCAGCGGGAAAGAGAAAGCCCAACCCTACGCGACTCCGCCAAACGAACGGCCAACGAAGCCGCGCTGCGGTATCCCAACCGCCGCCCGATCCGAATGCCTCTCACGGACTAGATCTTAGTGCGATCGGTTATGATACCGCATCAAACAATCCACATTTGATAGGATGCATCCGCGAAAATGGCAGGTCCATATGGCGCATGAACGTGCCGGTGTCATGCAACAAGCCAGCCGGATTCGGCAGCGCTGCGCCGTGAAAGATCCCACGTTTACGTGCGTAGTGAATACATTCTTCGTCCCCGCATTTTCGCAGCACCTCAAACCACTGAAGCACGATAGCTCCCAATTCATCTGCATGCGCTTTCATCCACGCTTCGATGGCGGGATCCCTCTCAAGCGCGCCATTGAAGCGCCGCAATTCCGTTCTCATCATCGCTCCACTTTCTGTTTTCGAGATTCTGTTTTTTAATAACCCGGACCGTCCGTGGCCGGCGCCGACTTCGTCACTCCGACTTCGAGACACGGACGCAATTTCTTCCGGCGCGCTTCGCCTCATACAACATTTCATCCGCCCTTCGTAGCAAGGTCGCAAACTCCTTCGGCTCGCAACACTGGACGCTGGCAGCCCCGAATGTGGCAGTGATACTGACGCACTGCCCAGCAAACGGAAACGACAGCGCTGCGAACTGCTCACGCATGCGATTAATTGCCTTCTCAACGTCTGTAGCGCCTACGTGCGAAATCGCCAGCAGAAATTCGTCGCCACCGAATCGTGCGCACATATCCGAAGCGCGTGTCGCTCGCTTTAAAATATCCCCGAATCCGCGCAAGACTGCATCGCCCGCTTCATGTCCGAAAGTGTCGTTGACTCCCTTGAACGAGTCGATGTCTGCCAGTACAGCCCAGAGCGGGAAACCGTGCCGCGCAGCGCCTTTAATCTGTTTTCTCGTCCACTCCTCAATTGCCCTTCGGTTCGGCAGTCCCGTCAGCGAATCCGTTCTGGCGACCTCTTCTAGCTGCTCGCTCTTTCGGTTCAATCGCACGTGAAGGTCAACGATCCGGCAACCAGCCCGGATGCGTGCGAGCATCTCGCGAGGATTAAAAGGCTTCACAACATAGTCGTCCGCACCGGCATCTAGCCCTTCGACGATTTCGTTTTCTTCTGTGTTGCTCGTCATCACGATGATGTAGGCGTACCCGTCTGATTGACCTGCTCGAATCAGCCGGCACAGCTCCAACCCCGACAAATCCGGCATCAGCCAGTCGGTGATCACAATGCTTGGGGGATTTTCGCGGTAACTCTGGAGCGCCTCGCTACCGCTACGCGCAAACGACAGTGAATATCCGTTTCCCGACAAGACCTGTTCGATGAGCTTGCGGTACACCGCCGAATCATCGACGACGAGGATTTTGTATTTCGTAGCTGAGCTCATGTGGCGATGCTGCTGAGTGAGGGGAAACCTTTTCACTAAGTCTATCAACGGAGCGCTCCAGCCGCCAGTACGTCCAGCACTTTCGGCCCATTGACCGGATTTCATCGGAACGCTTACCATGACCGATTCTTGACTCTGTTGGACACCGTCAAGAGCTACAACGCCCGATTTCATCTTGGACTCAGTGACCGAGAGCAGCACGATCTGGTTGAATATCTGAAATCGCTGTAGGCGGTACCATTCGGTCCGGGTATGTCAGCGTGGGTGTGCTGACAGTCTTCGACACCACAGCGCCAAACAATCCCGGCTTCCTTTTCGTCCTGGCAACGATACAACCAGGCGCCATGCCGCGGACATTGCAGGACATTGGTTGCGGGTTCTTCGACAAAATACGGCTGCTCTGGAGTTTTGACTACCGTGATACAGCCCTGTTGCGGGGTGTAGCGCACACTGCAAGCTGTGTGGCCACAATGATAGGAAGGCATGGATCCCGTATCTCCAGACCCGCCTTTCCAGTTAATTCCTTTCGCTTCGTAATGCATGACGCGGCTATCGCGCGGACAAAGCGGCTTCAAAGTACGGCTCAGCACGTCGGATGCATGGATGCCTCACCTTCCCGCTTGAGGATCTCGAGACGTCTGGTCAAACTCATTGCTCTTCGTACCTTCTAGAGTTTCTTTAGACGTAACGCATTCCGGATGCCCGCAAGGGCACGGCACGTTTAGTGGCGGCTTCGACGCGCAAGTCGTGCTGCAAAACTGGTCTTCGACTTCGACGATGCAACGGCAGGGCGGATGTGCACACTTTATGAGGCTTTCCGATTGCATGGCATGACTTCCAAAGTCATCCTTTGTCGATGGTTTGTCGCAAGTCCATACAGCGCCTGTTGTAACTTTGCGCGAGAATCTTGTGCTTTGCCGCACCGAAGCGCTCGCTGGCAGGGAGACGGACCGCGAAACAAGGACGGTGTCGACATCAAGTCTGCGGTTGCTGACTGGACGTAAGCGGACGATCGCGAATTCGATGGCGCCATAATTGCTGCAACCACTCCGTGGTCACCATGATGCACTCGAGCATTTCACGTTGCTTGACGGCGAACTCAACTTTATTTTTCGCGATGCGAACCAGGTAGGACGCGCGGGCCAGACGATCAACGCGCCAGCGAATGCGCCGCATCAGTTTCAAAATACATCCTCGGAACCAGCAAGTCGCAGAGGATCGCGTCAAAGGATCTGCCGGAGGAGCACAAACTGGGGAGTCGTCCAAATCGCTTTCAAGCTAACCTAGCATGCTCTCCCTGCCTTGGATCAAAGAGAGAAGAACTGCAAATCCGTAAGTATAGGAAAAGAAGAGGCTCCTTCTACAATGCCCGAGCTTCTTGCCACTTCAATGATGGCATCTCGAGATTTCCGGCTTGTTTCAGGTAGGCCTCGGCGTATGTTGCCGCTCTCAGTTTGCCTTGTTCGATCGTCTCGACGGATTCCGAGGGCGCAATCCATTTTTTGGCGTTGACGTTGTAAACGGATGCCTGCACTCCTTGTGCGTTCTGCTCCGAGAAGAGCCGCAGGTGTTCAGAACCGACTTTGACTTCTGCACAAACGCCCTCATCCAACATAGAAGGACTCCCAAGCACGGTTCAGCTAGCTGATTCCTGCGATAGTCGTGCCCGCTCAGAACGCCGGCTCAGGTCCCAACGTTGTTGCGGAGTGTCTGATAGTTTTCGGATTGCCCGTTATCCAGAAGTTTTTACCATCGATTCACACAAGCCGACTTGTCGTTTGCCCGTCGCTGGCTGACCTGGGCTATCCGGATCGTATGAGTCGACGGCGACTCGGCGCACGATCGCTGACGCAGGCAGCGACCGGAGAGCCAGCCGTCCCCCTAGCTCGCGGGAGGCTGTCGGCCAAGTATTAACGTGCAATGTCATCGGTAGGTGGGGGATTGGAGTCGGATCCCAGATCGCGCGACGGTGAACCAGCTTGCGGTCGACAAACCACCTGATCTCACTTGGATCCCATTCGATCGCGTATTGATGCAAGGCCTTTGATGCATCAAATCCCAACTCGATGATGATGGGCGTTCCCCGATAGCCGTAGTCAAATTTCGCGCCATTCGTGCCCGGGTTGTAGAACACATTGACCAAGAGGTGGTCTGGCCGATTCCCGAGGATTTCTACATCGATCTCCTGTCGGGGCGAGTCGCGATGGAGAAAGAAACCGGTGATTAGGCCCGACACATTTGTGGATTGTAGCGTCGCCTCGAAACGCCCGAACAGAAAATTGGCGTGACTTGAGATCGCGGCTGCGCTGAGATTCCGAACCCCAAGTGGCTCCGCGATAACAGCGAACGAGAGACCGCCTCCCGGTGCTGGTGTCACATTAGCGGGACGAAAAAGTGCGAGATTTCCAGGGAAGGTGTCATTTCGCAAAAACCACCGCGCGGTCTGGATTTGAGCAAGATCGTCTTCGAAGCACACCCGCGAAGCCTCCAACGATTCCTGTCTCTCAAGCGCCATCGCGCTGATGCCGCTCCAATCCATCCGTATCTTCGCTATCCACGGCGACGGGTCATGCCGAAGCCGTCTTGCAGGAGCGACCATTTCGCTTCTTGCTGGCACTCGCTGACGCGTCCGTAGTCCGATGTCGTTGAGGGATGGGTATTGCGCGTTCGGTGGCGCAAGCTTTAAGTACTCACATAGGTCACGCCAAGTCCTTGTGCGCTCGCGACGCAGCCGCAGAAGATTGGTTCCTTCTAAGGCTGTTAGTATGGCAAGGTTGTCGCGACCGGCAGACTTATCTACATTGTCCATCACAATGTACTTTGCTTTTGGATAGCGCTGAATGAGGACGCGTATCTGCGTTTCCAGCGAACCTATGTTGACGTATGCATCGAAAACACGGTCGGTGCGACCTGCCAGCAGGGCCTCAAATTCAGATTCCGGAATACTGTCAAAGTCGCTGTAGCAGCGATAGCCAAGCATTGAGAGAGCCATTGCAAGGGATGACAGCCCTGATCCCGGCGCTCCGAATGCGAAAACTGGAAAATGGATCGGACGTCCATGAAACAGCGCCGAGTTGCCGTTATCAAGAACACCGATCCGGCTCAGTGCCGGCAGGATCGAGTAGGAATTTGTCGAGAGCAGATCGCGGCGTTGGTTGATCACTGAGCGGCGCAACGCTCGAACGTCCAGCTTTCGGAACTGATGATTGATCCAAAGGTCGATCGGACCGCAGCACGGAAGAAGGTCAAGCAGCGCCTGGGCTCCCATCTTCGAAAGTACATAACCGGACAAGTACCAAAGGCCCCGCTCCGGCCGAAACACATTCGCCGAAACTGGTTCCTTTGGCGCACCGTTTCGCACCTCCCCATACGAAACGTACAGGATGTCGAACGCCGGATTAGCCCGATCAGCGTCCTTCATCTCACGCCACGCGTGATCGAGGACGCGCCCAAAGCCGCGTTCGAACCGGACGTCGTCCTCAAGTACCAAGCTGTATCGTGCGCTGGACTGTGCGATCTTTTTCCAAATGCCAATGTGTGAGCAAGCGACGGCGACTTCCGCCTGGCTCATCCTAATCGGGCGCTCAAGATCAAATACATCGGGGACCGCATCGGGTTGCGGTTCGACGAATAGCTGGTCGCCCAGGGTATAAAACGGCTGAACTATGGTGCCATCGAGAAGTTCTAGAGAATCGGCCTGCGCGTCGCATGCGGAGTATCGAAGAACACGATTGGAAAGCGGCACGCCTTGGGAGTCTAAGATTCGGCCGAGTTCGCGCACCATATCAGTCCAACGACTCGGTTGGCGATCTAGATTAATGACAAAAATCGGTCCAATTTTCGATTGCAAAGCATCAAAGCCGTCGCCAAACGTTGCAGAGCGTTGCCGTGGAAGATGGAATAGGGCACGCAAGAATAGGGCATGCATGATTCGTGACGCTGAGGACAAAGGCTTCGAAAGATTCATTAAGGCTATCCACCATGATCAGAATCTCTTTTGGTTAGATAATCGCCAGTTTCTAGCATCATCGCGATAACTCAACGGCCATTTCGTGACTGCGATGGAGTCCCAGTCTCCCAACACAACAACATTGCTTTCTATATCGAATCCGGGATCTATACCAAGATCAAAGATCGACTTCGAAATGTTCCCAGGCCCGGTCGCCATTTGGATCTCAAGAAGTTCGTTCTCACCAGCTAGCTCAAGAAGACCTGTCGCCTGCTCGAGGGCGTGTTCGATGACCGGATGCTTCGGACACGCAATAAGAGGATTATTGTTGAAGTAGAAAATCCAGCTGTGGTCGTACGCACCAGCAAGTAAGAACACAGCGGGCTTCACCATAGTCCCAGTAGCGACGTCATAACAGAGAGGCTGAAGTTTGAGCCTTCCATCCTCGGGTAGGCAGCCAATATCGGTCCCGACGCACACATCGTCCGCATCAACATAAAACCCGCCTTCAACCAGCACATAGCAAAGCCGGAAGTAGTCCGCTTGCATCGCCGGGTGATAGCAGCGTTCGAAAACCCTTCTGTACCGCGCACCCAACGAACTACTAATGAATGCGGCGGCAGTGTGTTGGTCGAACAACCTATGCTCGAAGCCGCTCCGCTCCCAAGCGACCCACGAGCGGACACATTTCTCGACATCGGACGGCAGCTCTCCAAGATCATGCCAAAACTGCACGATCGTTTTGGGCGGCGGTCGCATGTAGCGATCGTCGACGAAAGGCTGAGTTAGCGGGCGCTGGACTAGTTTTCTGATGAACTCCGAGCGCTGCCGATGATGTTCTGGACTGTCGGGCTGCTGCTGCATTCAAATCCACCGCTTGCGAGCCGATTCTCGCTCGCGATTATAACTTGTTGATGTCTTATGATACGCACTATATCGTATAACCTAAACCACCTGTTCTCGAATTGGAGGGCGGTGGAACAAGCGCGCCTCGCCACAGACAAGCGAGCATCGCGATGTTATAGGTCGTCGAATCGTAAGAAGTGGAGGCCGCTGGCAACGTGAAGATCCTCTCTCATAACCCTGGCCATGACGGAGCTATCGTATTTCTTCAAGACGCTCGCTTGATGATGTGCATCGAAGCTGAGAAGAACTCCAATGCTCGACACTCGCCGGTCTCCATCGCTGAAGCATTCAAGACCTTTGAGGAACTTGACGAAATCCCCGACGTCATCTGCACGGGTGGCTGGTGGCCACGCGACCATTATGAATTCTTGCATGGGTCGGATGTTCATGCTGGGTACCGCGGCGTGACAAAGAATGACATTATCGTGGGCAAACAAGGCTTCTTCGGAAAGCAAGTTCGGTATTTTTCTTCCACTCATGAAAGGTCGCATATACTTTGCGCTTTCGGTATGTCAAGTCTGCCGAATGGCACGCCATGCTACGCGTTGGTATGGGAAGGGGCGTTAGGCGCTTTCTACGAAATCGACTCCGGCCTGAACATCACGCTACTTGGGGACGTCCTGAGTTCGCCCGGAAATCGCTATGGCCGTCTCTACGGGCTGGCCGACCCAACCTTTCCTAAGAATGGGCCATATCCCCGTGTCTCGGACCCAGGAAAGCTCATGGCCTTGGCGTCATTGTCGAAGCGCAGCAAACCTACGGCTCAGGAAAGTAAATTGCTCAAATTTTTGTTGGAGGGTCCCTTCCGAGAACTGAGCGCTTACGAAGACCTTGAACATGCACCTCATTTCAACGTCGGGGTGTGTGATCCGGAGTTTTGCAACTTTGCAGGTATTTATAGCGATGCAATTTTCGATGTCTTTTATCGGTTCGCAAGAGCAAACCTACGGGAGACGAGACCGCTACTGATCGTAGGTGGATGCGGCCTGAATTGTGACTGGAATTCAAAGTGGAAGGAGAGCGGGCTCTTTACAGAGGTTTTTGTGCCGCCGGTCGCGAATGACTCCGGCTCCGCGATTGGAACAGCTATTGATGCACAGTTTTATTTCACCGGCAATCCAAAGATCGACTGGAGTGTTTATTCTGGGCGACTTTTCAACATGGAACAATTCGATTTAGAGCCGTTTGACGTCTACGATACGAATTATGAATTGCTAGCCGACCTATTAGCCAATGACCTGGTTCTCGGCTGGGTAAGCGGCAATTATGAAATCGGTCCACGCGCTTTAGGCAATCGTTCAATTCTCGCTGCCCCATTCCGCGACAATGCCAGGGCGCGACTAAATGAGATCAAGCAGCGCGAACAGTTCCGACCGATTGCTCCTGTGTGTCTGGAAGAAGACGCCGCGCAATGGTTTGGTTGCAATCGCCCAAGTCCGTTCATGCTTTATACATATCGTGCAAAAACCGACGCGCTAGCTGCAGTTACGCATGTAAATGGAACTGCACGTATTCAGACCGTGTCGTCTGAGAGCAACCAGAATCTATACGAGCTGCTTGTAGCTTTTAAGGCACGTACGGGATTTGGAGTTCTTTGCAACACCTCTTTGAATTTCAATGGAAGGGGTTTCATAAACAAGGTAAAAGACCTGTCTGCATACGTCCTGGAGCGCAATCTGGATGGGTTTGTGGTCGAGGGACGGGCCTACCTTTTGAAAGTATCCAACACTTACCAGACATACTTGAAGAAACCGAATCGTCTAAGTGGCACAATTTCGCTCTCACAGGTCTAGCACGACTCGGTAATATCTTGCGAAGCTCCGCGCTGCACATCATTTCCTGCACTTTGTTCTTTGCAGATACAAGTGTCCTCCGGGCTGCCCAACGTAAGTCCCCATAAACTGCTTCGGGCTCGTTTCGGCAGATTCTCATTTACGAATACGGCGTCTTCCCTGAAATCATGGAGCGAGATTCTATTCGCATCGCAGGGCGACTATGGGATCGACGCGGGCGGCACGGCGGGCGGGAATGTAGCTGGCGAGCAATGCCACTCCACAAAGAAGCACTGTGACAGCGGTAAAAATGAACGGATCGGTGCTGGTAACTCCGAAGAGCAAGCTATTCATCAGACGCGTTACCGCGAAGGCTCCCGCGAGACCTAACACCACCCCCAGCAACGTCAGCGTCATGCTTTGACCGCAAATTAGTTTGAGCATGTTTCCACGACGCGCTCCCAGAGCTATGCGGATGCCGATCTCGCGGGTGCGGCGGCTGACCGCATACGCCATCATGCCGTAGACACCGATAGCGGCCAAAAGCAGGGCTACGCCTGCGAAGCCGCCAAGCAGGGCGGCACGAAATCGAGGCTGCGCCGTAGACGACTCCATCAACTGATCCAGAGTGGCAATGCGCGCTATGGGCTGCTGCGAGTCGAGCCCCGCCACTTCACCTCGAATTAACGGGACAAGACTCATTGGGTCGTTCTTTGTGCGAACCAGCAGCGTCTGCCATGGCATCGGCTCTTGTGTATAGGGAAGGTATATTCCCGAAGCGGGTTCATCGATTAGGTTCGCTTGTCGTATGTCCGCAACAACGCCTACGATCTCACAGCGACCGGCACCAAACGCGCTCATCTCGATGAATCGGCCTTTCGGATCTTCCTGAGGCCAGTAGCGGCGCGCGAGAGTTTCGTTAATGACAGCAACGTGTGGCGAATCTTTTGTGTCACGGTGGGAGAAATAACGGCCGCTTCGCAAAGGAATCTTCATCACCTCAAAATAGTTATTGGAAACAATGCGTGCGTCGGCTTGCGGCTGCTCGGATAGACTCCAAAATACGCGACCATCGATATTGAAGACGGTTCTCCAGGTCTGCCCCTGAATAGGCAATGCAAGCGTCGCACCAGCGGATTCCACTCCAGGCAATGCTTCAATGCGACCGAGGAGCTGCTGGTAAAAGCCTGTCCAATTACTCCAGATCGCGTCGGCGCTCTCGCCGTTGGACATGGACCGATAGACCTCAATCGTCAGTAAATGATCCGTGCGGAAACCCGGATCTACACGGTCCAGAAGCAGCAGGCTCTTGCCCAACAGGCCAGCAGCAGTGAGCAAAACCAATGAGAGGGCGATTTCAGTGACGACCATTATCTTGCTCAGCCGGCTGCGTTCTGCGCCACTTCGACCGCTCTCTTTCAGTGCCGCATTGAGACTTTCGCGGGAGCCCTGCCAAGCTGGTGCTAGTCCAAAGAGGATCCCGGCAAACATCGAAATCAAGGCTGTGAACATGAGCATCCGTGGATCGACATGCGCGGACGATATTCCAGGGATGTCTTGCGGCGCCCAAACAACCAAGGCACGCATCAGCGCGAAAGCAAGTAGCGTACCGAGTATGCCTCCGGCCGCTGCCAGCAGCAGACTCTCGGTTAGCAGTTGCGCGATGATTCTGCGTCGCGACGCTCCAAGCGAAGACCGAATACCGATTTCTGCGTGTCGCGAGGCAGCACGAGCGAGAAGTAAGGTGCTGGTGTTGGCGCACGCAATCAAAAGCACAAGGCCGGCCGATCCCATCAGGATGAGCAGTGCTGCTCGAAACTTTCCTACCAAGTCTTCGTGCAAGAGTACAAGCCTCACTCCGAGGTCCCGATTTGAATCTGGATACTGTTGCTGAAGGCCGTGGGCAATTACCGCCATGCTGGCTTGCGCCTGAGGCAAAGTTACGTCGGGTTTAAGACGTCCAACCACAGAAAAACCGAGATTGCCGCGTGTGGTTATCTCTTCGCGGAAATCGGGGCGCAGAGAAGTGATCAAGACCCACAATTCCGCTTCTGAATCAGGAAACTGAAAACCGGGTGGCATGATGCCAACCACCTCGTAACTGTAGCCGTCCAAAGTGATCGACCTGCCTATCGCGTTTGGATTGGAATCGAACGAGCGCGACCACAACGAGTAGCTCAGCACTACCGTCTGCTGATTGCGAGCGCTGGCGAGGGATCGGCCCTTGTCGGGCTGGATGCCAAGGGCTTCGAAGAAATCAGATGACACGACTTCGCCCTTCACTTGTTCCGGTTGAGAGGTTCCTCCTAGGTTAAAGGTCTTGTCTTCGTATGCGGCGAGGCTTGCGAAAGAACGGTTTTGTTCGCACCAATCCACGAAGTCTGGATAGGATGTGGTTCCGTATAGAGCACCTGAGGTGAGATCGTACGCGCCAGCCTTCACGAGGCGTTCAGCATGTGGATAAGGCAACGGCCGAAGTAGCACTGCATCCAGAATACTGAACACCCCGGTATTGGCGCCGATGCCGAGGGCAAGCGTGAGCACGGCGACAGCGGTGAAACCGGGGTTCTTGCGAAGTTGTCGGAGACCGTAGCGGCAATCGAAGGCCAAGGAGTGGATCCAATTGCCAATCCGTTGTTCGCGGACCTGTTCTTTCACTTGATCAACGCCGCCGAGTTCAAGTCGCGCGGCACGTCGCGCTTCCTGCAGTGACATCCCAGCGCGAAGGTTTTCCTCGACCAGCATTTCGAGATGCGATTGAACCTCTTCGTCCAGGTCCGCCTCCACACGACGAGAGGAGAAGAGATTTCGCAGGAGACTCTGAGCTTTCTCAAGGAGTGGCATGTTGCACACCTTTCTACGATGCTTCCAAAGCTTGAGCGATAGCCCAAGAAATGCGGCCCCATCGCTTGGTTTCGACTTCGAGTTGCTTCCGGCCGGCTTTGGTCAAGTGGTAGTATTTCGCGCGCCGGTTAGTTTCGGACTCTCCCCAAAACGAAGAAATCCAACCCTCCTCTTCCATTCCGTATAAAGCGGGAAAGAGCGAACCTGGCTTAACAGCAAAAGTGCCCCGTGTAATCTGCTGAATTCTGCGCGAGATTCCCAATCCGTGCATCTCGCCAACAACGAGCGATTTCAAGATCAGCATGTCCAAAATCCCTTGCAAGAGGGTTGTCGGTTCAGAATCCAAGAAATGTCTCCTATCGGTATTCTATAGGTATGGTATTGATCGACATATAGACTGTCAATAGGAAGCGAGCTCAGACGCAATCCGCGAGGTTGACGTGTGCTCCGAATTGGCGTCGTTCATCAAGAGCTATATTGACAAGCGAAAGGACGTCTGTTCGCGCACGCAAAATCATCCATCAGCGGCAAAACAGGCAGAGCTTGCACAGTCCTTGTTTCATAGTGACAGAATTCCCAAGGCAAAGAATACGACTCGAGTTCCGACTAGACGGAACGAAATCTGTCGGCTTGCACTTTGCTCAGGAGATCCCGCGGTGGGTCTGGCCATCCAAAATGCGAATAAATCTCCAAAGTTGCCTCGAGTGCGACCTCTCGTTTTCGCGCCTGAAGTTCCGTGGGAGACAACTGCCTTCCGACACTAAAGCTTTCGTCTTGGCACCAACAGTCTTGCTTAAGAAAGTGAGAGCCTCCGAAGATGTCCGTCGGCCAAACCAACTCCCGACCGGCCAGCCCGAACAACTCAAGCGTAACTGCGGCCTCGGGAAACAAGACCCCGCGTTGCGCCATTCGTGCAGCGAATTCAAAGGCCGCGGTCGCCGTATCTAGGATTTCAAATACATGGACTCGATCGCCTAATTGCGGGATCTCATCGAATGCACGGTTATGAGCGAATTGCGCGCTCCGAAAGAGAACCCAATGCTCGACATGGTTAATTCTGCTTTCCTCGGACTTTTCGATCTCTCCGGCAATCCATTCCTTGCCGGTTTCAAGTGCGTTAACTGAGAACCACGGGAACGGAAACCATCCCTCAATCCGTACATAGGAAGACACAATGAACTGGCGACATTGCTCGACATCCCGGAACCGGGCCGGCTTGAATTCGGTTGGCCGGATGGCAATGCGCCAGCGCGGCTTCGACCACACTTTCTTCAAGATATCGGTGTCTGGCAATCTCCTCCGTTGTTCCCAGAACTCCTGAGGTTCGGGTTGAACGACTCGTGGTGCCGCCGTTGTACGACCTTCTAACAAACTAGACGGCTTCAGCTTGTGGAGAAGGTTGGCACAAATACCCTCAACACCCTGCTCGGTAAATACCAGATACCCAACAGTGTTTAATAGACCGGATATCTCCGTGTCGTCGAAACGAACAGGAAGGATGTATTCTGTGTTTTGTGAGAGCGCACGCGCTTGGGCATTCCTTCGTTCGTGCGTTGGCCACACTTTGGCGGCGTAGGCGGCCGAGACAAGCATCAAACAGTATCGTGCCTTCTTCTGGTAGACGGTGGATAGGTGCTCGTAGAGGTCTTTCCCCCACAGGTCTGCTTTTTCGTACCCGTCGTAGAAGACCTTGACTTCGTTTTTCTTGAGGCAATCGGCGATTGCCTCTGCCTCTTTCCGTTGTTCACCGGCGAAGGAAATCGCCACGTCATAGTCAAACATTTTGGTCAGATTAACACAGTTGGCGCACCCGCTCAGGAGCCAGACGGATCGATGTTTCAGCAATTGGTTTCATTAAACAGAAGTTCGGGAAGCGTTTCCGGCGGCGACCAGAGACCGTTGCATGCTCCCATGTACGTTTGCGTGAGCGACACCACTTTCGACCGGCCACCGAGGCGAAGGCGCTGCCAGCTTCCCAGTGGTTGCTATCTTTGATCGGCCGACTTCGGCCTGACTACCGGTAACGGTTTCCTAGACCGTGCCGCGAAGTGGCTATTCAAACGAGACGCCAAGAGCTGATCAGGAGCCTGCGGGCGGCGGTTTCCGAAATCTACCTGCCCTGTTCGTACTCACACTCTTTCATTTGTTTTGAATCATTTGCGACGCTCTCGTTTGCGCCGAATCACCTCATTTGCAGGATATAGTGCACCAAAATCGGCTCCCCTTCTGACAACTCGTTAGCAGTTCCCAGGACTATCCGGCGCTGTCGAACCGCGCAAGCCGTTCAACAAGCTCCTCCACGTCCGCAAGATGATCATTGAAGACTGTGATTTCAGCTCTCGCCGCCAAAGCGGTCCAGTCCGCCATTTTTAAAGCCACATTCTGATAATCGTCGAGGATAGCAATCTTCATAGGTCTGTTTTCGAGCACCGCATCGAGTTCCGTAATTCTGCTTAGTTGTCAACAGGCCGGCGCATCAGTCGGTAACGGATGAAGTTGCAGGAAGGCGGCTGCGGCGTCGCAGGCACGTCCCGCGATTTCGCGGGGGGTCGGTCGCTCGGCGACGCCAAGCAGTAGGCTGACCAGCAAATCGCGCCAGAGCAACCCGCCGAACTGCTCGGCAAGTTCGGCAGGACGGCCCATGAGCAGCCTGGACGCCTGGGCCTCGGCCATGATCTTGCGCAGGGCGGCGCGGCTTGCCTCGCGCCCTATAGAGTTGAGCGCACGCGCCACTTCGGGGGCTTGAACCGCCTCGGCGATCGCCAGCCGGAATACAGCAATCACCGCGGGATCGCTCACCTCGTTGACGAACTTCGTTCCGAAAGAAGTCAGCACTTGCTCTAGGGTTTCGCGATTGCGCAGCACGGGCAGGTCAGCGGGTACGTCCAGTCGCTTCGCGCGCTCGCTTATGCAGGCGATCAGCATTTCTTGTTTGTTGCCAACTAGCTCGTAAAGCTCTCGCTTCGAAACGCGCGCGCGTGTCGCGATCTCAAGCGTGCTGGTCGTTGCGTAGCCGCTCTTCCTGAACGCTCGAAAGGCCGCCTCGAGGATGCGCTCGCGTAGTTTGGTTTCGTCGCCGTCTTTCTGGCGGCGTTTTGACATCGACGTCGTAGCCATTACCCTCTCCTATCTTTGGTACCGTATAGTACCATTATCTTTATTCTCGGGCGTAACCTTTTCTTCTCGCGAGCGTCTAAACTAGAGTGTGGTACCCGGTGGTACCAACACAACATCTAAATTCCATGAGGAATTAAAGGAGCTGAACAATGAACATTACAATGTCCTTCCTGCTGCCGGCGTTCGCGATGGTCTTGGCGCCCCTGGCGCAAGGCCAGTCCACACCCCCGCAGCCCAAGATCACCGGCGTGCTGACGATCCTTACGCCAAAACCGGGGGTTACGGTCGAGCAAGTCATGAAAATCATGCCCGCCGAAATTCGTGCGACCGTTCCCCTGTATCTCGACGGCAAAATTCAGCAGTGGTTCACGCGCGGCGACGGCAAGGGCGTGATCTTCATACTGAATTGCAAGGACGTGGCAGAGGCTCGGGCCCTCATCGAAAGCCTGCCTCTCTCGAAGGAAAACCTCGTGGACGAGCAGTTCATTCCGGTCGGGCCACTCTTGCCGCTCGGAATACTATTGCGAGATAGCCCGACCAACAAGTGAACTCGGCCATGTTGCGTCCCCAGTTCAGCGGACTTTGGTGCGACAGGAGCGGCTGGCCAGACATTTCCTAGCGTTCAGGGACGAACCTAATAGATTTCAGGAGCTCGACGCATTGACGAAGTGGTAGCGCGAATTGCACCGGAAAGGATCGATTATGCCATCTCCAGTTTTGTTCGGAATCAGTGCTGCGTTTGGCTTGGCTGCCTGGGGAGCAGTAGCGTGGCACTACATTTGGCCAGAGCTAAGGGTGCGCCCCAGCCCCCAGAATCTGAAGCCCATCCTACTGCTGCACGGATTCAGGTTCCTCGGATTGGCATTTGTGCTGCCGGGTGTTGTATCTCCAGACTTGCCGGCAGCATTTGCTCAACCAGTAGCTTTCGGTGATTTCATAACCGCCATCCTGGCTTTGCTCGCTCTGGCTATGCTGGGAACCCGCACAGGGACGGCGCTGACTTGGGTCTTCAATATCTTCGGAACCGCCGACCTGCTCTTCGCCTTTTACCTGGGAAGCCGCATATCACTCCCAGATGCCCCAGGCTTGTTAGGCGCTGGCTATTTCATCTTGGCTGCCTACGTTCCTCTGCTTCTCATAACCCATGGCTTGGCGTTCCGCATACTGCTACAAGCCAAGGCTGTCGCGCAGTCACCGAGGAAAGTACTTATCGCTTGACCCAGAACTACTTGTGGCTGGGTAAAAAGAACCGACGATGCGGGGGGCATCTTGGAGTCCGGGTGTATTCAGAAGCAGTTGAAGCTAGAAGAGCTTCGTCTGTGCAGGAGTATCCAAGATGACGGGCGATGCGGACTCGGCAAACAACAACTGAGGCGCTCGTAGAATCGGCTTACCGATCTGGGCGCGCAGCAGCCCGGCCTCATGTCTTCAAAGGGGAAGAACAAACGGGTAGCTGGTTTTGGAAGACGAAACGCGACTTAGCATTTGCGGTTGTGCTTGATGAAAATGGGAACGTGCTGGCATTCGCGGGCGACGGTAGCAAGATTCATTCGGTCGAAATGCCTCCAGAGATCAAGAAAACAATTGCCGCGCTTTCAGGACCTGTTGGGAAGGCTCTAGCAAGCGTGGTCGTTTGACGATCCAACACCTGAGGCCGCGGTTTTCAAAACCGCTGGCGCTGGCAGTTGCAATGCGTTGGTTTGAGTTCTCTCAGAGAGCCCCGAGACTTCCGCCACCGTCCACGAACACGGTTTGACCGGTAATGTACGCAGCTGCGTTGCTGGCAAGAAACGCGATCGCGGCAGCGATCTCGCTCGGATCCGCGAATCGCCGCATGGGCACTCTGCTCAAATACCGAGCCTCGCCTTCGCTGCCTTGCGGATTGTCTTTCGCCGTTTCAGGTGATTCGAGAAATTGTGGAGACATCGTGATGCCGAGTATCGCCGAGGGTGTGCGAGCCGACAAGGCACAGTTCTATTGGCATTTGGGCGACTACCGCGCTAACTATGACTTCGATCAAGACCTGCTCGCCGGCCCGGAGTATCGCAGCCAACATCTTTCCATTGCCGATTACCACCGGATTGAGTGGCAGGACTTCATTTCCCAGCAGATCGATCCATTCCGAGACATTCCGGTCTATCTAGGAATTGGCAACCACGAGCTTGTTCCTCCCAAGACCCGGGCGGATTTCATCCAACAGTTTGCCGATTGGCTCGATTCTCCAACGATCCGAGCGCAGCGACTCCGCGACGATCCGAGTGATCACAAACTCCGGACCTATAACCATTGGATCCAAGGAGGGGTGGATTTCATCTCTTTGGACAATGCCTCCTACGATCAGTTCGACGACGCACAGGTTGCTTGGATCGAGAGCTTGCTTGCGCGCGATGAAACCGACACAAACGTGCGCAGCGTTGTCGTTGGCATGCATGACGCTTTGCCCGACAGCATTTCAACGGGCCACGGCATGAATGAATCCGCGCAAATGGAAAGAAGCGGCCGGCGCGTGTATCAGGACTTGCTTGCGTTCCGCAACAAGGCGAAGAAATACGTTTACGTGCTGGCCAGCCACTCGCACTTTTTTATTGAGGACGTATACAACAACGTATGCCATCCGAAACCGGAAACCGTGTTGCCGGGCTGGATCGTCGGAACGGCTGGAGCTGTCCGTTATCGGCTGCCCGCAAATCTCGCCGGGGCGAAGCAGGCAAGAACGGACGTATACGGATATCTTCTTGCGACAGTGCATCCGAACGGGGAGATTCAGTTTGTCTTCAAAGAAATCAAGCCCGTCAACGTCCCAGCTCAGACCGTCGAGCGGTACGGAAGCAAACAACTGCAAGCTTGCTTCGAAGAGAACAAGTCCACGTATGCTCCCGAGGGACCCACTTGCGCAGCCAGTACCGCGGGTGGCAACTAAGAAGGAGCAGGCGAAGCACCACTGCATCAACAAGCAACCACTGCTCCGTCACCTCACGCGAAGCGTCCGCCGCACGGGCGGCTTCGTTCAAGTCGGCTAGTGTTTACCGGAGATTTGGCAGAGGTCCAACCCACGATTGTCGTCGGACTCCGGAAGCAATCCAATCTACGCCCGCCGAGCGACAAACCTTGTTGAAGAAGCTCGACGGAACGACAGACAAAACCTCCGAACCATCGCGCA
>Ga0193709_1000276_pt1 | contig 19551 bp, 13 predicted proteins | sample H3c2metaG_FD_160571 | JGI IMG/M metagenome (GOLD analysis project Ga0193709, IMG submission 160571) | Soil microbial communities from a riparian zone of the East river system, Colorado, United States - H3c2 | ecosystem: Environmental > Terrestrial > Soil > Riparian zone | place: USA: East River... | reverse complement strand
CGGCATCGAACTGCAACAGCAGCTGAGCACGGGGGATCACCCACCCATCATTTTCCTCACCGGCGCCAGCGATATACCGACCACCGTGCGCGCGATCAAGGCGGGCGCCATCGATTTTTTGACCAAGCCCTGCCGTAAAGCGGACTTATTGGCCGCGATCGAGACCGCGATCACGCAAGACTGCCAGGTGCGCGCCGAGAGATTGGAGCGTATGCGGCTGAAGTATCGCCACTCCTGCCTCACGCCGCGTGAGCGGGAGGTCCTACCGCTGGTCGTCGGTGGTCTCCTCAACAAACAGGCCGCCGCCGAGCTCGGCATCAGCGAAACCACGCTACAAATTCACCGCAGCCGCGTCATGCGCAAGATGGAAGCCGAATCGCTCGCTCAATTGGTTCGGATGGCGGGCAAACTAGCGCTACCGCTGCCGCGCGCCAAATCGCACGAGACGACATGAGAAATCCACCGGCATGGCTGGCTGGCGCATGGGGTTCCGAGGTACCGACCGGTTCGGTGCGCGATTCGCAAGCCACGGTGTCGCAGGCGCCGCGCGCCATGACGATGAGGGAACTTGTCGCCGCAATTGCACATGAAGTGAACCAGCCCTTGGCTGCCATCGTAGCGAATGCCGATGCCTGTTTGAGCTGGCTCGGCACTGATCAGCCGGATATGGCACGGGTGCGCAAGGCCACGGAACGCATCGTCAGGGACGGCTGCCGCGCGAGTGCGGTGCTCAGCAGCATGCGCGCCGTGCTCAAGACTCCTGCGCCGACGATGTCGGAGCTCAATCTCAACGAGGTCATGCGGGATATGTTTGACCTCATGCGTAACGAGTTGAGCCGGAACGACGTAGTTCTTCAGATCGACCTGTGCAAGCAGCTTGGATGCGTCTGGGGGAATCGGATCCAGTTGCAGCAAGTACTGATCAATCTCATCAAGAATGCCATTGAGTCCATGAGCGACTCGGTCGTGCGGCCGCTATTGGTGCGGGTGAGCACGGCGATCCTGGGCGAATTGGCCGTGGTCGCCGTCGAAGATTCCGGCAGCGGATTTGATGCCGCGACGGCAGAGCACATGTTCGAGCCATTTTTTACCACCAAGCGCGAGGGCACCGGTGTTGGCCTGTGGATTTGCCGCTCCATCGTGGAGGCTCATGGCGGAGTCCTGTGCGCAACCCGCAAGGAGTCTCCAGGAAGCGTGTTTCAATTTACTGTGCCGCTTATCCACCCGCCGATATCGATACAAAATTAGGGAAGTCTCTGGTTTCTCCGTTTAGCATCGGTGGCGGATTCTGAAGAAGGCTTTGGTGCCTGCCGCGACGATTCATAAGAACAATCTAAGGGGCTCCTGCAGGTGCGCCGTAGCGTTTTACTGTGTGTTTGCATCGTTGCGATCGCTTGGATCACGCGTCTGGCGGCAGCTCCGAGCAGCGAGCCCGTCAGGTACCAGTTCAAGATCGACAGCCAACCGCTGGGGATCGCGCTGCAGCAGTTTGCAAAGCAGAGCGGGGTACAGATCATCTTTTTCTCTCAGGTGACGGAGGGACTTCAAGCGCCTGCCTTGAACGGCTCTTACACCATTTCCGGCGCGCTGGATATGCTTCTCTCCGGTTCACATTTGAGTTTTCGAGTAATCAATCCGAAGACCATCGAAATACGCCCCGCGACTGCGATAGATTCGAGCATATTACGATCAGGCCCTGGGGAGCGCTTCGTGCGGCAATTGATTCCGGGCGCCGCGCAATTGTCTGGCCAGGATCGAACGGTAACTGAGGGCAGCCGCGCATCGTGAAACTCAAGGCACCCGCTACGATATTGTGGAGTTTCTTCATTGCAGCCGGGGGCGCGCCTGGATTGATCGGCGCGGCCCCGCGTACCGAACCTGCAAAATATGATATCAAGATCGACAGTCAGCCGCTCGGCACTGCTTTGCAAGCGTTGGCCAAGCAGAGCAAGGTGCAGATCATCTTTTTTTCGCAGATCACTGAAGGCCTTCGGGCGCCGGCTCTTGAGGGTCAGTTCACGGTCAGCGCGGCACTGGAACTCCTTCTCGCGCATTCTCGATTGACTTTCCGAGTCATCAATCCTAAGACAATCGAAATCCGCGCACTCGGTGCCGACAGTTCTCAGAGTCAACAGGGTGCTCCTGCTGCCCAAGGCGGAAAGGCAAGGGCTCCCGCTGACCCGGGCCAGAGCCCGGGTAAAAAAACGGCTGCCCAAAATTCGGCTGCTTTGGACGAGATCGTGGTGAACAGCACCGCCGAGGGATTGGTCGCCACGCGCACCGAAACGCCGTTGCGCGAGATTCCCCAGACCATATCGCTCATTTCCCAAGAACAAATGCGTCAGCAAAACGATACGGATCTTGCCGATGTACTCAACAACGCGGTGGGCATCACGGTTGTCCAAAATAATTCGCTGAGCAGCACCTTTTTCTCTCGGGGATTTACGATTATTACATTTCACCTCGACGGTGGAGCTGCCTTGAATTCCTTTCGCAATACGCCCATCTTTGGAACACCCGATATAGGCGAATACGATCACGTCGAAGTGTTGCGCGGTTCTGACGCCCTGTTTGGCGGCATAGGAAATCCGGGCGCGAGCCTGAACATTGTTCGCAAGCGTCCGCTGGCTACCAACGAAGCCACGTTCAGTGCCTATGCGGGATCTTGGAGCAACTACCGTACCGAAGCCGATGTCACGGGGCCGTTAGGCTTCGGGGGGGCATTGCGCGCACGGCTCGACGTCGTTTTCGGCGACAAGGATTACTTCTTCAAGCCTGCGAATCTCGAGCGGAAAAAGGTTTTTGGCGTGCTCGAATACGATCTAACGGCTCGAACATTGTTGACGTTGGGCGGCAGCTACCAATGGGAGAATGCGGTGCCGTTTGTCGATGGTTTGCCTTTCTATTCCGATGGCAGCGATTCGCATTTACCGCGCAGGATGGCGCTTGCCTTCAATTGGTCACGATACGACACGCAGACTCGGGAGTATTACGCACAACTGCAGCAGGTATTTGGCGGTGAGTGGAAACTGAAGTTGAATGCCACTTCGTTGGACACTGCAGCAAGCTACGGTTACGGCGGATTTCAATCTCCCATAGATCCGATTACGAAGGCCCTAGCGGCACTTCCTTTCGCCGCCTTCAGTCCCAGCCCCAACACCCAGGATCAATTCGTCTTCGACGGCACCCTCACGGGTGGTTTCGAACTGTTCGGCCGCCGCCTGGATGTGGCTGTCGGCGGCGACTACACTCATTTTAAGGGGGATGTGCCCCTCCAATTCGCGTTGGCGTTTGGGCCGGCAGTCAACAACGTGTTTACGTACAATCCCGCGGCCTACCCGGACCCGCCGGTACCGAATCCCGTGACCTTTCGATCGCTGGCCAGGACCAATCAGAGCGGGGAATTTGCCTCCGCAAGAGTGTATTTGACCGGCGCTCTGTCTGTGGTGGGTGGTGCGCGCCTGAACTCGAATCGATTGTCAAACACTATATCTACTAATATTGGCGGGGTGACTTCCAGCGGAGTCCAAGAGGCCAAAGACCACAATAAAGTAACTCCCTTTGTCGGCGCGACTTACGATTTGAACACACACTACTCTTTGTACGCGAGTTACGCCGATATCTATCAGACGAACGGCAGCCTCATGAAAATCGGCGGCGCCTTTTTGCCGCCGGCCGACGGTATCGACCGAGAACTGGGCGTCAAGGGTTCGTGGCGCAATGGCATGCTCAACGGATCTCTCGTGCTCTATGACATTGAGCAGCGCGGCATTGCAGTACTCGACCCCAGCGCATCGACCGCTGAGCAACAGCAATTTGCACTATGCTGCTACCTACCGAATGGCACCAACAAGAGCAGGGGCGTCGATGTAGAACTCAACGGCGCATTGGCACCCGGATGGCTGATCGGCGCCGGCTATACCTTTAACATCAATCATGCTCTCGATGGTGGTGATTTATCGAGCGCGACGCCACGGCACCTTCTGAAACTCTGGAGTAGCAAGCAATTGCCCGGGGCATCGCAGCATTGGACAATCGGAGGTAGCGTTCAAGCCCAGAGCAGCAACTTTGCCGACGGCTTTGTCTGCCCTCAATATGACTCAATGGGAGATTGCCTGGGGTCGCCGCGATCAATTAGAGAGGTGCAAGGCTCTTTCGCTGTGATCAACCTTCGCGCCGGTTATCAGCTCAATACTCATTGGCGCGCGGCGTTGAGCGTCAACAATGCTTTTGACCGGATCTATTATCAAACAATCGGCACTCTCACCAGTGGTAATTGGTACGGTGAACCGCGCGAATTTGTGCTGCGCATTGATGGCAGGTACTGACCGTACAAATTCACATGGGCGGTGATCGTCGGCGACCACGATGCACCAATGCGTCTTTGCAGGGTGGATGACCAATTGCCGCGGCTATTTTTGAACCGCAATGGAGTTCACTACTTTAAGAACGCCGGGAGTGCGCAAAGCGACCGATTCGGCGATCCTTCGTTCAAGACCGTCGTTGACCAAGCCATTCAAATACACGACGCGGTCTATGGTTTGCACCTCAATGGAACGAGGCGCACCAAGTTCGGAGTGTTGATCGAGGAGAGTCTGAACGTTCATCGTGATAGCGGCATCCCCGGCGCAGGCGCCGCTAGCGCATTTCCCATAGCTCGAGCATCCGGCAAGCGCACTCGATAGCGAGAAGAGAAAAACGGCCGAACAAAACCATTTATGTGAGTTCATCGTAAGTTTCCTTTGATACTGCGGCTACGCCGCGTTTGCTCCGAAGACACTAAAACGGGTAATACCGCATGCTGGCCATGACGATGCTTTGATTGGGCGTGGGTGCGCCGCCTAACCCCTCGAAGGACTTTCGTTGGCTGTATGAGTACTGGAGGCCGTACTGGAAGCGGCCGAAGGCCCCCACGTAGGGCTTGAACCAAACTCCGGTCGTGCCTTGTTTTATGAGACGCGTATTGCCGACACAGGCTGTCGCCGGGACTGTGGCAGTCTCACTGAAGCAGCCACCATTTTGGTATAGCGGGTTGCCGTAACCGTACGGTGTCAGACCCGTTGCGCCCGGCAAGTTGAACGCCTCGGCTGACTCCTTTTCTTCGCCAAAGAAGACGTAGTAGTCGAACTTCGGTGTGACGTGGAGCGTCAATCCCGCGAGAGCTTCAATTTCATGAATGGGATGAATATTGCCAGCCGGGTCGAATGTGACATCGGTCAGTTGCGCGCTGCCATAACGACCGATGCCTTTGCCGGCCAGCGCCGAGATCTGAAAAACAAGAAGTTGCGGAACGACTTGCACAGTGAGTCCGCCGCCGGCGCCTCCGCCGCTGCTGTTCTGATTGTTGAAGTTCAGACGCTCGTAGAAACTGCGATATAGATAGTAGGCCTCAAGATGCACTTGCCGATCCGCGACGATTGGTTCGTAGACAATCTTCCCGATTACATCGGGAATGTGGTTAAGCGAGAGGGTGTTCGCGGAATCGAATCCCTGGCCGGCGGGCGAATTGAAAGTTACATGGACCGTTGAGGGCAGGGGATTGACCCCGGTAAAGAACGTGGTCTGCGGATTCTCGAGCGAGACACCGATCGAAACAGCGTGGGGCAGGTCCTGTACGAGCCGAATCTGCGGTTGTCGCGTCCAGGTAAAGCCCGGTATGTATTGCCCGTCAATGGTCGGCGGCGGCATTTCGTTGCGCGGCGTGATGCCCTGGCTGCTCAACGTCAGCAGCGACCAGGCTTGACCTGCAAGCAGATGCAAGCCGAGATTGTCCCAATCGACACTGCCGTAGATGTGGCGGAGTCGCGGAGTGTATGAGTTGGATTCGTTTGAATTGGCAGTTTGCGCGCCGCCTTGAAAGTCGAACTCGCTGTAGAATCCTAGGTGTGTTTGCGCGCCGGGACTGCCCTGTACCAACGCCGAGAGACGGGTTTGCCGTGCCGTAAATCGCAACTCTTGAGTTCGACCCACCGAATTATTTGCATAAGGGATGGCCGCAAAACTGGTCGAGATGTCGTTAGCCTGATCGTGCTGTCGATAAACGGACTCCGCCGCCAGAAATCCTCCGAGCGTAACCGTCACGCTTTTATAGTGAAGCTTATCGGTGTTGCCTTTGGCCGCATTTGCCGGGCTCTGTGCTCGTGCCGGCTGCACTGCCGCTTGAGCTTTCGCAGAGGCTGCTTCAGCTGCCGCCGCATCGACTTCCGATTTGACCTGGTGCGAAACGCGGGTCTGTTCATCGAGGCGCTCGCGCAGCGCATTCACTTGATCGAGCAGCGACTGTATCTTCTGCGCCATCTCGGCTGGTTCATCGGGCGTAGCCTGCGGTGCCTGCGCCGACACCAATCCTGGCAGACTCAATATTCCCAATCCCAGGAAGGCTGTCAGCTGTCTCAAGGGTGCCATTGCAGATTCTCCCGCGCGCCAGGAAGCGCCTATTCGCAGTGTTGCGATGGGAAGCACTCTAGGAATTAGGAAGGCCGGCCGCTTGCAGGAAACCGCCGCCGCTTGAATCGGTCTATTGTTTCCTACCCACACATAGATCTGTGGCAAGAGCTAACTGAACACCAATTCTGTCCAACGGCTCATTTCGATTTCTCGTGGCCCGCTGCGAGCAGAATCAAATCCGCAATTTCTCTCGGGTGAGATATTAGTGAAAGGTGACTCGATTCAAGTTCGATTGTCGTAGCTTTCATGCGCTTGGCCAGAAATCGCTCGAGCTCCGGATCGATAGTGCGATCTTGCGTCGAAACTTGGTACCACGTGGGTTTGACTTGCCATGCTGCAGTCGTGGTCTTTGTGTTTGGCAGCGCATCGGCGCCCGGCTCTTGAACCGCGTACAGCGCGCGCGCTCTGGACGGTTCAATATCGCCGGCGAAATCTCTGAGGAAAGCCTCCTCGCTCAGCCAAAAAAAGCCATCCTTCCTTATTATTCCTGCGCTCGCGGGCGGCTTCGGGAATTTCGCTGCCAGCGCACCGAAGTCCTCGCCCGCGTCCGGCGCCCGCGCCGCCACGTAGACCAGCGCCGAAACTTTGGGATCGTTGCCGGCTTCACTAATAATCGTTCCCGCAAAGGAGTGGCCGACCAAAACCGTCGGCCCATCATGGGATGCCAGGGCTCGGCGGGTTGCGGCAACGTCATCCGCCAGTGAGGTCAACGGATTCTGGACCGCAGTCACATTCAAGCCCGCGCGCTGCAAATAGGGAATTACACCGATCCAAGAAGATCCGTCTGCATATAAGCCATGCACCAGCACGACATTCTTGGCGACAGGAACATCTTTCGCATGAACCAGGCCAGGCACGACTGACGCTGCTGCGATCATGACAAATAGTCGACAGAGCAATTTGAGACCAAGCATAGGTACCTCCAACATTTTCAAATTGAACAACCGGGGGCGAGGCTTTTGATAATTCCGGGCGACAAACACCCAGCCCATCTTCCGTCCGCCTGCGCTCAAACTCTAACCATGCTAGTGCGGCCGTAGATTGAGTCTTGTTCCTCCCGGCCCAGGTTTGTCTCAAGAGACCGTATTGCGGCATTTGCCTGATAAAATCGGCGGCTTTCGTGTTGCCTTCCTGGACATCGCGTACGGAGTTGCGGGTCCGCTAGCCGTTATAACGCTTGACTGTCACATCGCAACCTAGGAACGCTCATATGTCACGCATTTTCATTTCCGGTTCGTCAACAGGTCTCGGTCTCATGGCAGGCGCAGTGCTGATTCAACAGGGGCATCAAGTTGTCCTGCATGCCCGCAACGCTGCGCGCGCCGAAGATGCACGCCTCGCGCTACCTCGAGCCGAGGCTGTTGTCGAGGGCGACCTCGACACCATTGCAGGAGCCAAGGCGGCCGCGGAACGCGTCAACGAACTCGGTCGCTTCGACGCGGTGATTCACAATGCCGCGGTCGGTTATCGCGAAAGGCACATCCTCACCAAGGACGGTCTCCCGCATGTCTTCGCAATCAATACGCTGTCCGCGTATATCCTGACCGCATTGATCGAAAGGCCGAAGCGGCTTGTCTATCTCAGCTCCGGGATGCACCACCATGTCGACGCCAACCTCGACGATATTCTCTGGAAGAAGCGCCGCTGGGACGGTTCGGCAGCCTACGCTGAGAGTAAGCTCCACGATGCGATGCTTGCCTTCGCCGTTGCGCGGCGTTGGCCTAACGTTTGCTCAAACTCGCTGGAACCCGGTTGGGTACCGACCAAGATGGGCGGCCCCGGCGCGCCCGATGACATGGAACAGGCGCATCTGACCCAGGCTTGGCTGGCCTCCGGAGATGACCTCAAGTCGCAGGTGACCGGGAAATATTTCTATCACCTGAGGCGTATGGAGCCGAATCCGCAGGCCAACGATCCGGGACTGCAAGATCGCCTCATCGCGATCTGCGCCGAGATTTCGGGCGTGACGCTGCCCACTTGACGCGGACTGCTCACACCTTCGATGACGATGCAGTTCGCTTTTCGATGCCTGCTGGCGGACGCCTATACAAAACACGATTCCTGCGTTTAACTAGGCGCCATGCCTTTCGTGACGCCAGAAAATCAAAAGAGCACTTACGATGTCATCGTAGTCGGCTCGGGTGCTGCCGGCGGACAGTCCGCCTATACGCTCTGCATGGAGGGGGCGAAGGTCCTCATGCTCGAGGCCGGGCGCAATTACTCTCCCGAAACCGAGACGCCTATGTTCCGCACGCCGGATTTGGCGCCGCTGGGGGCTGTCGGTACGCCGGACAAACCCTTTGGTTTCTTCGACGCGACGGTGGACGGGGGCTGGAACGTGCCCGGCGAGCCCTATGTGCGCGCCAGCGAAGACCATGCAGGCCGCTTCGAGTGGTGGCGCGCGCGCATGCTGGGCGGCCGCACCAATCACTGGGGGCGCATTTCGCTGCGCAATGGTCCCTACGACTTCAAGCCGCATAGCCGCGATGGCCTGGGATTCGATTGGCCCATCGCGTATGAGGACATGGCGCCGTATTACGACAAGGTTGAGCTGCTGATTGGCGTCTACGGCAGCAATGAGGGTCTAGAGAACACGCCGAATTCCTCACCGGGTTGCCTGTTGCCGCCGCCGAAGCGACTGGTCAGCGACTACTTGGTCCAGCAACGGGCGAAGCGCCTAGGGATACCGGCCATACCGGGCCATCGCGCGGTTCTGACCCAGCCGCTTGACTACAAGAACTCCCCGGCGCGCCTGCATCCCGGCAATGCCAAAGCGCAAAAGATCCTGGCCGAGGATATGCGCAAGCGATCCACCTGTTTGTGGGCGACACCATGCGGTACCGGCTGTTCCGTGCGCGCAAACTATCAGTCAACCACGGTCCATCTGCCCCCCGCATTAAAGACCGACAATCTCGATATCACCACCGACGCGATGGTTTATGAGATCACGATGGGGCGCGACGGCCGGGCGAATGGCGTGAGCTTCATCGACCGCAAGACCGGGAAGCAGCGGCACGCAGCTGCCCGGGTGGTGATACTGGCGGCGAGTGCCTGCGAGTCGGTGCGTATTCTGCTCAACACCAAAAACGCACAATTTCCCAACGGACTGGCGAATTCCAGCGGCAAGGTGGGGCGATACCTGATGGATACGGTGGGCAGCAGCGTGAGTGGCCAGATTCCGTTGCTCGAGAACCTGCCGCCGCTCAACGAGGATGCCGCAGACGGTCATCAGCTGTATGTTCCGTGGTGGCTGTATCAGGACCAACATGCCGGCAAGCTCAAGTTCGCCCGCGGCTATCACATCGAATTCGGCGGCGGCAAGCGCATGCCGGGGCACGGAACGGCGTCCGGCCTCGAATCGCTGACCGGCGGCAGCTACGGGGCGAAGTTCAAACAAGACGTTCGCCGTTATTACGGATCTTTCGTCTGGTTCGATGGGCGCGGCGAGATGATCCCCAACGATCACTCTTACTGCGAGATTGATCCGAAGGTCAAAGACAAGTGGGGAATTCCCGTGCTCCGCTTCCATTGGCAATGGTCGGAGCACGAGCTGGGCCAGGCCGCGCACATGCAAAAAACCTTTGGCGACATCATCGAGGCCATGGGCGGTAAGACACGCCGCCCGATAATTGCCGACGGCGCCAAAGCCATCGCTCCCGGCGGATCGATCATCCACGAGGTCGGCGGCACCATCATGGGATCCGATTCCGAATCATCGGTCACCAACCAGTGGTGCCAGACGTGGGACGTCGACAACTTGTTCGTCACCGACGGCGCGGTGTTCGCGTCGAACGCGGACAAAAATCCGACGCTCACCATCATGGCGTTGGCGTGGCGGGCGGCAGACCACATTCTCGGGCGCATGCGCCGCAAGGAGCTGTGATGGATAGCGTGCTGTGATCGATCGCCGTACGACAATCAAGTGGGTGCTCGCCGCCGGTGCTGCCTGGCCGCTGCTCGACAAAGGCGACGCGCGGGCCGACTCCGCGACCACCGACGCCGCGCCGACCGACGACGCGCCGACCACGAAAGGTTACGGTACGGACCCCAGTCTTGTTGCTGATTACAAGCCGGGCGAAATCTGGCCGCTGACATTGACCGCGGCGCAGCGGCGGCTGGCGGGCACCCTGGCGGATATTCTGATCCCGGCCGACGAGCACTCGCCGAGCGCCACGGCCGTCGGCGTGGTGGATTTCGTCGATGAGTGGGTGAGTGCACCGTATCCGGTCCACCAACGACACCGGACGAAGGTGCTTGCAGGATTCGCGTGGCTGGACGCCGAGGCCGCGCGCCGCTCTGGCAAGGGATTCGTAGAACTCACCGCGCCTGAGCAACGCGGCATTTGCGACGACATCTGCGACGCCGCGCGCGCGACGCCCGCACGAGGCGATGCGGCGCGCTTCTTCGCATTCTATCGCGACCTGACGTCCGGCGCTTTCTACTCGACTCCGGCGGGCCGGAAGGACTTGCAATTCATCGGCAATGTGCGGCTCGCGCGCTTCGACGGGCCGCCTCCTGAACTGCTCAAGGCGCTGGGCCTGAGCTAGGCGTTTACCCATGTCAGCTATGCTGGCTGAATCCATGCGCCGCATCAGCGGCCTGCTGCAATCCGGTCAATACAGCGCAGCGCACTCACAATTAGAATCCCTGGTGACTGCGAATCCTGAATACGTGGAAGGTCTGCGGCTGTTTGCCGGCACCAAACAAGCCTTGGGCGACCTCGCCCAAGCCGAGTCGCTGCTCAGGCGCGCGCTCGAAATAGACCCCAAATGGACTCCAACGCTGACAACCCTTGCAGAGCTGTTGCTCATCGCGGGTCGCAGCGCCGAGGCCGTGTCGTTGTTGCAGCGTGCAATCCAAGGCTTCCCTCGCTACCCTCGAGCCGCACTTCTACTGGTTCGCCACTACCTGGACGCGGGCCAGCCGGCATTGGCGCTCGAGATTGCGACACCCTGGTGCAATAGCGGCAACGTCGATGACGATTTGTCGGCGCTGCACGTTGCGGCCTACGCCGCTCTGGGGCGCCAAAACGAAGCGGTGGCGCACTATCGGCGTCTCGCGGCGCTCGCTCCGGATAACCAGGCCGCAACCCATGCCCTCGCGGTCGCGCTGATTGCGGCCAACCAGCCGGAGGATAGTGAGCGCGTAGTGCGTCAGACGCTGCGCCGCACCCGACCGACGGCGGCGCTGCACTACACCCATGCTCGCAGCCTGATTACTTTGGAACGATTCGACGAAGCCGAGTTGGCCTTGCGCGAATGCGTCAGTTTGGAGCCGCGCCGCGCCGATGCGCACGACAGCCTGGCGCAACTCGTGTGGATGCGCACCGGCAATATCGGCGAGGCGACGCAGAATCTCGATCAGGCACTCGAGAAGTATCAGCATGACGATGCACTGTGGGCCACAAAGGCGGCCCTACTGCAGGGAGCGGGTGACGCGCGCGGTGCTTATGAATGTCTCGCCAAACGCGCCGCACGGCCCCAACCCCCGCCTGCGTTGCTCATCCGCGCAGGACTTGCGGCGCTTGAGTTTGAACCTGCCACTGCCCTAAGACTTGCCGAACAGGCCATGCGCGCGCAGCCCAACAATCCGACAGCCCGCAAACTCCTTTGCGCTGCACACCTGGGTGTAGGGGATGGAGCCGCAGCGATGACCGAGTGCGCGACCCTGCTGCAGGCGACTCCCGACGATCAGTACCTCATTGCGATGCAAACCACCGCGCTGCGGCTGTTGCACGATCCCCGCTACGAGGCGCTCTGCGACTACGACAAAATGGTGCTGTCGCAGTCCCTCGAGACGCCTCCGGGGTGGTCTGATCTCGGCAGCTTCCTAACGGAAGTCACCTCGCACTTGAACGCCCTCCACAATCCGCACGGCCATCGGCTCCTCTACCAATCGCTGCGCCAGGGCACCGAGACCACTCAAGATCTTTCGCGCAGTCAGGATCCGGTCATTCAGGCGCTCTTTCACGCCTTTGCCGCACCGATCGCGCGCTACCGCGATCACATCGGCCAAGGGAAAGATCCCCTGCGGCGTCGCAATCGGGGGGCTTCACGATACAACGGCAGTTGGTCGGTACGTCTGCACAGCTCCGGCTATCACACCAGCCACGTGCATCCTCGGGGATGGATATCCTCGGCTTGCTATATTCAGCTGCCCGATAGCATGAAAGCGGGATATTCGGCCGAGGGGATTCTGAGCTTTGGCGCGCCGGGGATGATCACGACGCCCTCGCTAGACGCCGAGTTGTCGGTGCGTCCGGAGCTTGGCCAACTGGTGCTTTTCCCGTCGTATTTCTGGCACGGGACGCTGCCTTTTCATAGCGAACAGCCGCGACTCACCGTCGCATTCGACGTCGTCCCGGAGCGAAGTTAATATACCCAGCCGCGGTGCGGTCGATGGCATCGCAGGCCAGGCTTAGGCTGAACTGCTGATTCTTTCTGCGGTCTATTGCGATAGTACAGGCAACTTGGTATGCCATGACTTCAGATCGATGGAGCAATATGGAAGGATAATCCATGCGACGCAGCAAACGAATCTTGACCTCGGCAGTTGTCGGCGGACTTCTCGCCCTGGCAGCGCTACCGGTAGCGAGTGCCACGAACGATGGACCTGCCGGTGGGCCGCCGGTCGTCGCGGGGACCTGGGAGCACCGCCACGCGAGTTTTCACTACGACGGCATCACCTCGCTCTACAGCTGCGCCGGGTTGGAATCCAATATCCGTGCACTGCTGCAGCATCTGGGGGCGCGCAAGGATCTCACCGTGCGGGCCTACGGATGCCCTGGCGGGTACAACCAGCCGGGCCGCACCGCAATCGTCGACGTCGATTTTTACTCGCTCGCTCCAAGCGCTGATGCCAGTGCTGCCAATAACGTGCAGGCACGTTGGACGCCCGTGACGGTGAGTGCGAATCACCCCAACTCCATACGCGACGGCGATTGCGAGCTCATTCATGAGATGAAGGACATCCTCTCGAAGAATTTCAGCCTGCGTGATCTGAACTACCGCACCGACTGCAGGCCTGGCGAGGTGAACATCAACGATTTTTCGGTTAAAGCCGAGATTCTCAAGCCGCTACCCGCTACCGTGGCCAGCGCGGCGCAAGGCTAGCGCGGCAAGATTTTACTTGGTTCCGGTTGCCTGCACGAGCAGCTCTACCGAAGGCGCTACCATCAGCAGCAGTACTGCCTGTGGCTTTCCGGAGGCTTTCAGAAATTCGATATTTCGCTGCCGCAAATCTGGGCTGATGAGACGATTTTCGTGGAGATTATCCAAGGCCTGCAAGCCGATCTCTGCAACCCGGGACAAGCTACGCGACACCGGGGCCAGCTCTTGTGTCAGGTACGAACGTGCCAGCAAGGGTTGCAGCTTCGCATCGTTATCCCGCCACAGCAACAGCCATTGTCGAGCCTGCTGCCACTCTTGAGGATTTGCTTTTCCTGAAACGATCCGCTTCGCAATTTCGTTAAATTCACGCGCGGTATCGCTTTCCGGGGGCACAGCATCGTCGAGATGGTTGAGCGGCGTAAAGTCGGTGAAGGTTCGCAGTTGCTGACGCTCATACAATCTGGGAGGTTGTACTACAGCCGCAAGGACCTTCAACGGCACTGGATCCGGATCACCGCTCATGCGTTGTAACATTTCATCGGTGATCAGACGGTGGCGCAGACCGTAGTAACCGAGTTTCTGCGATACGATCGCGAGTCGCTGGTACATCCAGTCGACATCCTGCACCTGTTGAGGGGACCACAAGCGCTCGGCGATTGCGGCAGTCCGCGGCCATATCCGATTGTCGATGTTTTCATCGGAAACAATATCTGTCCACATGGCGGCCTCGCCACCAAGCACACGGGCCTTCTGATCCGGTGTAAGCGTGGCCGCAGTGTCCCCTAAGGGGTCGACCACGTAATGCTCCGCCGCTGACTGGTTCAAGTCGAGGTAGTAGCCGGCCGAGAGCACGCCTCGATAACCGTTTCGTGCAGCTTCTGCCAGCGAGTTTTGCCCGCGCCAGGATTGAATGACAACATCTTTGGAGGTATTGGACTGCAATACTTCGTCCCATCCCTCCATGATTTTCTTGTGGCCGGCGACGATCTTCTGGATCTTGGCTGTGAAAAACACTTGCAGGGCGCCGCCGTCTTTAATCGCATGCGCTCGCATGAACTCCTGAATGCGCGGGTTGGTCTCCCATTGCTTGACATCGCACTCATCTCCTCCTGTGTGAAAGTAGGAATCGGGGAAGAGGGCGGCCATCTCCCCGATAAACCCAGCGAGAAATTTGTACGTGCTTTCGCGTGTTGGATCCATTGCTGAACTTTGGGAGGGATCTTGACCGCTGGCCAAGCCGGGGTAGCCCAGAAACCACGATGTCGTGTGGCAAGGCATATCAAACTCTGGAACAACTCGGATACCACGGTCGCGAGCGTACCCGATGATCTCCCGGACTTCGTCCTGGGAGTAATAAAAACTGCCGGAGCCCTTTCCCTGTAAGCGTGGAAATTTCTTGCTTTCCACGTGGAAGCCCTCATTGTCCGCAAAACGCCAATGGAAGACATTCAGCTTGACCGCCTCCATCCCGTCCAGATTTCGCTTAACGGTGGAAATGGATACAAAACGATGTCCTGAGTCGATCAGAAGTCCGCGCCAAGGGAATCGTGGCTTGTCGTCAACAGTAACGACGGGAACGCTGAAGCCTTTCGGAGTGATTCTTACCAGTTGGAGGAAGGTCTGGAGTCCGCGAATTACGCCTATCGGATTGGGCGCTGTCAACTGAACATCGGTTGTTGAGATCTCGAGATGGTAAGACTCATCCTCGCCTAATTGCTGGACCGCGGCACTCGGTCCCGAAGTTTGAACTGTGAAGTGCGGTGAGTTGCGGATTGCTTCGCGCCAGAGCGGGATACCCGTTTCCCGCGAAAGCGTATCCAGGAAGCGCTGCTGTGCGCGTTCTACACGAGCGTCCTTATAGCCTTGCAGAGCAACACCAAAATCCCCATCGATAAGGTATTCACCTTCACCCTGCAGAACATGTGCGGGCAGAGGCATGATCGCGATCAAGCTTTTCTCTTGTGCGCGAAGATTACTGGGAAGGCTCAGCGTGCAAGAGGCAAGCACCAGAAAACCTATAAAACCTGCTACACGAGAATTTCCCACGATAGCGTCTCCAGAAAGCGAATATGACGCTCGATCAAGAGTTGATTTCTGCTTTATGCGGAAGCTGAGACCAGATCATCTCGTCGGCGTAATCCGCCTGTGATACCTGGAATTTCCTGCCTACCGCGTTGCGCGGCAGCGGCGATGCGCTCGCGCCGGCTCACTTTGCCTGTGCCGGCGTCGTGAGAAAACCCCTCGCGCCGGTTGACGCGAGGGGTGCACCTTCAGACTAGAACTTGTACTTCAACTCGATGCTGCCCTCGCGGCCCAGGATCGACCGCCCGAAGTTGACGCCGCCCTGCTCAGTATTGCCGCCGAAGCGGGCGTTGCCCTCGGTCAGACCGATCTGATTGGTCAGGTTCGTGCCCATCAGACGAATTTCCCAGCTGTCGCCGAGCTCGGCGACGATGCCGGCGGCCAGGTCGTAGTAGCTGCCCAAGGGGTTCAGGCCCGTGTTGTCCTGATAGTGCTGACCGACGTGCTCGTAGGTCACGTACTCGGTCACCGAGCCCCAGGGGAAGATCTGCGTGTCGCTTGGCGTCACGCGAATCTGGAAGTCCGGCAAGCGAGCGAGCTGTTGACCATTGATGGAGCCGCAGATGGTTTTTCCGTTGATGTCCTGGTAGACGAAGCAACCCTGGAAATCCTTGTAGTGGGCCTTCTCGTACTCGGCGTTGACCTGTATCTTGAAGTCCCTAACCGCCTGGAGGTCGAAGGCCGCGAACGGATTCACGCTGCCGACGATTCGCCCGCCCCGCGCCGTGGAACCGTAAGTCGAATTCGGACCGAGCGGGACATGGTTCACATCGATGGGCTGATACGCCAGGCCCTTGAATTCCTTGTCGTAAATCGCTGCGTCGATGTACATATAACGATTCTGGATCTTGAAACCGGCTTCGTAATTCCGCACCGTGTTGAGCGGCGGATTCGCGGGGCAGCCGTTGGAGCCGTTGTAATTGGCGCCCACCGAGAACGTCGGCATGGTGTTGTGTTCATGGCCGTGGGAGTACGTACCGTTGGGCAATTCAACGGCGTTGTCCCACAAATCGAACTGTGACCCCATCTGTACCGGCGATAGATTGGTTGTCTGTTGGTCCAGGTCGATATGTTCGAGGCGAACCGAGGCATCGAACAACCAACTGTTCAATTTCCATGAGTCCGAAAGATAGACGGCAACATTGGTGGCCTTGCCCTGCTCGAGGATGTTGTAGCCCCCATTGGCGTTCACAATTCCTTGGGAACTGGTCACGTTGTAGATATTTCCGCCCGCGACGCCCTGCAATATGATGGGACTCGCATTCGGCACGTTGTTCATCAGCGCATTGGCGCTCAACGACCACGCGTCGTTGTCCGTGTAATGGGCTGCATACAAACCCAAGGTCAATGTATTGCCGTCGAAGAGTTCCTTGGCCACGCGGAATTCATCCGTGACATTCGTGAGCTTCTTGCGGACCTGCCATACCTGCTCGGTGATCACGCTCGTGTTGAGCGGAACGGCCCCGCCATTGAGGTAATGCGCTTGGACCTGGGCCGGCGTCAAGACGCCCGTGATCGTCGACAGCCCGGCGATGAAGTCCCCCAGAGTCTGAGGGTTGCCGTTGTTCACGAGCGCATTCGTGGGGATGTAGCCGCCATCGAAGAGGAAGGTGTTGTAGATCCTCCAGCCGCCGTCGAACTTGAGATCGAGGTTCGACCCAAAGTAACTCAGCTGGGCGCCGCGGCCGTTGCTGATATCGTCATTCCAGAAGCCGCCGCCCGGGCTCGGAATCTGGAAGTTCTGCAGTTGCTTGCTGTTGTAAGTGTTGTTGCGCTGATCGAAGCCGGGATAAGCCTCTGCCTTGCCGTTCACGACGATATAGGGGAAGTCGGCGTACCACTGATTCTTGTCGCTCAGGATGCGATACCAGAACATCACCGAGCCGCCATCCAGATCGTGCTTCAAGGTGGCCGTCAGCTGTCCGCCGATGTCGGACGGATACTGCGGGTCACGCACGCCGTCGGACACGCGGTAGAAGCCGCCGATGCTGCCATACCATCCGTCGATGATCTTGCCGCTGATGAAGGCGTCGACCCGCTCCGAACCCTCGGACCCGTAGGTAAACCCGACCGAGCCGGTCGTCTTGTCCGAGCCGGTTCTCAAGATGAAGTTCGCCGTGGCGCCCGCCTGACCGGAGCTGAAAATTGCGCTCGGTCCGCCCTGTACGATCTCGACACGCTCGACGGTGTCGTCGAAGCGCAGCAGCGAGCTTGAATCCATGAAGGACAAGGCTGCGGAACCGTAGAGGGGCGAGCCCTGGATCATGGTCGTAAAATACGGCGAGTCGCCGCCGCCGTTGGGGAAGCCGGCCACGTCGATGTTGACGCCGGTTTGACCGCCGGATGCTTCCGGCCAAATGCCGGGGGACAACTTGAAGATGTCGGCTACGCTCGCGGGGTTCGAGTTTTTGATCTCGTCGAGGGACACCGATACGATGTTGTAGCTGGCGTCCAACTTCCTGACACCCTGGGCAGAGGCAGTGACGACGATTTCGTCGAGCGAGCTGGGGGCCGTGGCGGCGGCCTGTTCGTCGGCTGCGTAGGCGCTGCCGGCACAGTAAAGGATTCCCGCCACCGCGGCGGCAACGGAATTGAGCACCGCGCCGCGGCCTGTCGGCCGCAACGTCGTCTCCTGCGTTTTCGCCAAGTGCGCGCGGCGCACTCTATCGGTTTTCTGTCTCATGAAAGAATCTCCCCCTTGATACGTAAATAGGTCGCAACCAGCGCCAAATGATTGATGTTGTAAAAACGCCAATCATCGGGCGTACGGCAGAACCCGCTTTTGAAGCACTGATGAATTACGGATGATTTGAATTGTCGAAACATAGGTTTCGATTAGCTGCCAAGATCGGAAAGCGAGGACTGCGGCGCCCGCAGGCCCATCGCGTGACGGCATTCAGTTAAGCTGGACCAGCCAGTCGCGCAGCGATCAGTATGAAAGCTCTGTAAAAACTGCATTTCTACTCCCCTGTCCTCTGGTCCGCTGCAGTTTTAGTACCGCAGACGAGAAGGTCATCGAGCAAACTTCGACCCCCGGGCGTGGCTGCTGGAGCAGTCTTCTTTGGCCGGTGGGTTAGGTTCAGTCATGTTAGCCGAGGACCACGCCTCGCGTGAATGTAGTTGGAATTCTGTTCAATAGCAACTTTTGCGGCGATTTCGCCACAGTTAAACACAGGCTGGGCATGCCCCATTAAGGGGCAGGGATGGCCAGATAGACCGTGCTCCACAACTGCGCGGCATTCGATTCATCGGCGTCACTGGCGCTGGCGCCGAAGGGCGCCACGCTGTAGTGGCCATCGGCAAAATTCCAAGACCAGAGTTCGGAGTTGCGCATGCCATGGGCGGCGCGAATGGCGCTCCAGAGTTGCGTTTCGGCTGCGCGCAGCCGCGCCCGCGAAGAGGACGGCACGTCAGGTAACCCCAGTTGTCGGTGCAATCCCGCCGCAAGGACCGCTTGCTGCCAGGACCAGACCACCGTGCCGTGATAGGCGCTGCGGGTAAGGGCAGCCCGGATGTCGGGCGCTGCGTACACGGGATTGGCGACCACCACGCCCACCGGCGTCAGCAGCCCCGCTGGAAACGGCCGCATCAAGGCCGCCACGTCTCGATCCAGCGTTGCCGCAGTGGGCTTGCCAAACAACATGGCGAAGCCTTCGTCCGAGTGAAGAATGGGAATGACTTTGGCATCGGCGGTCAGCGACAGCGCATGAAAGGAAACCGGTGCGTCGCCCACGGAACGCAATGCGTGGGCGTCGGGTACATTAAGCGCCGCGGCATAATCACGAATATCTTTTTGTGCAGCCGCGTTCGAAACACTGACATCGAACAGCGCTCCTGACTTGGAGCGCCAGACCTTGGCAAATGCCGCGGCACGCGCGAATAGGGCGCGATCCGCGTTGTCCAGATAGGAATC
>Ga0193709_1000275_pt1 | contig 19570 bp, 13 predicted proteins | sample H3c2metaG_FD_160571 | JGI IMG/M metagenome (GOLD analysis project Ga0193709, IMG submission 160571) | Soil microbial communities from a riparian zone of the East river system, Colorado, United States - H3c2 | ecosystem: Environmental > Terrestrial > Soil > Riparian zone | place: USA: East River... | reverse complement strand
TCCGATCTGTCACCTGGTATCGGATGGTTCGGCGGTCACCGGCGGGTTCCTCATCAATTCGCTCGCAACGCCAGTCGCCGCCGGCGTTCGGCGCGCCCGCGGTCGCGGCCGCCGCCTGCCATCGGCGGCAGGGATCCTTGGGATCGAGCGGGACAAAAATTTGCGTGAAGCGGCTCGATTGTTTGGCATCCATAAAAACCTGCTGTGCGGGCCGCACGAAATGGGCGGTTCCCGCATCGCCGTCAATGAGAAGAAAGCCGGCAGAGGCTTCGGGTGTCTCGATGCGTACCTTGTGATTCGACACGTACAATTTGGCGGCCGCGCCCAGCGCCAATCCGGCTGCATCACGGCTCACGATATCAGCCGAGAATTCGGCTGCGTGCACCGCTTGCGCGAAGCTGCCGGCACCCGCCAGGCCGAGTGTCAGACACAGTGCGATGGTTTTCTGAGAAAGCGTTGAATGCATGGCCCCGGGCATTGTTGATAAAAAAAAGGTGCCGACCGGACCCACCAGGGTCAGATCGGCACCTGTTTCAGTTTAACCGTCCGTTATTGAAGGAAGGGTTGATTCACCTCATGGTCGAAATCGAACATGTCAAACAGATCCGACAATGCCGGCATGTTGGCGGGCACATACGGTTGACCGTCGCGCGTCTTGGGATTCGGCAGATTGTCGCGGCTGCGATCCGTCAACGGTTTCAACTTCCAGTTGCGCTCGATGAATTTCAAGAGCGAGACATGGTCGGCGTAGGCATGATTGACTTTGCCGCCCGTGGAGTACGCCGAGAGCGTCAGCAAGGGAATGCGCGGCCCGTCGCCGAAGAAATCGATCGGCTGGATGAACCCCGAGTCCCAGTAGCCGCCGGCCTCGTCCCAGGTAATGAATACCGCGGTCTCTGCCTTGAGCTTCGGATTGGCCTCGAGCGCCTCGAGTACTTGTTGCACATACGCTTCGAACAGATCGATCTTCGATGACTGAGGATGGCCATCGAGCAATCCGTCCGGCTTGCCGAAAGAGACCGAGGGAAGGGTGTCGCTCTTTATATTCGCCAGCAGGTCGACGGTGTCCTTGATGTGAGCCGCCCGCTGTGCCGGATTGCCCATGATCGAGGTCGCGTACTGGAAAGGATTGCAGATCTGGCAGTAGGCAACGCCCAGTGCATGGGCCGGATCGGCGACCGCCGCCTCACCCAACGCTGTCGAGGAATTCACCACGCCGGCCGTGCCGGCCGTCACGGCGTCATTCGCGAGAGCGACTGCGTCGTTGTAAGCACCGCCGAAGTAAGCCCAGGTGATGTTCTTCTCATTGAGTGCATCGCCGATGGTGCGCACAGAAGACGGGGGCAGCATTTTCTGCGTTGCCGGTGACGGCGCCCGGAAGCCATTGGGCAGGAAGCCGGGGTTGGTGTTGTCCAGCATGTAGTAGTGTGCTGTGGCGCAGTTGGGCTCGGCGCGATAAGGCAGGGCCTCGAGATAGCTGACGATGGGCGCGATGCCCGGCTGCGTGAAATCCGAACAATTCGCGAAATTGTTGTCGGCGGTGTACCGGTTGGTGGTACCTGCGACCGGGTTCGGGTTCGCGACCTGGCTCGCCGGCGGCGTGATGGGATTGCCGTTGCCGTCGCTCCAGAAACCTGCATCGCCGGTGCCTATCATGAAGTGATTGGCGCCGGTGCCGCCTTGAACCGACTGGTGGAAATTATCGCTGAAGCTGAAGCGGTCAGCGAGGGTCTTGAGCAGCGAAGCCTCTTCCTGCTCCGCGTCGTAGAAGCCCATGGAGTTGCCTTCGCTGAAGTTGTGCTGAACCGCAGGAACCTTGCTGTCATCGAGGCTGTAGGTTGCCATCACGAAGGGGAACAAATCGTTGAGGCATCCGCTGGGGTTCGCCTTGGTGGCGTTCGCAACGCTGCAATCCGACTGCTGCCACGCCTGGAAGAACCGATGTGTCGTGTCGCCGGTGTAGTCGTCGTCGCTGATATTCGGTCCCTGCAGAACGAATGGTCCGTTCGGCAGGATGCCGGCGTTGGGAATGCGGGTGTCGAGGCTGTTAGCCGCCAGGTTCGAAAAGCCCGTTGTCAAAATCGTATCGGTGTTCGCGTTGAAATCCGGGTTCGGATCAATCGCGGCAATACCCGCCAAAGCAGCCGCAGAAAACGGCGGGCCTGACGAACTTTGCGCCGAAGGCGTGCCGGCGGTATTCGGCTGCGGCATTTGGCCGCGATCGTCGTAGGCGACCTTCGCGTTGCGAGGAGCGCCAATATAGAACAGCGGTTGGCGCGCCACCGAGAACTGCTGGGCCAGGGAGAAGTTCGCGCCCGGCGAACCGTCCTCGTTGACGATGCCCTTTGAAAGCAGATTCGAAATGGTTTGGTGCTTGCCCTTCGGCTTATAGACGCCGAAGGTATGATCCGTACCGCGATTCTCACCGATGAGAATGATGACATGCTTGATCGGAGATTCCGTCTTGACGAAATCGGCAGGATCCCTGTCTTTGGATTTGTCGTCCGCAATTCCGACAGTCGCCGCGAGCGAGAACGACAATGTCGCGCTCATTGCCCACGCCAAATGATTTCGACCATTAATTCGCATAGTTGCCCCTTTCTAGTTGGAACGTAAAAACCGAGTTGCGAAAGTAGCGGGCAACTGTCTCAGTTGCGTGAATCTATTATTTCAGTTCTCGTTCCGACCGCATGCCGGTCGCGGTGTTTGCGCCGATTGAAAATATTGCAAACGCAATGTCAGTGAGAGGCGACAGTTGCGTTGGTTGTTTGTCGCATCGCTGCGTGCGTGTCGTGAGGTGCCGGACTAAACGAGGACCAAGGTTCCGCCGCTTGCAGCGCCATCGGCGCGGCTGCGAATGTCAGTTTTCGATAGGCGAGGTAGTCGGCGGCAGCCTCGCCGAACCGGCCTGCGGCGACATCGAGATCGACTCGATGCAGTGTCTGCCGCAACGCTGCAATCGCGGCGCGCGCCAGCTTGCGCTCGCGGACACCACCGGAAATCTCAGGATTCGCAGGATCCGGATAGCGGTCCGCAAGATCCTGCAACAGATCGCTCACGCTGCGCACCGTAAACGCGACGATCTGCGCGTCATGGCTGGAAATTGCGATGTCGAGAACACCGGCGAATCCGTCGATATCCTCGAGCACGTTGTTGCCGGTGAGGTGGTACTCGGGCCGCACTCCATCGCCGATTGCCGTGAGGTAGGCCTGCATATCGGCTCGATCCTGCGCATTCCAAGCAAGATCGTACACGCGATCGAAGAAATCGATCACCTGAGCGTAACTGTCGAATCGACCATCATGAAAATAGGGCGCGTTGAAATCGGCGTTCGCCAACGTAGGTGTTTTGTAGAGTCCGCCTGAGCCGACATCGTGTTGCCGATGATCGACAAAGGCTGCCGACGGCACATGGCAGCCGGCGCAGCTCATGCTCGAATCATGCGGGAAGGGTTTGCGGAAAAGAGCTTCGCCGCGCAGCTGGGACGGATTTGCGCCGGACGCGAGGCCGCCCGTCTTGTCGAGGCCGGGGTTGGGCAGAAAATCGATATCCTCAATGTAGGCCACGATCGCGTCGAGGATCTGCGACGAGGGCTCGGTCCCCGCGAACTCATTGACGATGACGTTACGTACGAAATCGCGCAGCGAGGCAATGCGCCCGTCATGGCCATAGGGCGCCAGAAGCCGCGCGCCGCGCAGACTGGGGATGGTCACGGGATCCAGTACGCCGTTGTCCGTCTTCGGATTGAACAGGGAATTGCTCGTGTCGAAATTGCCGGGGCGGGTCGAGAGACCGGGAATGAAGAGCTTGGAGTTTGAGGCTCCATTCACATGACAGCTGGCGCAGCTGATATGCGCCTTTTGCGCGGCTTCTCCCAGTGTGTAGGGTGTATTGAAGGCGAGATTGCCAAGATTGGACATGTAGGATTTGCGGCCGCGAGTGGCCTCCGAATGAAATACCTCGCGCGGATTAGTGATCGCATCATCATCGAGTTCGGAACCGATGGGCAACCCCGTGTGGTTGTCGCCGACGGGCGACGGGCGCGCGTTGGACCACGGTCCTACGCAAAGAAGCAGCGCAACCATTACAAAAACCACAGCAGCGCCGCGGTGCGGCGCGGCGCGATAAACGAAATTCCACACGCTCACTGGTAAAGACTCCTCGGGCCATTGATTCTCTGTGACTGTCTACCATTCGCGCGTTTCTGCCGTGTGACGGCGGCGGCGGATCGACCGCACTTGCCGCGTCCGATTCGAAATCCAAGACCTAGCCGCTCAGCGCGAGCTATATTGACGACCTCTGTGCGGGAGCCTGCTGGGGGGAATCTGTATGACCATCGAAGTTTCGACGGCCAAGCCGGTCGCGGTGGTGGCCGGTGCGGGCCCGGGAAATGGTGCATCCCTTGCCCGGCGCTTTGCCGCGGCGGGCTTCTCCATTGCCCTCCTGGCTCGTCACCGGGACACTCTGGCGCCGATTGAGAATGAATTGCCCGACGCGCACGGCTTCGAGTGCGACGTCACCGTATCGAACTCGGTCACCGCCGCCTTCACCCGCATCAGGAATGAACTCGGCGAGGTGGATGTGCTGCTTTACAACGCCGGATCAGGTCTATTCGGGGACGTCGAGACCATCACACCTGAACAATTCGAACAATCCTGGCGGGTCAACGCACTGGGTTCCTTCTTATGCGCGCAGCAGGTGATTCCGCGGATGAAGGCGAAGGGCGAGGGCGGCATTATTTTTGTCGGCGCCACGGCCTCGCGCCGCGGGGGCGCACAGAGCGCGGCATTCGCTCCTGCCAAGGCCGCGCAGCGCAGTCTCGCGGAATCCATGGCGCGCAAACTGTGGCCCATGGGAATTCACGTCGCGCTGATCATCATCGACGGTGCCGTGGATTTACCGCGAATCCGCGCGGCGATGCCGGACAGAGCCGCCGACACGTTCGTCGATCCCGCCGGCGTTGCCGAGATCGCATACCAGCTGTGGCGCCAGCACCGACAAGCCTGGAGTTTTGAAGTCGAAGCGCGCCCGTATATCGAAAAATGGTAAGCGTGTATCGCCGTGAAGGGCGCTAATGCTGCAGAAGTATTTCGCGCCGCGCTGAAGCTCGGGCTCACCTCATTTGGCGGCCCGATCGCGCACATCGGCTATTTTGAGCGCACCTATGTGCGGCAACGTCGCTGGCTGACTGCCGAACAATACGGCGGCATCGTGGCTTTGTGCCAGATGCTTCCCGGCCCCACCAGCAGTCAAATCGGATTTTCCATCGGCCTGCACCGCGCGGGGTGGATCGGCGCAGCGGCGGCCTGGTTGGGATTTACCTTGCCGTCGGCGTTGCTGATGTATCTCTGTGCCGTGTTCTTCACCAACTGGCAGGGCGCAATGGCACACTCTTTATTGCACGGGCTGCAATTGGTCGCTGTGGCCGTGGTAGCTCAGGCGGTGTGGAACATGGCGCACAGCTTTTGCCGAGACCGGCTCACCTTGGCGATAGCGCTGGCCGCCGCATGCCTGCTCGTGAGCATCGGCGGTCCGGTGACGCAGCTCGCGGTACTGGGCGCGGCAGCCCTGGCCGGAATGAGGTGGTGTCGCAATTCCGGAGTCGAAGCGGCACAACTCGAGTTGCCCATCTCTTCGGCAGGAGCATGGGGTGCGCTGGGATTGTTCGCGGTCTTGCTGCTGGCGCTGCCGGCATTGGGGGTTCTGTTTCCGCGCAGCATCATCGCGCTCGCCGATATTTTCTATCGATCGGGCGCATTGGTCTTTGGCGGCGGACACGTGGTGCTGCCGTTACTGCGCGATGCCATGGTGCCGCCTGGCTGGATCAGCGATGATCGCTTTCTGACCGGATACGGCCTCGCGCAGGCAGTGCCGGGGCCGCTTTTCACATTGGCGGCCTATCTGGGCGCGGCCAATGCCTACGCGCCCTCGGCGTGGAGCGCTTGTTGCGCGGTGATTTTTATCTTTCTACCGGGCCTGCTCATGACGATCGCCGCACTCGCGCTGTGGAGCCGCGTTTCCCGGCACGACATGGTCCGCTCTGCTTTGGCAGGCGTCAACGCGGCGGTGGTTGGGATTCTGGCAGCCGCCCTTTACAACCCCGTGTGGAAGACGGCCGTTCTCGCGCCAATCGATATCGGCATTGCTCTCTTCGGATTGCTATTGTTGGTGCGGTGTCGCGTACCGCCCATTGCTGTGGTTCTATTCACGCTGATCTGCAGCGCCTCCGCTGATCTGATTTGACTCCAACGAACCCGGGCTTTGGCGCGGCCGGCGGCTCAATTCCGGTTGCGTTGGTTGTAAGGACTTTCCTACGATAGTCTATTGGCCGGGCCTAGCAGCCTTTTCCCCGCGAAGGGAGTAGATTCGCGCAGGCGCTTTGGGGAGAAAATACGATGCTCAGACCGGTGCCCAATAGGGAGCGAAATAGACTGCCGGCTGCAGACGGTCCGGTGGACGAGGCTGAATTATTGCGCGCCATTACTCAGACCACCCCTGAATGCATCAAGGTCGTGGCGAGGGACGGCCGTCTCATACAAATGAATCCCGCCGGATTGGCCATGATCGAGGCCGAGTCCTGGGCGAGTGTCGAGTCCGCCTGCACGTTCGACTTGATTGCGCCCGAACACAGGGCCGAATGGATTGCGAATCATGCACGCGTCTGTGATGGAGAACGGCTCACCTGGCAATTCGATATCGTCAGCTTTAAGGGCACACGTCGAAACATGGAGAGCCGCGCCTCGCCGATTGCCTTGAGCGACGGCACCGCAGCACAGCTCGCCGTCACGCGGGATGTGACCGAGCTGAAGAACTCCGCGAATGCCTTGCTGCATCTCAATGCCGAGTTGGAAGAGAAGGTGGGCGAACGTACGCATGAATTGAAGGAGGCGCTGGTTCGTTTGCAAGAGAGCGAGCGCAGCTTTGAGCTGCTGGTTGATAGCGTCACCGACTATGCCCTCTATATGTTGGATCCGACAGGGCGCATTGTCAGCTGGAATTCGGGCGCGAGACGCATCAAAGGATATGAAGCGGAAGAAATCATCGGCAAGCATTTTCAATGCTTTTATTCTGAGGAAGACCGCGCCGCGGGAATTCCGGCCGCCGGCCTGCGCACTGCCGCCCGCGAGGGCCGATTGGAGACCGAAGGATGGCGAATGCGAAAGGACGGGACGCGATTCTGGGCTAACGTGATCATCGACGCCATCCGGGCGAACGGCGAGCTGGTTGGCTACGCCAAGATTACGCGTGACATCACAGAGCGGCGCGCCGCGGAAGGCAGGCTGCGCCAAGCTCAAAAAATGGAGGCAGTTGGTCAATTCACCGGTGGCGCAGCGCACGACTTCAATAACTTGTTGATGGCAATTCTGGGAAGTCTGGAGATTTTGCGAAAGCGGCTGCCGAACGATCAGCGGCTTCTCTCGCTCGTGGACAATGCCATGCTCGGAGCCAAGCGGGGCTCAGCGCTGACGCAGCGAATGCTGGCGTTTGCGAGGCGCCAGGAATTGAAGCACGAGGCCGTCGATGTGGCGTGTTTGGTCAACAACATGATGGAGCTCATGGAGCGGTCCTTGGGGCCGGCCATTGACATTGAGACTCGATTTCCGCTTGAGGCGGTGCACGTACGCACAGACGCAAACCAGCTCGAGACAGCGCTTCTCAACTTGGCCATCAATGCCCGCGATGCCATGCCGCATGGCGGCACCATTACGATCGCGGTCGATGTACAACAAATCAAAGGCGCGCATCCGACGAATCTTCCGCTTGGACAGTTCGCATGCCTCTCGGTCAGCGATACGGGAGTGGGCATGGATGAGGCAACGCTGGCTCGAGCGACAGAGCCTTTCTTCACGACCAAAGGGATAGGGAAGGGCACAGGTTTGGGCTTGTCCATGGTCGAGGGTCTTACCGGGCAATCGGGCGGCAAGCTCATGGCGCGCAGCACCTTGGGACGGGGCACCACCATCGAGCTTTGGCTGCCCATCGCAACGGATGGCATCGAGAAGACGAGCGAAAGCGATTTGGGAGAGGCTTCGGGTACCTCGTCTGCAAAGCGGCAACTTTGCATATTGGCCGTCGATGATGACAACCTCGTGTTGGCGAACGTGACGGTGATGCTCGAGGATCTGGGACACAAAGTGATCGCCGTCGGTTCCGGCGCGCGCGCGCTCGAAGTGATCGACTCGACGCCTGAAATTGACTTGGTGGTCACCGACCAGGCGATGCCGATGATGACAGGCCTGCAGCTCATCGAGAAAATAAGAGAGCGGCGGCCGGCTCTGCCGGTGATTCTAGCGACCGGCTATGCGGAATTTCCGCACGGCGTGAATGCTTCCATCGGGCGACTGGCCAAACCCTTCACCCAACGTGCTCTTGCAGAATCCGTGGCATTACATGTATCCGGGCGCGCCAGAGAATAGTCCGCCGGCGTGCTGCGGAGCGCTGAGCTACGATTTTGCCTCGTCGAGCAAATTTAAATTGGCCAATTCCGCCTCGCGCAAGTCCAAGTCTCTCTCAATTCGGCGCCGCGGTTCATCCTTGAGATGCCCCTCTCTGAAGAGATTGATCATCTTGTCCCGTTCGACGGCGAGCAGTTGAGCCACGATGTCTGCGTGCGCCGGTACGGCATCCGGGCAGCCGGATTCGCCGCCTCCCGCCTCAACGTGCTTCAGCCGATCGCGATAAGCATTGCGAAGCGCCTGAAGAGTCTTCCCATCGATAGGGGCGCGTTTATTTGAGTCATCGAGGTGGAGCATTGCTGCTTCGATTGCCTCGCGGCGAGCGGCGATCTCCTCGGCTTTTTCGATTTCCAATTCCCTGCGGCCTGCATTCGCCAGCCCAAGCGCCCGAATCACCGCCGGCAGAAAAATGCCTTGGCCAACCAGCGTCACGAGGATGACCGAGTAGGTCAAGAACAAAATCAAGTCGCGATGCGGGAATGCCTGACCGTTTTCAATCGTGAGCGGGATGGCAAGCGCGGCAGCGAGCGAGACAATGCCGCGGATTCCGGTGTACGCCAGCAGAAATGGCCATTGCCACGGAGGCGCGGGATCTTTGCGGGCGAGTGCGGGGAAAAGCCGGCGCGGCAGATAGGTCGCCGGATACATCCAGATGAATCGCGCGGCGATGATGACCACGCTGATCAGCAGAGCCGATAGAGCCAGCTGCCGGGTGTCGTACGTGTTGAACGCGTCAAGCAGCGCGCGAGCCTGCAGTCCGGTAACAAGAAACAGCAGTCCCTCCGTGCAATAGATCAGGAAATCCCAAAAGAAGATCCCCTGGAGACGGGTTGCTGCACTGATCAATCGCAGGCCATTCCAACTGATGTAAAGACCGCAAGTAACCGTAGCCAGTACGCCGGACCCGCCGGCTTGTTCGGGCGGCCAATACGCCAGGAACGGCGTCAGGACTGAAAGTAGAATCTCGAGCCGCGGATCTCGGACCCAATGCCTGAGTTTAAGAATGCCCCAGCCGACTGCCAGGCCCCACAGGACTTCGCCGACAGCGATCTCCGCAAAGTTTATGATGGCATGGCCAAGAGAGAATGCGCCGACGCTGACCGCGACCACGGCGAAACGATAAAAAACCAGCGCGGTGGCATCGTTCGCCAGCCCTTCACCTTCCAAGATGACCAGCAGCCGTCGCGGCAACCCCATCTTGCGCGCCAATGCCAGCGGAGCGACCGCATCGGGTGGTGACACGATCGCGCCCAAAACAAATCCCTCGGGCCACGGTAAACCCAATAGCCAATGCGCCGCCGCTGCGGCCGCCCACGTGGTGAAGGCAACGCAGCCGATCGCGAGCTGCGATATTGGGCGGATGCTGAATCGGAAATCGCGCCAGCTCATCGCGACGGCTGAGGAATAAATGACGGGCGGCAGCACAAACAGCAGCACGAATGACGGCGCGAGCTTCACGGTAGGCAACCCGGGGGTTAGAGCCAGCAACACACCGGCCAGCACCAACAGGATCGCGGGTGATGTTTTGAGTCGCGAGGCAACGATCGAGACTGCTACAAGCACCACAGACAGCAGCACCAGGACTTGAAGTTCAGGAGGCATGGGTATTCCTTGGCATGGGAGCACTGGATTTGCGGTCCAGCAAGGCGAAAGCGCTGAGCGAGGCTGCGGCACATGCGGCGGCGCCTACCATCATCGCCGCGTGGAATGCGCTCAGGAGTTGATTGCCCGCCGCCGCCAGAACGGATCCGAGCAATGCGGTGGCGACCAAACCGCCGGTGCGTGCCACGGCGCTGTTGAGGCCGGAAGCGGAGCCGGTGTGCCGTGCATCGACTGCTGTAAGCACCGCCGTCGTGAGGGGCGCCACGGCCGCGCTCATGCCAACCGCAATCACCATGATCATCGGCAGCACGTCAGCCCAATAGTTGGCGCTGATGTCGATCCTGAGGGCGAGTAGAAAACCCGCGGCAACGATGAGCGGACCGATCGTGAGCGGCAGTCGCGGACCGATGCGGCCGGCGAGCGCGCCGGCAATCGGCGAGGTCACTGTCAGCATCAACGGCAACGGCAGCAGCGCCGCGCCGGCGGCCGTTGCAGAGTAACCCGCCGTACGAATCAATAAATAGGGGATGAGCACGAATAGCTCCCCCAACGCGCCGTAGAGAAGGAGTGTGAAAATCGTAAGGCCCACGAATTTTCTGGATGCAAACAATTGCAGCGGCATCATCGCGCGCTCGCCGCGCCGCTTCTCGACTCGCACGTAAAACAGCAACAGTCCGATCGATAACACCGCGGCGGTCAAGGCCCCGGGAGTCCAACCGCGGCTGCTGGAGCCGATGGTGAGCGCCCATGTCAGTGCAGCCAGCCCGACCGTGGCGAGCATCCCGCCGAGTGTGTCGAGTGGGAAAGCACTTCTCTCCTGGCCGCGCGGAACAAAGCGCCAAGCCAGGATGATTGCGCCAGTGGCCAAGGGTAGATTGAGGAGAAAGATGGCCCGCCAACTTCCCAGGTCTATGAGCCAACCTCCGATCACCGGCCCAATCGCACCCATTGCCGCTCCGCTCGCCGCCCAAATTCCGATGGCGCGACCTTTGGATTCACCTGAAAACGTTTGTCCGAGAATGGCAAGGCTGTTTGGCATGAGCATCGCGGCGCCGATGCCTTGAAACAGTCTGCACGCCAGCAAGGCAGCAAGCCCCGGTGCCAATGCGCAGCCGAGGGAGGAGAGTGCGAATATCGCGGTGCCCACGATCAGAAGGCGGCGGCACCCGAAGTGATCGCCGGCAGCTCCTCCCAGCAGAAGCAGGGCGCTCAAGGGCAGAAGATAGGCGTTGACGATCCACTGCAACGCGCCGGCATCGGCGTTGAGACTCTGCGCCAGGGTGGGTAGGGCGACATTGACCACCGATCCATCCACGAAGGCGAGGCCTGACGCCAGGATGGTGCTCGCGAGCACCATCGTTGGGTGCGCACCAGTCGGCCCGGGTTTTGCGCCGTGCGCAACGCCGGAATCGAAATACGGATGAACGCTCATGCGCCCTAAAAGAGCGGACTCAATGAGACACGTCGAGCCAGAACGCCTTGCTCGAATCCACTTGCGTCGTTGTAGCAGGACCCTCGCCGATGATTTGAACGATGACGGTCTCTGCGCCGCCGGAGCCATCCCAGTGCGTGGCTCTCGCGGGATGGAGCATTACGCTGCCGGGCTTCAGAGGAACCGCGCGAGCCAAATCGAAGGTGTCGCCGGTGCCCGTGTACCAAGTTCCCTCGAGCACGGTGACGTACCTCGCGTTGGGATGCGAATGCGGTACATCCATGATGTGTGGCGGAAACCTAACGCGAATCACGTAGATGCCCGGCTTGCTTGGATCGCCGAGCAAGGTCGCTTGCTGAACGCCATGTCCGTCGGCGACATCGCGCCAAGCGAGGTCCGCAGGCGTGATGCGGACGAAATTGGGGCTGTCCCCGGCAATCCCGCTCGCGGCGATAGCCAGGACTCCCGCGACCGTCAAGAAACACGCGAAGGCGCGAATAGTTTTGGTTCTCAGATACATGTGCCGGCTCCTGCTGAATGAAATGACGCGCCGCAAGCCTTCCCTTAGCGCTTTGGGTAGGGCGTCCTATTCGTTTCGCATGGGCATCCCTTGTAGTCCGCTCGGCCTGATTATCGCTGGGCCGGCCAAAGAAAGGGTAATTCTGTTGTCCCAATACCTGTTGTCTCGAGGCGGCGATGGCGTAGGACTATTCTGGCGCTGAAAGGGACTGAAGTTACCCGCGGCTTTTGCCACTATCTGAAAAAATGCCGATAGTGCATTAAGGAATCTTCCATGTTGGTGAAAGGGGTTTCGCGGTCGAAAATCGGGGTCGCGGGCCTCGACGAAATCCTGCATGGCGGACTGATACCCGCGCGCCTATATCTCATCGACGGCAATCCGGGCGCGGGCAAGACCACGCTTGCGCTGCATTTTCTCCAAGAGGGCGTACGCGCTGGAGAATGCTCGCTTTACATTACGCTCTCAGAAACCGCCGAGGAGCTCAGGGCCGGCGCCCATTCCCATGGATGGTCGCTGTCGGGAATTGAGATTGTCGAGCTGATCGCCGATGAGGGCGAATTCGGCGGCGAGAACCAGCTCACGATGTTCCATCCCTCCGAGGTTGACTTGACGGAGACGACGCGTAAGGTTCTCGAAGCCATCGAGCGTATCAATCCACGGCGCCTGGTATTCGATTCGCTCTCCGAGCTGCGGCTTCTCGCCCAAAGTTCGCTACGCTACCGCCGCCAGATTCTTGCCTTCAAGCAGTTTATGGTCGGCCGCGACTGCACCGTGCTTATGCTGGACGATCGAACCTCGGAGGTTGCGGATTTACAGTTGCAAAGCATCGCCCATGGGGTTATTTCACTCGACTACAAATCTCCCACCTACGGGCGCGCGCGGCGCGAGATACAGATTCTCAAATTCCGCGGCAGCGATTTTTCAAGCGGATTCCACGATTTCGTCGTGCGCAAAGGCGGACTGACGGTTTTCCCGCGCTTGGCGGCCGGTGAACACACGGATTCAATCGGGCGGCAGTTCATCGAAAGCCGCGTTACCGATCTGGACACGCTTCTCGGCGGGGGCATCGAACGCGGCACCAGCACGTTGCTGGTTGGGCCGCCAGGCAGCGGCAAGTCCAGCATTGCGCTGCAGTACACGATTGCGGCAGCGGCGGGCGGCGACCATGGAGCGATCTTTGCCTTTGAGGAAACAATTTCCGCCATGATGGTGCGGTCGCGCGGCCTGGGGCTCATGATCAATGAGGGAATCGGTGCGGGGCAGATTCAGGTGCAGCAGATAGATCCGGCGGAAATCTCGCCGGGACAATTTGCCTACATGGTGCGCGAAAGCGTAGAGAAAAATAATGCACGTGTCGTTGTGATCGACAGCCTCAATGGCTACTTGAACGCAATGCCGGCTGACCGATTTCTCACTGCGCAACTGCATGAATTACTCGCTTACCTGAGCAATCGCGGTGTCGCCACCTTCATCGTCGTGGCACAAAACGGCATGATGGGGTCATCCATGCAGTCACCGGTCGATGCAAGCTATCTGGCTGATTCAGTGGTCATGCTCAGGTTCTTCGAACACGCAGGAAAGGTCAAAAAGGCTATTTCTGTGCTCAAAAAGCGCACAGGTGCCCATGAGGAGTCTATTCGCGAACTCTCGTTCGACAGCCGGGGAATTCATTTGAGCAAGCCGCTTCTGCAGCTTCGCGGCGTGTTGACCGGAGTTCCCGTTGAGGTGCAGTCGGCGGGCCGCAGCGCTAACGGTGGGGCGAGGGGGTAGGCATGTCCGTTCAAGTCGTCGCGAATCAAGAACGCAAGGTATTGGTGTTGCCGCCCACGCGCCGGGACGGCGATGTGACGCGCGCACTGCTAAGAGATGTCGGCCTCGACTGCGACGTGGTCGGAAACGCGAGATTGCTCGCCTCACGATTGAACACCTCCATTGGAGCCGTCGTATTGACCGATGCGGCCGTCGCCGATCCTGGTCTGAGCTCAGTGATGGACGCTCTCGATCGCCAGCCGCAGTGGTCGGATATGCCGGTCATCTTGTTGAGTAAACCGGAAATGCGCTCGCCCGCCGGCAAGCGTCGTTTCGGCAAACTGACGAATCTCACCGTGCTTGACCGGCCCACTTCCGGTCGGGCATTGGTGAGCGCCGTAGAGGCGGCCATACGCGGGCGGTCGCGTCAGTACCAAATTCGCGATCAATTGAACTCGTTGCAGGAGGCTGATGCGGCGCTGCGCGAATCGGCGGAACGGATGTCTTTGGGGGTTCAAGTGGCAGGCCTTGCCCTGGCTGAAATCGACTACGCGATGCAGCAAGTCCATCTCAGCGCAGAGGCAGTGGCGTTGTTCGGCGTGGGGGGCAGTGCGCGAACTTTGTCGCGCGCGGAGTTTCTAGAGGCCGTTCATCCCGACGATCGTGAAGAGGTGTCGCGCCGGCTTCTGCGCCCCGCAGATTCCGCCTGCAGCGATCCCGCAGCGATCGATTATCGCGTCATTTGGCCCGACGGTCGCGTCAAATGGGTCAGTCAGCGCCATCACGTCGTGCTCAACGGCCTACGGGACCGGCAGGTGCGGGCAGTGATCGTTGCGCTGGATGCCACCGAACGCAAGAACGCCGATCGGCGCAAGGACGAGTTTTTGGCGACCTTGGCGCACGAGCTGCGCAATCCGCTGGCTCCCATCCGCACCGGCCTGCAGGCGCTTGCCCGGCCCGGCGGCGACGGTGCCGGCGGGACGGTGATCAGGGCGATCATGGAACGCCAGCTTTCACAAATGGTGCGGCTCATCGATGACTTGCTCGATGTGTCGCGCATCTCCAGCGGCAAAGTGGTTCTTCAACGTAGCCGCGTTGACTTGCGAGCTATTGCCGAGTTGGCGATCGAAGCGAGCCAGCCTTTCATAGCTGCCGGGCAGCATGATTTCGTGGCCGAACTGCCGGTCGGGCCGGTGTGGGTCGATGGCGACGCGTCCAGGCTGTCGCAAGTCATCAGCAACTTGCTCAACAACGCTGCTAAATACACCAGCGAAGGCGGGAAGCTGCGACTCAGTCTATCGAGAGACGAAACGCGTGCCATTGTCAGAGTCCAGGATAACGGCGTTGGAATCCCTCCTGAGATGCTCAACGAAGTCTTCGATATGTTCACGCAGGTCAATCGGACGCTTGACCGATCACAAGGCGGTCTCGGAATCGGGCTCTCGCTCGTACGCCGCCTCACCGAGCTGCATGGCGGCAATGTTTCTGCCGAGAGTGCGGGCCTCGGCCACGGTAGTACATTCACCGTGCGCATACCCACTTTAGCCGCGGCGGATCTATCGCCGAAGAATCACGAAACAGGAAGCCGCGAGCAACCGAAGTGCCCAGGCCTGCGTGTTCTGGTGGTTGACGATATTGCCGATGTCGCGGACGTACTAAAGATGCTGCTCGACTTGGAGGGTTTCGAGACTCGCGTCGCATACAGTGGCGTTGCCGCGCTCGAAAGCGCCCGAGACTTCAGGCCCGATGTCGTCATTTGCGATATCGGCCTGCCGGAGATGGACGGGCACGAAATCGCCCGCCGTCTGCGCCGCGATCCGGACATGGCGCCCGCCACGCTCATCGCGTTGACCGGCTGGGGAGCGGAGGGCGAGGTTCGGCGCACCCGCGAATCGGGATTCGACTTTCATCTGGTCAAACCCGTGGATGCGAATGCATTGCTGGAACTGCTGTCGCATATGGAGCCGCGCGCGTAGCCGTAGCTGCGCGCGTAGCCGTAGCCGCGCGCGTAGCCCTGCTACGGATGCAGCGTGAGTTTTTGCGCGCGCCAATTCAATATTTCGGCAACGTAGATTTCATTCTCCGACGGGCAGGCGATTTCATGGACCCAGCCGAATTTTTTCAGGGTCTTGCCCGATCCGCCCAGCCAGCCCAAGACCTTGCCGTCCAGCGACAATTTGTAGATGCGTCCGGGGTAGCCGTCAGATACGTATAGATACTGCACCGGTCCCGGCGTGATGCACATCGCCCAGGGCGCGCCGGGGTGCATGTTACCGGGACTGGCTTCAGACGGCCGGTTGCCGATCGCTACGGGACTGTTGGGCGGAACCGGCACATCGATCTTGATGGTGTTCAGCAGCTTGCCCGACGTGTCGAACACCTGGATTCGCACATTACCGCGGTCCGCCACATAGATGCGATTTTGCAAATCAATGGCGATGGCGTGCAGCGTATTGAATTGGCCCGGCCCGGAACCGGGTTCGCCCCAAGAGCCTATCCAGGCGCCGTCCTTGTCGTACTTGGCCACCCGTGAGTTGATATAGCCATCGCTGATGTAGAGATTGTCGCTCGAATCCCAGGTCATGTCCGTGACTTGCCGAAACATGCCGTCGATCGGCGGCAAGGGCGGCTTCGGATGCTCCAGCGGATGAGCACCCTCATCCGACGCCTCGGGCTTGCGCCCGAATACCCGGCTTACCCGGCCTTGAGGATCAAATCTCACCACCATATCCGAGCCCTTGTCGGCAACCCAAATATTGTCGTATCGGTCCACGCGCACGGCGTGCGCGTATGACCAGGCATAGAGGTTTTTGCCGATTTCTCGCACGAATTTGCCGCCGGCATCGAATTCCAGCAGTTGAGCGGCGGCCGCGCCATAAGCCGGACCGGTCGTGTTGCCCCGCGACAGCACGAACACATGCTTCTTGGAATTGACCGCGATTCCCGACACCTCGCCGAAATACATTCCGTCCGGAAGCTTGAAGAAGTCCGGCGCGGAATCAAATGCGATTTCGGGCACCGACTGTCCGAATGCTGCTGCCGCCAAGAACACGCCGGATACGATCACCAGCAACGCGCTTTTCATAGTCACGCCTTTTCGAGTGGGGAAGGGCCGCGCGGGTTACTTGGAACCGCGTGGAGAATAGGAGAATTTCTGACCCGCGATGGAAGCCGAGTACATGAGACCGCCCTTGGCGACCGTAAACACCGCCATGCCTTTCTCGTAGTTGCGGCCGCGCGTCGTGGCGTCATTTTGACCGACACTGACCCCGGAGCTGGCGCCGTTGGTCGCCGCACCTGCGTTGGCGCTCGCGGTGACCGCGATTGCGCTCGCATCGGCGCCGAATTCAAAGTTGCCGGATTCAAACTCGTCCAGCGCGCGTTTGTCCTCGAAAAAGATGATCTGACTATACGCCTTGCCGCCGGCCTGGAAGCCCAGGCTTACTTGGCCCATCGTCGCGTTTCCCGAGTAGACGCCGTGTACATAGACTCGTCCCTTGCCATAAGCGCCGCCCACACCGAGAGCGCCCGATCCGACTGTCGGGAAGACAGCATAGGCGTAGCTCCTCGAGAAGAACGTTCCACTCGCGCCTGCTTTTTTATATACGGCAATCGTGTCCTGGTAACTATCGGCATGGGCTGCGCCAACCGACCCTACGAGGAAGGGCGCCAGTGCAAAAATCCGAAGCAAGTGTTTCATATAATTTCTCCTGTGCAGCGGCCATCAGTATAGGTCAGCGCGGAACGGGTATCGGCGTTATTGCCCCCGATCGCCGGAGTTAACGGTCAGATGCACCGTTTGCAAGCTCAGTTTTTTTCGCAGAGCAGCCACTTCGGCCGCCGACACGGCGCCGGCCTGATTGCCCCAGCTATTGCGTATGAACGTTGCGACATCCGCGATCTCCTGATCGGTGAGCTGCCAGGCAAAACTCGGCATGCTCAAGGGTGAGGGACGCGACGAGCTGATCCCAATATGCGTGCCGGCGAGAATCAAGTGTTCAAGCCCGGTGGGGTCCGATTGCTGCAGCATCGCGTCATCGCCGAGGGGTGGAAATACGCGTGATTGGCCGACGCCGTTCTCCAGGTGGCAGGAGGAACAGGCGTCCGAGTAGATTTCGGCGCCGCGGCGCATGGCGCCCGGGTCCGTCGCGGAAGCCGTGATCGTGGGGCTCGCGGGCTGACTCTTGATATAGACGGCAATTGCGCGCCGGTCGGCATCCGTCAGCAGTGATGTGGAGTACGTGATGACGTCGGCCATGGCGCCGCCGGCAGCAGCGCGAGCATTGCGGCCGGTACCCAGATACTCGGCAATGTCCTCGACGCTCCAGCCGCCCAAGCCGATGCGCATATTGCCGGTTAGATCCGGTGCCACCCAGTTGTCGAGTCTACCGCCGTGAAATTCCCGCTTGGACCTGTCGGCGCCAAAACTATTCTTGGGCGTATGGCAACCGCCGCAGTGGCCGAGGCCTTTGACCAGATAGGCGCCGCGGTTCCACTCCGCCGACTGGCTCGCACCGGTCTGAAAATCGTGGCTATCGAGGAATAATAAATTCCATGCGCCGACGCTGGAACGAATGTTGAATGGGAAGGGCAGATCGTTCTTGGGCGGCGTGTAGTTGACCGGCGGCACGGTCATCAAATACGCGAAGATGGCGTCGACGTCCTCGCGGCTTGCGCGCCTGAACCAGGGATAGGGGAACGCAGGATACAGATTCTCACCGTGCACACCCTTGCCGTCGTGCATCGCGCGATAAAACTGATCGCTCGTCCAGGCGCCGATGCCCGACTCGCGATCGGGCGTGATGTTCGAGGTGTAAATCGCGCCAAACGGCGTGTTCATTCCCAACCCTCCGGCAAACGGTTCGCCGCCTTCGCGCAAATGGCACGACATGCAATCGCCGGCCGCCACCAGGTACTGACCGCGGCGAAGTTGTGCGGCGTTGGGTGTGGAATCGTCGATGTGATTCGCAAGAAATCCGCTGGGAGTGATTATCGAACTGGGATATGCGGGCAGTGCGGGCAAGGCAGGCATCTGGCTCAGCGCCAGGGCCGCCAGGCCTATGGCCAGCGCGGCTCCGGCAATTAGAACGGTAGTCCGCGGGCGCGAGAACCGATTCATTGATCTACGCTCTCACCAAAGGGCCGGGAGCCTTCAAGTACTGCGACTTGATTGCATCGGCGGAATGGTACGCAAGCGCGGCAAGCGTACCGGTGGGGTTGTAACCGGCGTTTTGCGGGAAAGCGCCCGCGCCCATCGAGAAGACATTCGGTACGTCCCAGGACTGAAGATACTTATTGACCACGCTGTTCTTGGGATTATCTCCCATGATGGCGCCGCCCGTATTGTGCGTAGTCTGATAAGGCGTGACGCTCCACGAGCCGGTACGCCGGTTCAACTTGATCTCGCGCGGATTCATGGCTTTCGCCACTTCGGCGGCGCGGTCAGTCAGGTAATCGGACATTTTATGGTCGTTCTGCGTGAAATCGAACGTCATTCGCAGCATCGGCCGGCCATGAATATCGCGGTACGTGGGATCCAAGTCCAAGTAGTTGCCGCGGGCGCTCATGCACGATCCGTGGATGCTCAATGAAAATGATCGCAAGTAATTTTTCGCGGCGGCATGCTTCCACTCGAGCCCCCAGGCAGGTGTGCCCTGGGGTGTATAGATCATCTCGATTGGACGTCCGCCGGTCACCATTCCCGCGATGTAAGCACCGCCGATGAAGCCCAGGCCGCCGTGATCGAAATTATCGCCGTTGAAGTCGTCGATCACCGTGGCGAGCGCGCCTGCGCCGATGAAGGGATTGATA
>Ga0193709_1000274_pt1 | contig 19571 bp, 18 predicted proteins | sample H3c2metaG_FD_160571 | JGI IMG/M metagenome (GOLD analysis project Ga0193709, IMG submission 160571) | Soil microbial communities from a riparian zone of the East river system, Colorado, United States - H3c2 | ecosystem: Environmental > Terrestrial > Soil > Riparian zone | place: USA: East River... | reverse complement strand
CGATCTTGTGGCCAGATAACGTTTAACCAGTGAGGTAATAAGCCATCGCCGCTCCCAAAATCCAGAATGATCGAGTGCGAAGGAATGTCCATTTTCGTTTGGATATAAGTGGTAAGAGCAGCAATCTGCGGATCGCCGTCATTCCCTGGTGGAACCTGCGGCGGTTCTGGCCTTTCATAACCTTCGAGAAATTTGCCGAGTTGGTCTTTTTTGCTCGTCATGCGCTTGTGTTGGCGACGAGAACACGGAAAGGTGAACCTGCCTTGGAGAGTCTAGCAGTTTCCGGTCCGCCAGTCCGGACTCTTGTTGAGTTTCGCCAAAAGGGTTCCGCTGCCAATCCAAGTGAATGATAAAGGACGCTATCGCCAACATCACCCAGATCCGCCCACGTATACTCTTGCCATGCCGATCAGCTCATAGAACTCACGTTCGATGCCGATGGCTCAGGACGGTCAGTGCTTGCGGTATTTCCAAGCGGGTTCAACCCATTCATATTTAAGAAATCTTAGTCCGACGAAGCAAACCCGCGCTTTCAAAAGAGCGCCGTAGTCTTTGCGGAGTCGCATTTAGGGCGCCTGCCCGTAATGGACAATTTTATCGTTTGGGTAGAAAGTGTTGAAATCATGGCCATTGCCCAGGCTAGTCCGAATAACACGCTCACCGAGGTAACGCGACGCGCGATTATCGACTATCTCTTCGTTGGCCGCCAATGGTCCGGCAGCCTGAATGAGGATGAATTCCTGGGGCGGATTTACGACCTCAAGCGAATGCCTTCCACCGACTACCGGCATGAGTACGACGACGCTGCGAAGGACATCCACAAGCATCGCGTGATGAACTCCGACTGGTCTGACGACTGGGTATTCACGGATGGACGTTTCGATCTGCTGCACGGCCCGGACGAACCGTTTCTCAAATTCCTTGCGGAGACCGTCCACCCTATCGTTCGGCCGGACACGGCCGAATCCGAAAAAATGACCGCCGAATACAATACGCTCCTGGCCGCCGATGGATGGGAGATCCACCCTATCAAGGAAATCTCCGGAAAAGCCGTCTTCGGATATCGGCGCGCCATCGACAGCGCGCGGCCGCATTTGCAGGAAGCGGCGCGCGTCGCCGAGGCTCTCAGCGGGCACTACGTCACGCAGCAGGTCCGGCGTATGCAGGAAGCGGTAGAAAAAGACCCTGAGCTTGCCATAGGAACGGCGAAGGAATTCCTGGAGACGCTGTGCAAGACGATATTGGGTGAACGGAGAATTGCTGTTTCCAAAAATGAAGATTTTCCCGGACTCGTAAAAGTCACCGTTAAGAGTCTGAGCGTGGTGCCTAAGAGCTTGGCAGCGCAGCCACAATCGGAGAAGACTATCAGTGCGTTGCTGGGCAATCTTGGCGCCATCGGCCATCAGCTGGCGGAAATGCGGAACCAGTCCGGCACAGGCCACGGCAAGTCTACCGAGCACGTGGGCCTAGAGAAGAAACATGCGAAGCTGGCGGTCGGCGCGGCGGCAACGCTTGCAGTTTTCCTCTACGAATGCCACGAAGCTAAGAAACCCACTTAGAACAGAATTGAAGGGTGTTCGTTATCGAAGGAAAGAAGGAAAGCCGCCCGCCAAGGGCGCGCCGTCAAACTTAAGCGCACCGTTGCCGAACTGCAGCAACACATCCCGACTTGCGCCGAACGGTTTGCGTGCGCGCGCCTTCGCGAAGGTCATCCTTATAGATGCAAAGGCAGTCTTCGATCTCGGAGGGTGCCAGGCGCGAAAACGCTTTCGGCAATATCTTTGGAGCAAACGAATCGCCACGGATGTTGAACACCCGAGCGCCCGTCTTTGTGCCCGCGTGCAGATACACGAGCCGTGGCGCTTTTCCGAAATGAGCGCCGATCCGGTGAGAGATGTCGTACGCGGTGAGCACCCCAATGCCCATGATGTTCCCAATCTCGCCTTCCACGAGTCGATGAAGCGCGGCGAAGTCGGCCGTCTTGGCAAGCTTGCGTCGGATCCGTTGGAGCCGGGCTTCGACCTGTTCGAGTAGCGCCCTTGGGATGCGCCGCTGGTGAGGATGCCGCTTGCCACTCGGCAGCTCGCAAAGCGCGGCCTTTCGGATCGCCACGGACGGGGTACGTTGGATTTCAAAGAGGCACATTTCGGCACGGGCTTCGTCGCGGTATTCGTAGGTATAGTCGTTGACGATTTCGTCGAAGGTCATCGGCGTCCCCTGGGCCGCAGCCGCGCCTGTATTTCATCGTCCTGAAAGGTGCGTATTCCGCTGTCGAGATTCTTCCAGAAATATTCGGCATACTTGGTTGCCGCAGCATTCCAAGCGTTGGCAATCATTTTGCCTCCCGGATAGGTCGGCGAAGTTGCTGTGATCCTCGGCTCGTTAGCAGTCACGAGTAGAAGATCGAGTGAGACAGGTGCGCCGCCATCCACGAGGCGCGGCCAATCAATCCGGAGCAATCCGTCTTCACTTATAAGGCGCCCTTCCGCCTTAGTTTGCGACACATTTCCGTAGTTGGGCTCGCAGCCTACGCGTTCTGCCTATGCGCTGAGGAAATTCTCCGGGATTTCTCGATCCGGATTACATCGGAGCGCGACGCATCCCCACTCCGCCGCAATTCGACCGTGGCACGCACCGGGTTGCTCAGCCTTCCAAAGGGCCTCAGCTTCGACGATCAGATCCGCTGGCGTCGATATGCAGCGAGAACAGCGAAGCACTTTCGCGTGACCGGCTTCGCACAGGCGCGAAAAGACCATCGTATAGGTGTTGCCCCGCGATTCCGACAGCCGGCCATAGCGAATAGGTGCGCTGGCGGCTTGTGCGGAAGTCATATCCAAATGAGCATTGCGCCACGCTTGCCGACTTTCGTCTCACAGAAGCGAGCCGATGATGAGAATCCCAGCGTTCAACGGCACAGGCTCATTCCTCGGTCTCAGCAGCTTCAACAGCCACAGCAACCAGTTCCGGTACAAACGGCGAAACGTCCTGCATCGCCACGATTCCTTTCCTCGGCAGATAATAGTCCCGCACAGTGCGGTAGCGATCCCCGAATTTATCAGTGAACTTCTTCCGCAGTGTTACGTTGCCTTTCAAGACGCTGGACAATGCCCGGCCCCCGTTAAAGAACTTCTCGCCGTGCTCCGTTCCGAGAACATAGAGGTATTTCTCCTTCGGAGTGTCGCACTCAGCCATCTCATAGAAGTCCTTGAACAGCGAGTTTTGGCGGATCGATTCCGGCCCTCCCTGCCAGTGAATGAACTTGAATTCCGCGATGCGCTGGTTGGTCTCCAAATCAAAAGCTCTGCCTGTGTTGCCGGCGCCCAGCGAAACGTAGTCGATGATTTCGCCAGGCCGAAGGATACGAGGGAGGCACAAAAGTATGCCTAGCGCATGAATGACCACATTGATTTGACCCGCCAGCTGCTTTATTAAACCTGCCGCCCCGAGAACTTCCGCCTTCGCACCGCTCGTTGTCAACACGGCGGCGCAGCTGTCTGCGGAGGCTCCTTTTAGCGACTTCTCAATTTGCCCGATTGTTCGCGTGAGATCCTCCCCGCGAAATGTCCGCAGTAGATGGATGGCGTCTTCGATGGCAAGTTGAGACGACTTGGATTCTTCTGGCATGATTTGCAAGCAACTATACCGAAGTTGGTGCTCAGCGGCCCACACAACGATTTTCGAGAATAATAAAGGACGCTATCATCAACAAAAGGGGAATAATCGAATGATGATCGCAAGGAACGTTGCCACCGGATACACGTAAGGTCCGTCTTGCCTTGCACTGAGGGCAAGTCTGTGGGGTTCAATAAATCGTTGCGCGGATTGGTGAGAAACGTAGAGGGCAACGTCTCTCCAGCCCCAGATCGCCAGACAATCACACGGCTCGGGTCAAAGCACGCATTTGTTTGGTCATCGCAGCTGAGATTGCAGCTTCGGCCCGTTGCCTTGCCTGCATCAAGCTGACCAGATCAACACCAGGAGGGAATGCTTGTCCAGTGTAAAGGGCTTCGGTGATCAGATTGCTCTGTTTCTCCGAAACGTCAATTGCTCGAGAGGCCTCGGAAAGCTCTGCTTCATCAATAAGTGGACGCACTTGTTCAAAGATCTTCTTCACATCCCCGTATCTTTCGGTCGCAACCGAGACTATACCGCTTAGCTTCTCCCGGTCTTGAACAAGCTTACCTTCGCGTTCTATGAGGTAGCTGTAGTCGACGGCAGGCAACTTGGTCATAGATTGAATTGCTTCGTACACCTTTGTGTAGCGAAAGCTCGTGAGTTCGGCATCATGTTTCAACCTCTCAATTTCGAGGAGCCGCTGATTTGCCTTTCGTCCAGACAGGTAGTTGAAAACCGAAGCAATAAGAGCAGCAAGGACGGCGGACGACAGAATAAGCTGGAAAGGCGGTGAGATGAGCGTGCCGGTTGACATAACATTACTTCCTTTGTATGTCGATTGTGCCTGCTGAGAGCCGCGCAGACCGCCCTCAGACAGATGTCCATTCCAAATCACATGGCCGTCGCAGATGGCAAACAGCAAGGAACCAGCGAGAATTCTAGGTTCCTAATATCCGATTTGCAATCGCCTTTCGAGCCCGGCACGTTGGCGGGAAAGTTGTTTCAACAAAGCAAATGGCCGAGCGCTTCGCTGAATTATCATGGAATCTATATTACTGATATGTTAACATTTCTCCCCCATCCCTCTGTACTGTCTGCCGAGGCTCCTTCTGGAGACTTCTCAATCTGGTCGATTGTTCGATTAAGGTCGGCGCCGCGGAACGGCTGAAGCAAGCGGACGGCGTTTTCAATGGCGAGATGAGGCGTGTTAGATTCTTCTGCCGTACCGCGGGCAACTATATCGAAGTTTCCGGTCTACGGCTCACACGGCCCCTTCGGGAATGATAACGTCCTTTATCCTGACGAAAAGGCAAGCGCGAGACGATGGGGGTTCAATCGAATTCCACGATCTCGACGATGCTGCTTCGGCAATCTATACGAAGTAATCGAACGCCCGGCTTCGCTGATCCTCGGAAGGACGCAACCGCATCGGAGAGATGAGCGTGTGGGCGCCAATCGAAATCCAGGCCCGCATTCGCTTTGGTAAACACTGGCTGACTTGTCGATACCAATCCATTCGCCTGTGAGCACACCTAGGAGTTACCATCGTCCTCAAATACCCCAAGAGAGGCTCTGGTGCGGATGGAGGACCCGATCGTCGAACTACATAAAACGCGGCTTTACAAGAGACTGAGTGAGCTCTACGAGGACTACGCGCAGCGAATCACGGACTTTCTCTCTGAAATTGCACCGCTCTTGGCCGGCACACGCCGGTTCTTCCCCTACTACACGCGGCACGACGCCAATCACGGCACCGGGTGATTCGACGCATCGAGCAGTTTCTCCTGCCCAATTGCCTCAAGCCAAACAAGAGTTGCACTTTCGCTGGCTCCGGGTTGGGAAACGAATCCGGTTCTGCAAGCCCACCTGCGAAAGTACCTCTCCGCGCGTGGCGGCAAATATATTGCCGCCAATGCCGACAAGCTGAAGGTGCCGATCAATCTGATAGCGCCGCTGGATTTGATGATGAGATCACACAACTTCTCCATCCCAGAGCTTGAGAACAATCTTCACGATCCATTCGCGGCTGAGGAGCGTGTCATTGATGTGCGTCAATTATCGATCGTCCTGTGCATCGCAGACGCTATCGAGTTCAGCGACACCCGGGTAGTAGACGGAGTTCTGGAGCTGATTTCGCGCGATTCCACCGAAGAAGCTCGCAAATCGCTTTGCGAAAACATGAAGCACGCCTGCATCAGCGATGGTCTCGCAATTCAGAAAGACGGCCGAATCGTGGTTTCCGGCACGTTCTCTGATCCGGAGGTACTTTCGCTTGCGCACCACAATCTGGATCAAATCGAACAGTGGATAACAGGTTATTGCGATATTGACCGTCGCTCGGAGATTCCGCGTTTGCTCGTGCGCCCGGAGCCCCTGTCGCGACGACTGGAACTCAGCGGAGCGCGGTTCTGGCGGCTCGGCGTGCGAATGAGCAAGAGAAACGTAATCGAGTTGATCAGCTCCAATGCTGTGTGGCAGTCGAACTTTGGCGCACCCGTGCGCGAGCTTATACAGAATTCAGTCGAAGCCTGCCGATACCGCAATTTCCATTCAGCCGAAGCAGATTCCTACGTGCCGGCAAATTTCCGTCACGTTCAATCGGTCAGCGAAAACAATCACGGTAAAAGATAACGGTTGCGGGATGTCAGAGAGAGTCATCCTGGATCACTTCTTGACCGTTGGAAATAGCCGCGCAACCGAGAGAGCGTATGCAAGCGAGAGCTATGCGCCTATTGCGCGATTTGGGATCGGGTTTTGGTCCGTTTTCACAATCGCCGAAAGAGCTTGCATCGAGACGTTAGCATTCGAGGAGTCCGATAATGCAATGTCCGGCGAGGGTATTCAATTCGCGGTAGAACTTGGCGACCTCAAAGACTATACAGTCTTTTCTCCCAAGAATTTAACTGCTGGGACAACGGTGACGCTTCATCTCAAACCCGCCATCGTTCTCGATGAAGTATTCGAACAAACACAGAGACAGCTGCTCTGTTCCGAAATAGAGATCACGCTGGCGCTCGACGATGACAGGTCCAAAATTTCTATAACCACTCCGACCATATCAGATGAGTATCTCCTACAAGCCAAATTTCCAAGAAAGAAGGAACTCGGAATAGAGACATTCAAGTGGAGCGGCTCCTTGGGGAACACCGAACTTGCCATGGGCCTCGTATATCGGATATTAAATGGCCGCGCGACTTTTGTGGATGATTCCAGGAGGCAGATAATGTTCGGCTTGGGCCCGCCAGGGCCGATGCTGCAGCCGCGAACCGCGATTTGCGGATTCCAAGTGGGCGCTCGGAGTGGATCGAAATGTTTTGACGTGACGCGGGTTGGAACGTACTTCGCGAATTACGCCACTCCGCGTGGCATCGAATTCTCGATCGACAGGCAGCGGTTGCAGGCTACAGAAGCCTCGCGCAGATTTGAAAGTGAATCTGCGCAGCTGGCCCATACAGGTTATCGGGAGTTTCTCAAAACAGTGGGGGCTCTGAATGAGGAATCAATCTTCGAACTGAATGCACAGTCTCGCATGAGCGGCGGCGAGGTGCCCGATACATTCGCGGGATCGGAACTCGCGGATGCATACTCCAACTACCCAGACCTCCTCTGCTTCAAACTGTGGCCGGTTTGGTCTGCCAAGGATTTGAGGAATTCATCGCCAGAGTTTCTCGACCTGAATTCCCTGTCCAGAAGGTCCGGAATAATTTGGGTCATACAGAATCACTACATGATACCGGTCGACGGAGGGAAAGTTGCTTCTTTCTACGAGGAGTCGCTTCTTCCATTTGCCTATCTGTACGCGAAGCGCAGAGTCCAAGAAGTTGGAGTACAGGAAGAGATGTTCGTAGTGGAGTCCCATCGCCTGGCGTCAATGCTGTTCGACTGTGACCCAGATAGCACGGTTGAATTCTCCAAAGCATTGCTTGTGGCCGGCAAGCCCGCAGTTGACATATGCATCCAGCGGATTTCTCTTGGAAACGTGCGCTTTACCGGCATACCCGAGGGCATACTAGCCGAGGTCCAAGGTCGGTGGTCTGGGACAATCTATCTCAGAAACTTCGGAACGCCAAACGGAAAACCCTACGTGTTCCTGGGCGGACATCGAATCCTCGTCCAAAAGACGAGCCGCTTGAGATCTTATTTGGAGGGCCTGAAGAACGAAGGTCGCCTCATAAAGTTGGCTGAGACGGTCGCACTCCTCAAGGACGATGAAGCAGGATTCACACCAGCAGTTCTAGCCGATATGCTCTGAATCGAATTCAGTCTGGCCGTTCGGGCAACGCAGGCCAAATCCTCAATGGGTCGCACGAATGAGCTGAGACGAAAGAATAGTATCGACAAAAAACGCGCATCTCTTCAGTGCTCGATTTCCTGACGAGAAGCCGACTTGCGAGGATGAATCCGTTTTCGCGGCATACGGCGCCGGCATGGAATATGAAGGAATGAAGTTATGACGCTAGCCCAGTGGGGAACAGTGGGGAATGGACAAAACAGCAAGCGGGCCTTATAATGGGCTCGTAGCTGCTCGCTAGGAGGTTTTCCCGATGGCTCCCGTACAAGTGGAAATTCTCAAAGCGCTGAATGGTCGCGAACTCTCTATGAGCGACCTCGTCACCGAGGTTCGGGAGAAGTCCGAGGCCAGCGCAACTACCGTCAAAGCTGCAGTTCTACCCCTTATCTCGGGTGACTGCATCGAAATGACAGCCGACCGGAAACTCCGGCTACACACGAAATAGATTTGTCTTCGCTAACTGACCTCACTCTCCGATTTTACCCTGAAACGAGATTGGACTACCGCACCCCGGCTCAAACGGACCGGGACCGGGTTCAATATTCCAGCGCTTTCGCGCGACTCGCCGAAGTGACCCAGGTCGTATCCGCCGACCGAGGTTATGTTTTTCACAACCGGCTCACACATTCCTTGAAAGTGGCTCAGCTCGCTTGAGTTATTGGCTCAGGTGGCAGCGAGTTAGCCGCTCAGATGAAGTAGCTGCCTTGTACCCAAAGCAGAGATTTGTACACAGTTGCCAAGCACACTAGCTAGAACGCCATAGAATGAGGTGGTTGTGAGCAGTTCGCCTCCCGATAGCCGGGCCTGTAGCCCAAGAGTCTGTTGTTGATTCTGCGTTGCTTAGGTCCAATTTCAGGCCCTTCAAAACCGCCTTCTTGTACACAAGTTGTACACAAATGGCCATTATTAGAGGATCGCGCTGGATGTTTCGGACCTGTTCCGAGTTGTTGACGATTCGAAGATAAAATGGTTTCTTCTTTGCCGCGGATGCGCAGTGGCAAAAGGGCAGGCAATCCGCGTCTGTCACGCGAACGCAGCCCGTATCGTGCTAACCTGCCGGTGAGCGAAACCATGAGCCCCTTGAAATGGGAAAAGCTTCTAGCCGAGCAACGTCTGCGCGAGCTGCTCGGCGGATCGAACTCGACCAAAGTCGCGGGAGAATCGCGCAGCGAGTATGAACGGGATAGAGACCGCACGGTCTACTCGTCTCCCATTCGGCGCTTGATCCGCAAGACGCAGGTATTTCCACTCGATCCGAGCGATTTCATTCGAACGCGGCTGATGCATTCGATGGAGGTATCAACTGTTGCCGAAGGCCTTACGACTCAAATTGTTCGCGATGTGATCAAGAAACGGGAAAAACTGTCTCCGGAGCAGCTACAGGCAATCCCCAAAATCGCTGAAACGTGTGGTCTTCTCCACGATCTCGGTAACCCTCCCTTTGGGCATGCCGGTGAACTTGCGATCGCATCGTGGTTTCAGTGCACGGAGCGCGGGAAGGAAATCATCTCGGCACTTGGTGGCGAGAGGCAGCAAAAGGCGCAGGATTTTTTTAAATTTGAGGGGAATGCGCAGGCACTGCGGATTGTCACAAACACCCACCTCCTCTCGCACTCAAGCGGCCTGAATCTCACGTGTGCTACTATTTCCGCCCTCCGGAAGTATTTGGCCCCTTCCCACAAAGCGGACAAGAATTCGAAACTCCACGAAATGACAAAGCCGGGCTATTTCTGGTCCGAACAAAGACTGCTTGAGGAAGTCAGTAAAACGACCGGCACAGAAGGCCGCAGGCATCCAATTGCTTTTCTGGTCGAAGCCGCTGACGATATCGTGTATAGCGTCGTTGACTTGGAAGATGCAGTCAAAAAAGGTTTGCTACGGTGGGGCGATTTGATCAACGAACTCAATGACCGGTGCGGTAGCTCTTCGGTACTGAAGGCCGCCATTGAGCGCACGGACAGGCAAATGAAGAACGCGCCTAAGACACTCGAACACTCGGAGTATCCCCAGGCGTTTCGCGTAAATGCGATCAGCGAGATGGTGCGCGCGGTGGTGGAGATATTCGACAGGCGGTACGATGAAATCATCGACGGGAAGTATCATGGCGAGCTAATCTATGATCAGGACTGTAGAGGAGGGACCTTTGTTACCGCATGCAAGGATCTGCTTCGAGACCGGGTCTTTCGCAACGATGACGTTCTCCGTCTTGAAATCCGAGGCCGTCAGGTCATTCACGATCTGATGAGACTATTCTGGGAAGGCGCTCAAAGCTTTCTTGAAGATCGCAAGACCCATACGAAGACTTACGGTGGCAAGTTGTACCTTTTGATTTCAGAAAACTATCGAGAGCTCTTTCAACAGCGACTCGCCGCCGGCGAGGACAAGACCTATTGCGCCGTGCAATTGGTCACCGACTATATCGCGGGGATGACTGATGGATTTGCTTGCAAGTTGCACCAGGACCTGATGAATGGATGAAGTCACTATTGAGCTTCAGAAGAGAGTCAGGGAGTTCCTAGCGCCAGAGGCGCAGCGACTCCAGACAGATGCCCCACGGCGCTCCGCTGTTGAAGTGCTGACTCGCACAGTCCGTAGGGGATGGCGAACCTATCTGGTAGGTGGTTTCCTCCGCGACGTTGTCGTGCATCCACACTCTCATTGGCCGAGAGACTTCGATATCGTAGTGGAAGGTTGTTCCTGGGACGAACTCAGCACAGTCTTCACTGACGTCATTTCGGGGCATAACAGGTTTGGCGGTTTAACGTTGCGGCGATGGGCCGAAGTGCGTGGCCAGGACAATTCTGCACCGCAGGAACTGGATTTTGACGTTTGGCGGTTGGAGGACACCTGGGCGGTTCGGCACTTTGCGTTGCCCCGCACGATACAGTCTTTTGTTCAGACACCATTCCTCAATATAGATTCGATTGCAATGTCGATAGGCCCGGGCGACGACTATCTCGCAGTTTTCGAACACGGGTTCTTCGACGCGCTAGAGAGAAGATATATTGAAGTCAACCAGACCGACAACCCCTATCCCATACTGTGTGCCGTAAGGGGATTGATCTTGGCAGCGAGTTTAAACTTTGTTGTTGGACCGAAACTAGCCGCCTTTGTTTACGAGCTCGCCATGGAGGTGGCACTCGATGAATTCGTCGCTGCCCAGGTCGGGCACTACGGTTACGTAACGTCGTCGCGCGAGCAGCTGGCGCGCTGGATTCGGGACGTGCGGTCCCAGCTTGAAGCGGGTCGCGCGGAAGTTCGTTTGACGAACGAGCCTGCCGCTGAACCATCGCTGCCAGAACATGCAAGGTATTTGAACGAATAGCGCTTGCAACCGCTATTCATCCACTGTCGCATTTCACTCACGTACTTATGATGTTTCTACACATCGCGTGAAATTCGCAGTTCCAGCTCGATCATCAACTAGTTTCCGAACCAGGTGAAGGAATCCGTCGCCATGTAGGCGCGCACGATTTGTATGATGACGGAAGACGCGGCGTATGCGCCGCCGGCTTAAAACAAGTTGGCATAAGTCGTCGTATAATTGCTCACATGGGAAGCAGACCCTTTAAGTTTCCGAAGCAGCAGATGCTTCGACAGAAAACAGACCACGATTGTTCGGTACCAGTTTTCGCAGCGCTCACAGGCATCTCGGAAGACGAAATTCGCCGTCAACTGCCGTCGGCCTCCGAACAGGGAGTTACCGTTGACGGCTGGATGGCTTGGCTGGCGGCAAAGGCACTGGAACCGTCCAAACGGCAAGGCTGCCCGAATGACATCGTGCCGTGTGCCCACCTCGTAGGCCCAACTAATCCACAAGCGCCAACTCATTTTCACTGGGTCTATCGAGATGCAGACGGAGATGTCCACGACCCTCATGCGTCGGCTGCCGCTATGCCCGCCGACGACCCGCGAATGCGGGAGCTATCGATTTACGGAACGAAAGTACTTACAATTTCGATATCAAGCCAGAAGTGAAGAGCATTCTGTTTCGTAGCGTTGGTAGCTATGCCCAAGCCCGCCAGTTACGTGCAGCCGATTCATTTCGATGATTTCGGCGGTATCCAGTTCGAGCGCCTAGTCTTCGCCTACCATTGGCGAACCGGTGACTGGCGTTCGCTTGAATGGTACGGCCAGGCGGGGAGCGACCTCGGGCGCGACATCTGGGGTGTGCGTGAGAATGAAACGCAACAGCAGGAATGCGTCTGTATCCAGTGCATCAATCGCAACCAGCTGACGTTTGCCAAGGCGGAGAAAGACATCGCCAAAGTTCTGAAGGCACCTAACGGAGTGCCATACCGCTTTCGCATTGTGGCGCAATGTAAAATCTCCGCCGCTCTGCGGGACAGAATTAAGAAGCACGTCACCTCCCTGGGCGTGCAGGAGTGTGACACCTGGTCCGGCCCGGAATTTGAAGAGTTTCTGCGCAAGGATGCCGAGTCACTGCTGAGGCGCTTTGTCGAGGGTGAACCCTTCCCAGATGCCCCGGAGGACCTGATAAAACTGGCAGAATCCACGCGACCGTTGAACGACGACGAGATGCTCGCAGCATTTGGCAAAGTATTTGATCGTCCCGCTTTTTACACGCCGATTCATCAGGAAAGCAATCTGGAGGATTTCAAGCAGGCTATCACCGACACCATTCAGGCCCTTGGCACCGGCATCTGGAAGGCGCGCGACGGACATCTCATCGACCGTATTCCCTCGCGCCACCAGCTGAAAAGCGACGCTCTGCGAACTAGGATTCAGGCTGTAGAAAAGGCGCTTTCACGCCTGCGGGCAAAATACGACGAGATGATCAGATCTGGTGTTCTGCGCCGTTGCGGGTGTGACAATCCGAGCTGTTCGGTTTACTTTTTCAATCCCTATGATGCCGCGCACGAACTAGAGTGTCTCCGGCACGAAGTGCTGAGTACCTTTCGTGAGGCGTATCCTGCATTCAGGCCTCCGTCATGGTGAGTCGAAGGAAAACGGGAAACACGGGGAGGGGAGGGTAGACATGGGCTTGTACGTCCATTCGCTTGGAGCGATACCGACCGGTGCCGAGCGCGCATACTACGCTTATTTGCTGGATTACGGCTGGGAGGAATCGCTGGGCAATGCGGTTAGGGCGAACCTGCGAAGAATTGCCGACATGGCCTCACGCTCCAAGGCCGTTGTGATCCACGGCCCTCGTGGAGTGCACTTCGAGGATGAAGTTCTCTCGTGGCATCGCGTGAACGGGCAGGATGCGAAAAACATCCTTCCGGCAATTCTCATTACTACACGCCATCCTTCAACATTCCACGAATCATTCGAAACCAAGAAATCAAAGAAAGAGCGAAGGGACGCCCTCCTCCTGATACCACTACGGAAAGTCTGCAAGTCTGCGGAGGACGTTGTGGAACTGATTCAGCGGGTGTTCGAAGACATCAAGGACAAGAAACAGCTATCCAAGTTCCGTGCAGCAAAGCGGATGCGGCGCGGCGTGGCCGGAGCGCTGGTGGATGCGGTCATCCTGCAGCCCAAGGTCGGCGGGATTGGTTTTGACTTGAAGAAGCTTTTCACCGGCGACAAGGGAGCATAAAGAGGCGCATGACAATTATTCCTCTCCTCATCTCGGCAGTCTCCCTCGTTCTGTCCGTTACGGTGGCATGGCTCACTTTGCTGCGACGGGGCACGCTGGGCATGACACAGCCTATGCTCGTCGGCTTTCTTCATGAGGCCGAGCAGCCCAAGATTTTTTTCCGTGCCATGCTTTATGCAACCGGGAAGCGCGGCCACATAGTCGAAGCTCTCTACCTCAAGGTAAGGCTGGGTGAATCGACGCAGACGTTTAACTTCTGGATGTACGGCGAAACGAACGAACTGAAGATCGGCAGCGGACTGAGGGTAGGGGAAGACGGCGTGTCGTTCAATCATCACTTCCTACCGCCCAAGAACGCTTCCTCCTTTGCGTTTCTTGCGGGCGAGTACACCATTGAGGCGTACGCAAGGATTCTGAATCGACACGCGCCTGTGCTGCTTTCCACAGTGAAGCTTTCTCTTTCTGCCGAGCTTGCGGCGGCGTTGCTTGACCGTGTAAAGGGCGTACTTTTCACGTGGGGTCCAGACTCGCGGGTTTACCACGGCAACGTGTCGGAGCCTCCGGCCGGGGAGGGACGTGCCCGATCAGTTTCGGGCGCGGGGCATGGCAAACTCCCGTGGGCTTGATTTGAGAACCGACGGAGATAGGTTCCATTTTGATGCTTTTTCTACTGGGAGCCGGATTCGATATCGACGCAACGCGGGAGGCCGGAGCCTTTTACGGCGATTCAATCTATATTGGACGCCATCAAATTGATTGCAGTTATCCAATGATTGCGGATGTCTGGAAGCTGTGTTTCGGACTCGACAATTCGCCCGAAGGCAAATCCGTTGAAGACCTGTTCGACGAGGCTTTGCGGAAGGGCGACTACAAACCGATGGAAACGTTGGTTGACCGCTTGATGGGCGCGGACTACTACATAGCCCACAGACTGGCGACTGCCGAGAAATCAAACTCGTACCAAGGGTTCTTCGCGCATTTCGATGACGGGCACTTTCTTACATTCAACTACGACGCCTTGCCTGAAATCTTCCTCTCGCGAGCAGGCCGCTGGTTTCCAGAAGATGGCTATGGAGTACCCGTCCGGACGGAACCTGCGCCCTTAGCGAAGCCGCTAACAAACACCAAGTCTTCCTCGTTGGTGATTCATCTTCACGGGAGTGCGTGTGTATTCACAATCGAATCGCAAATTAGAGGCAATCCAGTCGGAGGAATGGCGGAACTTATTCATCTCGAAGAACCACTGTATGCTTTTGACCCCGAGTCGATCTCTCATTGTTTTCCTCGTTACGGTCGCATGGTGTCTGTCACGGGACGTACACGGCCTGACGAACGAGTAATTGCTCCGCTTCCAGACAAGAGTGAAGGCCTTAAGCATGCTTTCATCCAGAAGAGCTATTCAATGGCCTTGCCTCTGGTTCGCCAGGAAGGCGTTCTCGTCGCCGTCGGCTACAGTTTCAATCCATACGACTGCGCCTCGTATCATCGCATTCTTCGAGAACTGGAACAATCAACGGAACGAACACTGCTCCTCGTATCTCCGCAGGCGGGTGATCTGGCGAAAAGAATCGCGAACGAGTATCCAACTCTCAAGGTGAGATCGGTTGCGAAGACATTCGGGCAGTGGGGAGCAGATTCTTTCAGGGTGAGATGAGGGCAAGTGGCAAAGCGAAATCCCGAAGAGTTTGTGGCTGCCGCAGAAGCCGAGATAGATACCGCTTGGGAAAGGCTACCGATTTTCAAGTCTGATCGCCCCACAGCGCTGCTAAAGCTGATTTCGGCAACCGACGACAGGATGAGAATCACCCTCATCGGAGGAGCCAATCCAGCAGTCTATTCGTCAGTTGCCCTGCGATTCTGCCAAGAAGCCTTGCTATTTGGCATTCCGTGGATATTTTCTGCCTGCCCGCCTTCTAAGAACCCGATTCCTGAACTTGTGACAGAAAACGACCAGCTGGATGGGATTGCGCTGTCGGAATACGCGGAGGCGTACGATTCCGCTGTCATCGCTTTTACGAACTACCATATGAAGCGTTTTAAGGCGTTCGTCGCGGCGCGAGATCCCCGTATAACATTTGTCCACGCGAGCGCCAAAGTTGAAGCTGCCGAACTTGAAAGAAAAGCGTATGAGATGTACGAGATGGAAACTCTGGGCGAAGACACCGCCCTTTCAGAAGGCAGGATAGAAGCCTTAGTGTCTCTTCGTGATGTCGTTACCCAAAATTTCAAGGCCGGAACCGGGGATAGAGTTGAACTCGTCATGAGTGATGCCTTGCTGTCGGCTTTGCGTGCGGTGAGAAACGGCGTTCTGGCCGGGCAACTTGCGCAGATAGATGATTCGCAAGTTCTCGCTGGGATGGAATATGGAAAAGTACGCCGCTTCCATGCGGCACTAGGCGCACTTTTGCACGCTCAGCAGTTCCTGCATATTTCCACGGCTGTAAAGGAGATCGTTGGCGGTGCTGTGTCTTCGCTCACGCTTCGAATGGGAATGGAACAACTACAAAGTTTAGTTGCCGAAATTGCTGAATTGAAACTTACCGAGGTATCGACTATCGCCGATCTGCTGACCTTCGACGGCAGTATTCCAAACATGCCCTCCATTTGTCAGCCCCTGATACGCGCAAATGAAAAAGAAGTAGTAGTCCCACATGTCTATGTGTTGGGTGGAAGATTCGAGCGCAACTTTCTAAAGCTGTTGGCGAAGAATCCCAAAACAAAGCGTGAGTACGACACTCTTTCGAGTCGGAAAGAGAACATCGCGCTACCGCGATTGGAAAAAACTCTGAATTCACAAGGAATGTTCACACGGACGGGAGTGACCCTCTCTAGTGGAGGTCAGGCGTTGACTGACATCGACCTCGTCGCATATGACGCTGATTGCAGATGTCTTGTAGGAATCCAGCACAAATGGCTGATTGAGCCTGATTCAGTGAATGAATCAAAGGCCTGCGATGCAGAACTTGACCGAGGTATTGAGCAGGCCATTTTGGGCGAGACTTATCTTAGCGATCGGGAATTCGCGAGAAGCGTGATACCGGAGATTCCAGCTACAGGTGACGTTACCGTGGGTGCCCTTGTTGTGAGCAAGGGTTCCGAAGAGACGGGTTTCCTGCAAAACGACAAGGTTCCAATCGTTACAGAAGATTGGTTCGTTAGACAACTGCAAAGCGCCAAGAAACTACAGGAACTTTTGACCCTTGCAAGGGAACGGCCAGACAGAAAGTCACTGGCTGCTGAGTGGAAACCGGGGAAAGTGACTGCGCAACTGGCTGGCTATGAACTAAGGATTCCAGGTTTCTCAAAGAGCGTATAGAGCTTACGCTGCCGCAATTGCAATCCATTTGGGAGAACCTGAAGACTAGCAAGCTAGACTCCAACTATTGCAGCTTCTGCTCTCTGGATTTCTGCGAACTGCCCCTCTAAAGCCGTGAACCAAAACACCCTGTCAAACCCGAACGAAAGTCTCCAACTGTCTATTCCGTGTGGAATCATCATGCTTCGCGCGACGGTGACTCCGCTGTAAAGCAAAAGCCAGACACGCGCACCCTCTGGCAAATGGGCACGGTAAGTCGGTACCAGCTTGTCCTTTTCGCTGATTCTCGCAGCAAGCTGTGGCCGGATGTCTTCAAGGCTGTAACTTCCGCCCTCCCCACACCACCAATCCCCTGATTCAGGACTTATGACGACTGAATCGAAGCCATTGGGCGCCTCGGGCCGATACAGACTGATGAAGGGGTTTGCGCGATGAACATTGGCCTTCACAAAGTCAGTAAGAGCGCGGGCCAGTTCTCCTTTGTCGCGTTTCTCGCCCCGAGTGTTGGTGAAGTAGACGTTGACATGGGCAGGCTTGGCATCTGGCGAATCGTAGTAATCCTTTTGGGCTTTCCTGATGATCTCTTTGTGAAAAGACTCTTGCTCAACAGGCAAGATTCCGTGATTGCTGCATGCAGGACGCAGCACCTCAGAGAGTTCAATTCCCAATGCCGGAATTTCGTCGTTAAACTGGAAGTCCGGCCCTTCGTCGGCAGTTTCGCTGCAAGGTATTGGAACACCTGCGTTGCGGGCAGCGGTAAGCATGTAAGCCTCGACTCGTTTCTTTTCAGCATTCATGCTAGGCCCTGCTCGCACATAGGCAATTCAGGAAAGAACTGCAATCGGCAGTTCGTCAAACGCTTCGAGGCAGAACTTCCAACCCTCTTGCTCCAACCGATTCCGTTCGGACAAATAGTCCTGCTCTGAGGGATTCTTGGCCTTAGTGGCTGGAAAAACCTGAATTACCGTACAACTCATGTCGAATATCGATTCCGATTCTGCCGACTCGACAAGTGATGTGACAGGACGATCATCGATGGTCAGATGAAGGAATTTGTGTTTTCCGTCTCGCTCGAAAATGGATTTGCGGTAAATCATCGTCTCCCCCAGAACGCACATTATAGCGAACGAAAAGCGAATCTGCTACACTCGCATTTGGTAATCAGTTTCCCGCGAACAAGATATGGAAAACATTCCCGAGGACTGGTTGGACCAGATCAATCGTCGACTGAGTGATGCGGGCGTGCCGTATAAGCAGCGTCCGTGGCATGCAATGCGTGCGTGGTCGCTGGAACGAAACATAGGTGTGCGCTTCCCGTCGCCAACCAGCGAACACATCTTCGGATGGTTCTATCGCAATTCACCACCGGAGGCCCATCATATCGGTTCCTTGTTTACGGGCTTGTTCTATTTCGACGTTTATTTTTGGCCTGTGGACATTCCTATCGCGTACGGAAAAGTAAAACTCGACCCATTTGCAAGCATTGGGGCGATGCCTGATTTGGTGAAGGCACGTCTCCAAGATGACAAACGCGCAAATTTCGGCTACCTCGGATTGTGGGCTGACTGTCTGGACTATGGGTTTGGCCGCGATGATCTTAGCGCAAACAGCGCGATAACTGGATTTGCGGCGAGTCTATTCAAGGCCGCAAACGAGCAGTTGGAGGCAACCATAAGCGTGTTGCGGGAGACGCGTCCTAATTCGAAAGCGATGGAATTTGGACGCATGGCGACAGAAATGTTCTTGAAGAGTTTTCTCGCGGCACACGTTGGTCTAACCGAGCAAGAAGCCAAGAAGAGAATCGGCCACGATCTGGATTTGGCGTTGAGAGAGTGCCTTGCGGCTCGTCCGGCTTCTGAGTTGTTCCAGTTACAGGTTCGCCTCTCGCAGTTTCCAGATGTGAATGCTCGTTATGCAGGCGCGACATACACTCACGACCAACTTTGGAGCGCATATGGGACGGCTCAGTTTGCTGGCAGCGCGGTCGTGCGATCACTGACGGACAGAAACATGCGGCGTACGCTTGAGTCTGCTCATTCACCAGCCCCGCGTCGCGCATGATAGATTAGCGAAATATGGTGAGCGGCGTCACGGCGGAGAAAGAGTGGAAGAATACGCTTTCACTCGTCGCGGAGCATCTTCGCAAGGCTTTCCAGAGTTCTCACCCATTCAAGGATGATGGCGAAGTTTCTCCCAGCATCGTTGCCCTTCGGGACGCTTTCCATACATTTCCCGTCTCTGCCGATGTGCTACTGAAACCGGATCGAACCCCGCAGGCCAGCCAAATTCTAGCTTCACCCGCCGCGCATGCTTGCTAGAATGAGTGCGCGGCTGGCAAAGGGTAGAAAAGGAGCCGCAAGTGGGAATCTACCGCAGAGGTGGTGTTTGGTGGATCGACTACTACGACAAGAACCACGAAAGGATGCAAGAGTCTGCGCATAGTTCCATCAAGCGGGATGCCGAGGAACTGCTTACGTTACGAAAATCGGAGATTTTCCGGGGCGCTTACAAGCGCCCGGTGAAGACGATTTTTGGGCAATTCGGCGAGCGTTACATGGAATATGCAAAGGCAAACAAGCGGTCCTGGTTGCGTGACGAACAAATGCTGAAAAAGCTAAAGATCTTTTTCGGATCAGAACGCGAACTCTCAGAGATCACTCCTGCCGAGGTCGAGGGCTACAAACTCAACCGTCGGAAGGAAGTCTCCGGTTCGACCGTGAACCGGGAGTTGGCTCTGCTCAAGCGTATGTTCAATGTCGCAATCGATTGGGAACTTTTCCGGG
>Ga0193709_1000273_pt1 | contig 19583 bp, 14 predicted proteins | sample H3c2metaG_FD_160571 | JGI IMG/M metagenome (GOLD analysis project Ga0193709, IMG submission 160571) | Soil microbial communities from a riparian zone of the East river system, Colorado, United States - H3c2 | ecosystem: Environmental > Terrestrial > Soil > Riparian zone | place: USA: East River... | reverse complement strand
AGCTCTCGAGGCTTTCAGAAGTTTTCAGAAAGTTTGAGTCGCAGTCTAAAGACTTCGATGGTGCATTAGCAGGATATTCGAGCCTACACACCGGAGTCGATACCGGAAAATCATACTGGAGAAGGGGAAAATTATCATGAAATCGCAAATGTGGAAACGAATCGGGCCAGGAAGAGCCTTAGCCGCATTGGCTCTGGCAGGTGTCCTTACTCTAACTGGGCAAACCGCAAGCTCGCAAGCAACGCCCAATTCCACGGAAAAACAATCTGCAAGCGGCAAGGGTCTGGTGGGCACTTGGCGGGTGGCAGTTCAATTGTACGACTGTGCAACCGAAGCGCCGATCGGTCACCCCTTCGCGTCCCTGCTTACGTTTAACGAAGGAGGAACGATGGCTGGGAGCACAACCAACCCCGGTTTTGCCGCGGCTCAGCGCGGCCCTGACCAGGGTATCTGGAGCCGCACAGCGCGGGGAACCTTCAGCGCAAAGACTGTGGCCTTCCTGTATTTCACAACTCCACCGAACCCGCATTTCAATCCTGGGTTCCAGGCCGGCACACAGGAACTCACACAGGACATTGAGTTCGACCAAGCTTCCAACGAGTTCAAGAGCGACGCCACCACGGAATTCTTCGACGTTAACGGCAACTCCTACCGCAAAGGTTGCGCCTCTGCCGTAGCCCAGCGCTTCGAGCAGTGAATCATTTGCGGCAGGCCTAACCGAGAGGCGGTGACTGTCTCCACCGCCTCTTGACCAGGGTGGTTGGAGCGAACGCGCGGGTGGTTGTGCGTTTGCACCAAGGCCCCTATTTCAAATCCCCGAAAGAGGATCACAAGATGAACAAGGCTATCGCGTGGGCTCTGCTTGTGGCTGTCCCAGCTCTCTTCGCGCTTGGGCAAACCATGTCATCTCAAACTGACGAGAATCGGCGTGTCGAACAAGAACTCCGGCGTCTGAATACCGAAGAACTCGATGCTTTTCTCCACAAGGACGCCAAAGCGCTTGCAAATTTGTGGTCGGATGATTTGGTGGTCACCAATCCCCTGAACAAGTTCGTAACCAAACAGCAGATTTTGGGAATGGTCGAATCCGGCTTCTTGGTGATCACGTCCTATGATAGGAGCGTCGAGTACGTTCGGGTCTATGGGAATACGGTGATCGTGGCGGGAAGCGAGACGGTGGTGTGGGGAGGCAAAATGCCGAACGCTGGGAAAGCCGAGCATCTCCGCTTTACAGGGGTATGGATGAAACAGGCCGGACGCTGGCAAGAGGTCGCTCGCCATGCCAACATCGTGCCGGAGCAATGACCAAAATCGGCAAGCCGGAAGTTATCGTCGGAGGCGCTTTTGCCTGGCGGTTTTGTACGACTGGGCGTAAAACTTATTGCTAATTAGCCTAAATGGGAGAATTACGAAGAAAAATCACTTAGGGTTTCCGCGATCACAAGCAATCAGACTCAAACACCCACTTTACAGGCGAAGAATTACAGGCGAAGTTTTCTAGTGGTTTTTCCTAAGTGAAAACGATGGTAGGCTCGTGGGGACTCGAACCCCAGACCTCTACCGTGTCAAAGGCCAGCTAACCAATACCCTGAACAACTTGGAGAGCGACGGGGACCGCCTCTTGCACTTAGTAGCTGGGTGCTGGGAAATCTGCAAGACAGGTTTAATGGCCCTTCGGCGCGAATTGCTTGATCATTGCCTGATAGTCCGGCGACAAGCGCAGCGGCGCGAACTCCGGCTCGGATTCCACGTCACCCACTGAGAATCCTTTTTGCAATGCGGTCCGCAAAGTCGCGATCGCCGGCTTCGGTTCGTTCGCAATCGTATCCACCACCGCGGAGATATACAGGGAGTAAACGTCAGCGGGATCAATGCTGCGTGCGCGCTTGATGAATTCTTTGGCCTGGGTGGTGTCGCCTTTTTTCCCGTAGTACAGCGCCAAATGGCCCATGATCGTCGCATCGCGCGGATTCACCTGCAGCTGTTTATACGCCAGCGAAATCGCCTTATCGTAGGTGGCGTTCGCTTTGTCTTTCTGCCCAGCCCAGCGGTAAGCATCCGCCAGATTTCCGGTATAAGTTTCGTCGCCCGGATTCATCTGCACGGCCTTTTCAAAGGTCTGCACCGCTTCTGGATATCTTTTCAAATAGAAAAATGCCGTCGCCAAATTCGAGTACGTGGCTGCGTACGGTTGAATCTGCAACGCTTTCTGGTACGCCGTGATGCTCTCTTCGTACTTCCCCATCCGGGAATAAACCGAGCCGACATTGTCGTAGCCGGCGGCATTGTCCGGCTCGAGCAGAGTGACCGCCAGGTATTGTTTCAGTGCTTTCTCGTAATCGCCGGACATGAAATAAGCGGTGCCCAGCGCGGTCAAGTTCACCCAGTAATAAGGATTCAGGTCTGCGGCCTTTTTCAAAGTTTGAATAGCCGGATCGTATTGACCTACGTCGGCGTAGGCCAGCCCCAGCCTCCGGTACGCTTCATCGGAATTCGGCGAAAGCTCCAGCGCTTTTTTCAATTCCGTAATCGCTTCCGTGGTTTGCCCGGTTGCGCTGTACGCGCTTCCCAGCGACAGATGTACCTCTGGCAGTTTGGGGTTCAGGCGTTCCGCCTGTTTGGCCACGGCAATTCCGCGTTCTGACCAGAAGCGGTCCTTTTTCTCGCGGTACATCAGCATGCTGGCGTCAGAGAGCCCCGTGTACGCAAGCGCAAATCCGCTGTCCATCTTGATGGCTTGTTCGAACAAATCGATCGCCGCTTGAATATTTTTTGGATCCTGCTGCCCGCGCAGCGCCTGCCGGCCGCGCAGGTAAATATCATACGCCGCCACGTTTTCAGTCGGGTGGGCGCCCGCAACGCTCATTTCCCCCGGCGTGGTTTTCACTTTCAGCGCGTTCACCAGGCTTGCGTAAATCTGATCCTCCAGCGTCATCAAATCGCCGCTCATCCCGCTGAACTCCTGGCTCCAATCCAGCTGATTGGTTTCCATATTTTCCAGCTTCACCACGATGCGCAGTTGTTTGCCGGATCCCTGTACCATTCCGTGAACGATCATGTTGACGCCCAGGTCTTTCGCAATTTGCGGCAGCGGCGTTTTCTGATCGTTGGTTTTTTGCGCGGCGTTAGTGGACGCGATGCGCACATCATTTAGTTGAAATAATTTTGCCGTGAGCGCTTCGCCCAGCCCGTCAGCCACGTAATTCAGCGAATCCTCTCCGCCCAATACGCGGAATGGCAGGATGGCCACGTATTTGCCCGCCGAAAGCGGCGGCAAGCCGCGCCGCCCTACTCCGGCGGTGGTCGCGCCGCCACGGAAAATCCAGTGCCGTGTCGTGGGAATCGCAAAAAACAAAATCACCAATACGACAAACGCGCCGATCCCCGTTCCCGTCCACTTCGCCGCCTTCTCGGTAATCGGCAATACCACCGAGTGCGAATGCGAAGAACTGCTGCGATGCGCATCAATGTCGGTCAGAATTTCCTGCGCGGTCTGATAACGATTCGCGACGTCCTTTTCCAGACAGCGCAAAATCACACTGCATGCCCAGTCGGGAAGATCCGGATTGACCAGTTTCGGATCTTTCGGCTTCTCCTTCACCCGGCGGTACATCACCTGCCAGGTGGACTCACCCGCGAAGGGCACTTCGCCCGTCGCCATTTCGTAAATGACGAGGCCCAGCGAATAAAGGTCACTGCGCGTGTCCACCGTGCCGCCTTCCACCTGCTCCGGCGACATATATTTCGGCGTACCCACAAACGCGCCGCTGCGCGTCATGCCCATTTTTGCGGTTTCAAATGAAGTCGCCAGGCCAAAGTCCGACACGTACACCTGATCGTCTTTGCCGACCAGCACGTTATGCGGCTTGAAGTCGCGATGCACCACGCCTTCCGCGTGCGCCGCGCTCAACGCGTCGCACAACTGCCGGGCAAATTTCAGGCAGCGCTCCAGCGGCAGCGGATGCTCCGTTTTCAGTACCTGGTTCAGGTCCTTGCCTTCGACGTACGCCATGGTGATAAATTTCACGCCGTCGGCTTCGCTTAAGTCATGAATGCGCAGAATATTTCTGTGGGAAATGCGGCTGGCGAGCAGCAGTTCGCTCTTGAAGCGCTGGATGACTTGCGGATCGCTAGTCAGCTCCGAGAGCAAAACCTTAATGGCGATTTCACGGCCCAGTTCGCGGTCGGTCGCTTTATAGACGCGGCCCATGCCGCCTTCACCAAGCAGCGCGTCGATCAGGAATCGCGGACCGAGTTCGTCGCCCGGTTCCAATACTCGGGAACGCGCGCCTGAGCCGCTGGAGCTTTTGCTCTGCGAAGGCGAATGCCCGCTGGGTGTTCGCACCATGGAGGCAGCATTGGTTTTGGATTCGGCACGCGCCGGCTGTGTCGCGCCCTTGGTTGAGTCGGCCGGACCATCCATGGTCCGTTCATCCATGGACGTATGCAGCGGCACGCGGCAATCAGTGCAGCGCACAGCGGATTCCGGGTTTTCACGGCCGCACGAAGGGCATTTCATGGTTGAGGGCTTATCGGTCCGACGCCGGAAGTCGAATTATCCTGCACGTTCCACATGCCTACAAGCGAATTCTCCGCTCCAGTGTTAAACTATCTGGACTGTAGGCTCGTAGCTCAGTTGGTTAGAGCGCTACCTTGACACGGTAGAGGTCTGGGGTTCGAGTCCCCACGAGCCTACCATCGTTTTCTGGGTCCAAGAGTGAGACGATACATATCCGATTGGATGACGCGGAATAGCACTGCATACGGCGAGGAAACAATCGTGCGGGTTTCTGATCTGTTCGAGGACGCGGCAAGGTCGCCATACGTATTGCACTAATGGAGATTTGCGGTGGCTTGGTTGGGTTTGACCTGTTTCTGTTTCGTCGGCGTTACCCCGCTCAAGATCGGAATGTTGGAATCAGAGGTCGGCAGCCTTTAGACTAACCTTGCCAGACAACATTGGCTGCAGAGTCAAGAGTCTACTGAAGGTCACCGATTCAATTTGGAGCGCCTAACAAAACCTCCACCCCGGCAGCTTAGTTTCGCTCATCGCAACTTCGCGTATTCCGTCTTGGCTTCTTTCAGGAGGATGTCGAGGTAAGAAAATGCACTGAGAATGGTTGCGTCTACGGCCTGGCTGTCGCCTGCAGTCACAATGTGGCGCTGAAATGCTCCCACTGCTGCTTCTGCTGCGCGATAAATGCAATAAACCGCGGGTCCTTCCTCACGTTATCCAACTGAGCGTCACCCTCAAATAGCGGATAATTAGGGAAGCCCTCATCGGCGGTCACTTGCAACCATTTCATCGTTTGCTCTGGCTCATTCATAAGAGCGTAAGCGGAAGCGATGTTATAAGACGTGTGATGGAAGTGAGCGTAACCACGGCCGATCTCGATAGCGTGCTGGATCGCGGCTTCTGCTTCGCTATTCTTCCCAGCCTTGGCCAGCATCATGGCTTTCACGCTGGTAACCATCCCACCTTTATCTTTCGAATAGTCTTTGAAGTATCGCTCAATTAACGCCGAGGCGTCCTCGTTCCGCCCCAGCCGGAATAAAGCGTTGGATGAATAAAATGCCAGGAGTTCAGGGTTCTGTTCGAGCGGAGTGCTATTGAATATCTGAAAGGCTTCCGCGTATTTGGCCCGGCACATATCAATGACGCCCAAGCGGTACCGCGCCAGGGTGTTGCCCGGATTGATAGCCAATGCCTTTTCAATCTCTTGCTGTGCCTTGTCGAGCATGCCGATGTGAAGGTAGACAAATCCCAGTTGGTGATGCGCTTCATCGAAATTGGGATTCAATTCGATCGCGCGATGGTACGACTGAATCGCCTGCGCGTGAGGGAAACGCTTGTAGGGCGTCCACAACATCAGACCGCGAGCAAAATGAGCCTCCGCCAGATTGGCGTTTATCGCGAGCGCTTTATCCACAGCGACTTCAGCATCCTCATACGACTTCTTCCTCTCCGCACCAGACGCAACATAACGTGCTTTGATCGTGTAGGCGCGGGACAGTTGGGCATAGGCAGAGCCAAAGTTTGGGTCAGCAGCTACGGCCTGCTCGAATAGTTTGATGGCAGCTTGATTATCGGCTGGATTCTCGCTGCTGACATTGACCATCCCGCGCATGTAGGCGTCGTAGGCCAGAGAGTTGGAGGACATGACAGGCGCACCCGACGCAGGAGGATGCTTCATAGTCCGCGATGAATACACGTACGCGCCTGCCGCCAGCGCCAGCACCATGGATGCCACGACCGACCCGAGCCCAAGCTTTGAAACCCGAACTCTGCTGACCTCAGGGCCGGTAATTGCCGGCTTCGGTTTTACACCTGCTGTCTTGGCCTTCGGCGTAAACTGTCCGGTCTCGTATTCGCGGCGGATTTGCTGCAGGTCAGGGATCAAATCTCCCATCGTCTGGTAGCGCAGCGCCGCATCCTTCTCAAGGCATTTTCGTATCAGCTCCTCTTCGGCACTGCCGTTGTGGCCAAGGCTGGAACGACTCATCGGCGGCGGTTCCGCGGTCAGGATTGCGGAGATCACCTCTGCCGAGCTCTTCGCTTCGAAGGGCCGCCGCCCGCTCAGCAATTCATAGAGCACAGTGCCGAAGCTGAAGATATCGCTTCGACAATCCAACGCCTCGCCGCGCACCTGCTCTGGCGACATGTAGGGCACCGTGCCCATCACCATTCCCGGCATGGTCAACATGCTGACCGTATCCGCCTCGATGATGCTTGAATCGCGCAGCACCTTTGCCAGACCGAAATCGAGCACCTTGACCTGGTTGCGCGTCGTGAGCATGATGTTTTCCGGCTTGATATCGCGATGAATGATGCCCCGTGCGTGCGCTTCGTTCAGGGCGTCGGCAACCTGTGACGCAATCGCGAGCGACTCGTGCAAATCTGGCAGGTGGCGCTTGAGCCTCGAAGCCAATGTTTCCCCTTCAATGTACTGAAGGACTATGAAGCTGTGATCGCCCTCCTGCCCGACCTCGTAGATAGCGCATATATTCGGGTGATCGAGAGTGGCCGCGGTCTTGGCCTCTCGCAGCAGACGTTGTTTGGCTCGCTCATCGGTCGCGACTTCCGCTGGGAGGAATTTAATTGCGACTTTCCGGTCGAGCCGCTTGTCCTCAGCCAAGTAGACCTCGCCCATACCGCCGCGCCCGAGCTTCTCGATGATGCGGTAGTGCGAGATGGTTTGGTCGATCATGGGAGCCGTCCAATAGTAGGCCGGGCGCTTAGGGGGTCAATGGATTGCGGGCAAAAGCTAATTTTCACTCTGCCGCCAATCGATACGCAGGAAGCGCCAGCAGATCAGAGCACATCCCAACGATAAGAATGCCTCGTGAATGTCCGCCCGCTTTTCGTAGCGCACCCGCAGGCGCCGGAACTGGTTCAGCCAAGCGAAGGTCCCTTCGACCAGCAGCGGTTGACGAAATGTCTCCCTTGGCTTCGCGCATAGCATACGCTCTGAAGGATCGAAGGAGAAGGACTTGGCATTGCAAGCGCTCGAAAAAGCGTTCGCTGAGCGTGAGCCCATGGCCTGGTTGAATGTTGACCCTGAGTGGGACCCAATTCGCGCCGGCCTCTACCTGGTTACTCGTGATTGCGCGAGCCATGTCTCTCTGGGCCGCTAATTTAGATTCGTCAATCGCTTGCGAATACAGGTCAAGCGTAGCGCTCGCCTTGGCATGACGCAGCAATCCCTGGATAGTCTTTACGTCTTTGCCCTTGTTGATGAGAAAGGTCGCGAGGCTGTGGCGGAAGTTGTGAAAGCCGAATTGCTGACCAGGCTCAAGCAGGATGCCGACCTTAATCGCGGCTGGGCGAATTTTATTCTTTGCCATCGTGCTTGCGCTCAGGAACGTTCTGCCCTTCATCTTTGTCGAAGGGAAAATCCAGTCGCCCGGCTTCGGATTGAGCGTATAAACAGCGGCCAGGAAACTCCGTACCGCTCTCCGTACCGTTGAAACTTCGTCTTATACGTATTTCGGCGTGCTTAGGCGGTCCCCGTCGCTCTCTAAGTTGTTCAGCGTATTGGTTAGCTGGCCTTTGACACGGTAGAGGTCTGGGGTTCGAGTCCCCACGAGCCTACCATCGTTTTCAATCACTTAGGAAAAAGCACCAGAAAACTTCACCTGTAATTCTTCACCTGTAAATTGGATGTTTGAGTCTCATTGCTTGTGATTCCGGAAACCCTGCGTGATTTTTCCTCGTAATTCTCCCATTTAGGCGAATTAGCAATAAGTTTTGGGTGCGTATCAACGTGCAAACAAAAGCGCCTCCAACGATAACTGTCGCGAAACGGCCGCGAAGAGCGCCACTTATGGAAACCGCGCTATTGCTCTTTCCCTGATGCGGAAGCTGCGACCGATGCGGTGGCGGTGAGTTTCTTGTATTCAGCTTTGGCTTGACGGAGTGTCGGGGTATCCGGGTCCGCGTCTTTCCAAGTAGTGAAGAAATCATCGTAGGTTTTGCGGCTCTTCTCACGGTCGCCTTGCATCGCATAGGCGCGCGCGAGGCCAAGTTGCGCCAGCGGAGCAAACACTTCCCACTCGAGCCATCCGCGATGACCAATGAGCTTCTCGAACTCGGCGGCAGCCTTGGCATGCTCTCCCGCAGCCAAGTAAGCTCGCGCGCGGTAGTAAGGAACATCTGATTTGCCTTGTTCGTATTGCGTGACTGGCGCGAGCAAATCCACGGCTTTAACGGCGTTTCCTCGCTGGCGCTCGATGATAGACCGAATGAGCGGCAGATGGACCTCCTGGTTCAATGTGTCCTCAGGACGCAGCCGATCCAGTTTCGCTGCCAACGCTTCAGCCTGCGTCACGTCGCCGGCCTCCGCTAACGCCGTGGCACAATGCCCAAGCCCTAAATTACTGTCCTTACCCGCCTCGCCAGCTTGGCGGCAGAGCTTGCGTGCCAAGGCATAGTTTCCTAGATAGGATTCAAGCCGGGCATGCCAAGCAAGCTCATCGGCAGCGTTTTCCATGCGTTTCGCGCGCCTCTGTTGGTTCACCAGGGTTTCGCTCAGCGAACGGAGTTTGCTGAAGTCGCCGCGAAAGAATGCGAGCTGCTCTTGTAAACCCAGCCAGCGCAGATCATCCGCTGGGATTTCGCGGGCGAGCCGTTCCATCGTTGCGGCATCGTTCTCGAAAAAAGCGAGTCGGTAGCGCTGATTTGAGCCCAGGGCCCCTTTCTGCCGCCACTGGTCGAGTATTTTTTTGGCCTCCTCAAAACGGCCCAGGATCATGAGCGTTTCACTTGCATTGGTTTCGTCCGCAGCAGCCGGTACGACCGCAAGATTGATGGCCCGCTGGAACTCTCGCAGAGCCTCTTCCGTTCTGCCCATGTCCCTATAAGCGCCCCCCAGCACGTTGGAAGCAACCGTGCTGCGTGGGTACGCTTGCCTGTATAAAACAAGTGCAGCAATGGCCTTTTCCAAGTTACCCGTTATATTCATATGATAAAGAGCGGTCGTCCGAAGATTCTCTTCCTGCGTGAGACGGCCATCCTTTAGCTCGAAGGCCTTGGCACGATTCTTCCTGGCAGCTTGGCCGTCACCTAAGGTGCCATAGAGACTGGCGAGCAATCCGTATGCAGAAGAGAACTGCGGGTCCAGTTCGACGGCCCTTTCTAAAAAGGGAATGGCCTCACGTGTCCTTCCATAACGAAACTGCATCAGCCCTGTTCTGTAGGCTTGTAGCGCCTCGAGTGAGCTTGTGGTCGCAAAATCAAGAGGAGCATCGTACTTCTCGAGCGAGCTCAGACTTTCGCCCAATCGCCTGCGCAACTGCGAACCCGCTTTGCCCAACGCAGCAATCACCTGATCCTTGTTCTCCGCTTCCTCTTGTCGTCGCGCGATGGACTTTTGGGTCCGCGCGTCGATCGCTTCCAGCGTGATCAGGTATTTGCTCCCGAAGGCGGCAATCTCCGGCACGACCACGGCTTTGAGCCCCTGTCGGTTGCAGATTTCGACACCCAGTTCCCGTGTGACTGGCTCGTTTGGATCATGACGCATCATACGCATCGTCGCGCGGACGTCCGCTTCCGGGAAGAGGCTCAAGAAGGAGGACTCGGTAAGTTTGACTTCGAGGGCTTTGTCCAGAGAGTTGTCGAAGATGGGATCACCTGTCTTGTTGACGAAGCTCGCCAGGAGGATGACGTCGGTCTCGGCCAGCATGTGCCGAGCGAAAAGGATGCGCCGCGTAACCAGGGCTGCAACAATGAGGAAGGCTGCGACACCAGCCGTAACGACAATGCGGCGCTTGTTCCAAAGTTCAGGCGTTGGCCGTAAGGGGAAAACTGGCCCAAGATGTACTTCGACGGCGGCCGATGTGGGCAGGGCGCCGTTTTCGACCCGAGCGATGAAGCGGTAGCCGCGGCGGGGCAGGGTCTCGATGAAGCGGGGCTTGTCGGCGGAATCCTCCAGCGCCACGCGCAGGCGCTTCACGGCTGCATTGATGCCCTGCTCGAAGTCAACGAAGGTTTCGTCAGGCCACAAGTCCTTCTGTAACTCGTCGCGGGTCACCAACTGGCCCGGCCGCTCCAGCAGCGCCGCCAGGACCTGAAACGGTTGTCCCTCTAGATTGACTTTGATGCCGTCCTTGCGCAACTCGCCGGAGCGCAGGTCGGCCTCAAAGGCACCGAAGCGGAGCGTACCTGAGTTGGCACCAGGAGCCGACATCCTCGCCACCGGAAAAATAGTCTAGCTCAAGGCCTGTTTTAATACCAAGAGCTTACGACCGGTTACCGCCACCCACCCATCCCAAGTCACCTGGCAGGCGTGCCTCTTCATCGGAAAAGCATCCACAAAGCACCTCCCTGCCATGGACACAAAACCACTCAAGCGCCATCTTGCCAGCAAGGCAGTGGGTTCTGATTGAATTCCAAAGGAGGAAAGAACCGTGAACTCGAATTTGCGCAGGACATGCTCTGTGATTGTTGTATTGCTCTTAGTGGGCGGGCTCGTTCAGCCCTTTTGGGGGAACGCAGCCGCCCAGTCGAACAGTGAGGGCACGTTGCAAGGGACGTGGCGGGTGCAGATCAATCCGATAATCTGCCAAACCGGCGCTCCGCTCCCTTCCTTCTCCGCTCTGGTGTCGTACGCTCGCGGCGGCACGCTCACCGAAGTTATTAACTCCCAAGCGTTCCTGCCCGGCCAAGTGACACCAGGCCTTGGCGTCTGGAGCCACACGCAGGCCAATGCCTACAAAGCCGTTTGGGAGGTCTTCATTCTCTTTGACACTCCTCCAGCTGTTCCCGGGTTCCCGTTCAAGAGAGGCGTGCAGCGGCTCATGCGGGACATCGAGGTTCACGGCGACCAGATGACTTTCAACGCCACGAGTCAGTTTCTCGACCCCGACGGCAACCCGTTCATCCCGGCCAGAAACACCTGCGCCAGCGGCACGGGCACGCGCTTTGAGGGTGGGCAAGACCAGGACTAACTGTCTATCTGCGGCGACTGCTTCTGGTCAGAAGGAGTATTTCAAGCCGAAGAAGATTCTTCGGTTGCCGCCGTCGGTGGATCCTTCATCGAGGAACCCGGCGGGGTTGGTGATGCGCGCTTCGGGGATGCCGAAGTTCCGCGTATTCGTCAGGTTGAAGAAGTCGGCGCGAAACTGAAGCCTGTGGCGCCCGGCAAACAGGCGCGTAGACTTCGAGACACTCAAGTCTACGTTGCCGATACCATCGGCACGCAGGACGTTGCGACCCAGGTTGCCGAAGCGGTCACCCGGGGCGCATGTCAAGGTCGTACCGATTCGAGTGCAGGGTCGGAGTGTGCTGAAGAGCGAACTGCCACCGGCCCGGCGAAGTTCCTCGATGGTCATGCCGGAGATGGATAGGTTAGCGTTGAGGTTTGGTCGAATTGCATCACCCACCAACCCAGCGATACCGCCAAGTGCTGCCGTTGGATCAGAGCCGTTCAACACTCCAAACGGTGTGCCGCTCTGGAGCGTCAGGAACCCTCCAAGCTGCCAACCTCCGAAGAAACGCCCGAGAGCCCCCGCCTGACTGCGATAAAACGGCAGTTCGTAAACCGCATTGACCGTGAATCGGTGCGGCCGATCGTAGGTAGAGCGGGCACGCTCCACACGCGTGTTGAAGGAATTCTGAGCGATGGCCACTTCTCCGCGGACGGACGGATTGAATGGGTCTGACGCCGTGTCAATGAACGCGCTCCAGGTGTAGTGAGCGCCAACGCTGAAACCGTTTTTGAACCGTCGGTCCAAGCTGAGTTGCATGGAGTGATAGATGGATGACCCCTGATTGCTGCGGACCTGGATCACACCCGCGCTGGGATCTACCCTGGGGCAGCCCAAAACCGTGAAAGCGCCGGTAGTCGGATCGTCAATGCGGATCGGAACTGCCGAGCACAGCGTCCGCGGATTGCCGTCGATGGTCTGGAAGAGTCCAGTGCCCTTCGTGCCCACGTAGCCGACCCGGAACACGGTGTTAGTGTCCAGCGCGCGTTGAATTTCCAGCGAGAACTGCTCTGCAATCGGTGACCGGAAGTGGGCGTCGAGGATCGTACGCGTTAATTGATTGAGGGCAGCCGGATCACTCAAATCGGGATCTAACGTAGGCAACGTCGTGAAGGCGTTGGCCAGCCCAGGACTGCTGAGCGCAGCCACGAATGGAAAGGCGGCGGCCGCGGTAATCGCCAGAGTAACGAACTGATAGTCATTCGTCCGGGTGTAGCCTCCACGTACGACGAGCCTATTTCCCCCCGTCAGAAACCGCAACCAGCTACCGTCGCCGGTCCTCGGATTCCAACTGAAGCCGAAGCGGGGCTGGAAGTTGTTGAGGTCCCGTTGTGGCCGGGGATTGAGGAGAAACACGGGGTCGCCGCCATTGGTTGCCTGGATGGCGTCATTGACCGGGAACAAGCTTGCCAAGGCGTTGCCGGGCGTTTCGTAGCGCAGACCCAAGGACAGAAACAGAGTGGGGTGCACCTGCCAGGTATCCTGGGCAAAGAAGAAGTAGTCGTACCACTTGTAGTACTGAATGGCTTGCCCTCCGGGGAGCGGTTTCCTGATGTCAGCCACTGCCGCGACGTCGTCGATGAAGTTCTGGATCGACACCGTCCCCAAAGGGAGTCCGAGTCCTGTCTGGCTCGTGGGATACGTGAGTCGGCCGCGGATGAATGGGAAGAAGAAGCTCTTGAGGTCCACACGCCGTAAATCGAGCCCAAACTTCAGCGCATGGGCACCGCGTGTCCAAACGATCGTCTCCTGAACCTGATACGTGTTGTTGAACCGGAACTGCGGGAGGTTCGCCGCCAAACCGATCGCTGTCCGCGAGGCCGAGCCGGCAAATCCAGTCAGGCCCAGTTCCGGAATCTCGATTGACGGGATGGTCTCCGAGCTTGGGTCCGTCGCGGACGTTACGGTCGCCAAACGCTGCCACGAGACGCGAAACTCATTCAGCACACGCGGAGTGAAACTACTGGTCAAAAACACAGACATCGCCTGTGTGCGAGACACGTCCTGGGTTGTCAGACCCGGCGGGGTTACCTGTCCTATGCCTCCCTGCTCGCTGTCGCTGAATAGGTAGCGAGCGCCCATGGAATGTTGTGGGCTGAAGGTGTGGTCCACGCGACCCGAGGCCTGCCAGTTGTTGAAGAAAGAGGGCGCGGAAGCGGTGATCGTCCCTGTAGGAACGTCAACCCTGGTGCCCCCTGAGCAAGAGGGCAGCGTTCCGCCGCCGATGCAATAGGCGGCAAACGTCGGGTTCCCACTGGAATGCGTGCCCTGCGTTGCCGCGCCAGGTACAAACTGCAAAAGAGCGGCAACCTGAGGGCGCGATCCGACGCTGGACTGAAGCAGTGCCTTTCCGGCATCGGTGGGCACGCCGCTGATGGACGTGCCCGAACCCAACTGGCGGTCGGTCCAACGCTGCACCGACCCGAAAAAGAACGTACGGTTTCTCCGGATCGGCCCACCCAAGGTGCCGCCGAACTGGTTCTCAATTCGGAAGGGTGCCCCTTCGCGGCCTCCGGAAAGTGAACTGCAAAACCGCGGATCCGTTAGTCCGGCACGCTGGTCCAAATTACTGCACGAGTTCAAGGCATTATCGTTATGGAACCAGAATGCCGCACCATGGAAATCGTTCGTTCCGCTCTTGGTTACCAGGTTCACCACCGATCCCGCTGCCCGGCCGTATTCGGCCGAGAATTGGTTCGTGATCAGTCGGAATTCCTGGACGATTTCTGGGTTGTTCAGCACTTGCTGTGGTCCAGTGGCAGTGGGGTCATTGGAGTCTTGACCGTCAATCATGAAGTTGTTGCCACGAGGACGCGAACCGTTCACGGAGAAGTTCGTGCCCGTTGCAAAGACTTGGTTTCCGCTGTTGAGTTGACTGACCCCAGGGGCCCCGAGGGCAAAAGCGAAAGCGTCCCGGAAACCGCCACCCGCTGATGGCAGGGTCGGAAGGTCGGTTAACCGCCGCTCATCAAATCGCACGCCGACTTCCGGAGACGTCGTGTTCAGCAACGGCGCATCTTCGCTGACGGTAACCACTTCGGTCGCGGCTGCCACCTCCAAGGCTGGGTTGACCACCGCGTCTTGATTGAGTAGGAGCATAATAGGGCCGCGCACGTACTTGGCAAACCCAGTGTGCTCGACGGTTAATTCATATGGTCCAATCGCAAGCCCCGGGAATCTGAATCTACCGTCGAATTCCGTTACCAGCGAATGTTTAAGGTTTGTGTCGAGGTTGCGCACGGTTACGGTGGCGCCAACAACCATACCCCCCTGGACATCTTGAACCGTCCCGGAAATCGTGCCCGTGGTCGCCTGGCCAAACGCTTGGTGTGCACTTACAAGACAAACAACACATACGAGAAACGCCGAGAAGAGCCAGAACTTGTGAGTCTCTGGTTTACTCGTGGGTCGCTCCTCTCGCTCAGAAGGCGAATTGCGGAAACTTGCTGCCTCCTACCGAGGCCGTAATCTTGGCGGATTCTACTCCTCTCGCAAGTCAACGACAACATTCTTCCCGAGTGACCGAGTGACGTTAGCGCTTTATCGGAGGCGCGCTTTCAGAAAAAAGTCCACGCGAGCACGGTGCTCCGGCGCGCGTTCGATAAAACCGTGAGAAGGAAGCCGCCCGTGGTTGCGGCGGACGCGGTCCCTATGCAAATTCAATTGCGGGAAGGTGCGGTGTCGCGATGCGCCGGAGCTGTGCGGCAGACCATGACAGACGACACCGGGAGATGAAAAGGTGACGAAAGCGCAAGACTTTCGCGAAGAGAGGACTTGAGAAAGTAGTGAGACGCGGTTTGTAGAACGGCGAGGCACAGAGAGACTGAGCGTGCTGATGCACGGAAAAGTTTCGTGTTGTAGAGAGTCGTGTCATGCGGCAGCAGTGACCATGGCCGGGGGAGAACGAAGTTGCATCTCGGCAGCCGTAAGTCTCTCGATGACCATCATCGGTGCACCGCATTTTGGACAGAGCCAAAGATCACTTGAGTCTTTGCTGCCTGATATGCCTTGCTCTGTCTGCGGTGCTGAGCTCAAGCAGGATGCCAATCTTAACGGCGGCGGGGCCAATTTTATCTGCGGCCATCATGCTGGCAATCAGCGGAGTTTCGTCTTTGCCCTTGTTGATAAGAAAGGTCGCGAGGCTGTGGCGGAAGTTGCGGAAGCCGAATCGGCTCGCATAGAGCGTATAAACAACGGCCAGGAAACTCCGTACCGCTCTTCGTACCGTTGAAACTTCGTCTTACACGTATTTCGGCGTGCTTAGGCGGTCCCCGTCGCTCTCTAAGTTGTTCAGCGTATTGGTTAGCTGGCCTTTGACACGGTAGAGGTCTGGGGTTCGAGTCCCCACGAGCCTACCATCGTTTTCAATCACTTAGGAAAAACCAGCAGAAAACTTCACCTGTAAATTGGGTTGTTTGAGTCTCATTTGCTTGTGATCGCGGAACCCTACGTGATTTTTTCGTAATTCTCCCATTTAGGCGAATTAGCAATAAGTTTTGGGTGCGCATCAATGTGCAGTTTTGCGCTCAGACGCCTCGTACAAAACCGCCGGACAAAAGCGCCTCCGACGATAACCTTCCGGCTTGCCAACGACTCGCCCAGAAGCGTCGTATCCACTGCACATCGATTAATGGCGAATCCTGGTTCGTGTACGGTTTGCCGGTTGCACAGCGATTCCTCAATAGGAATCGTGAAGGACAGTCGGATAAGCAGCGAGTGCGGGGCACTCGATAGACTATGTCAATCAAGAAGCTTATGGCGGAATGCCAACCCGCCGAAGCAGGTCCATGAAACGGGCATCTGAGCGAAGGGGGTCCCAGAGTGCCTCTACTTTGACGTAAGCGAGACGATAGAACCGCTCCTCGTAGGCCTTTTCGAGCCAACTAAAGGCCTGATCTTTGTCTTCCAGTCCGGCATAAACCAGCGCAAAGAGGAGAGCAGGTACAAAACTGTGCTTCGCAGCCGCCGTAAGCTCCTCGATGATCCTTAGCGCCGCGCTTCGTTCGCCTAAGCGAGCATGCGAGTATCCAAGAAGGACGCGAGAGGTGGCGCTGCTTCGGCTTAGTGCGGAGAACTTTTCCAGCGCGAGCAGAGCTTCTTGGTACATTCCTTTCGAGAGATACACCTCCCCCAACACCTGGTACGAAATGGCAAAATTCGCGTCCATCTCCAGCGTGTTATGAGCCTGCTCAATAGCCTGGTCAAATTGCCTTGCAAGGTAAAGCTGCACCGCCAGGCTATGGCTGACAGCGGGGGAAGCAGGGTCGCGATCCAGGGCGCGTTTCGCAACCGCGATCGCTTCCAATGATCGCCCGCTAGAGCTGAGATAGAAAGCATAGAAGGTGTGGGCTCCGGAATAAGCTGGGTTCAGGGCGAGGGCTTGCTCAAAATGCTTTCCAGCGGCCAACCAATCTCCATCGTAGGTGAAGCTGACGTATCCCAGTGAAACGTGAGCTTCCGCGAGATGGTCGTCGATTTCCAGAGCCTTGGCGGCCGCGATCTTCGCTTTCGGCATGGCCTCCCGCGGGGGAACCACATGGAAAAATGGCAAGTAGGCGTAGGAGTCAGCCAGTCCGGCATGAGCCAGCGAATAAGCTGGGTCTTTGTCGAGAGCCTTGCGGAAATATTCAACGGCTTTCTGCAAACCTTCTGCGCTCCGTTTGTTCCAGTGATAGCGTCCCTTCAGGTAAAGCCGATACGCTTCGGCGTCTTCGGTGTAGCGTTTCGTCAGCCGCTGTTTCTGATCGCCGGTCAACTGCGGCTGCAACCTGTCAGAAATTTCTCTGGAGAGGTCACCTTGGAGAAGAAAAACATCCTCCGCCTGGCGGTTGTATTGGCCACCCCAGAGCTGCGAGCCCGTCGCAACATCCATCAGTTCGGCCCGGACGATCAGCGTGCTCCCGCGCTGCAGCAGCCTCCCTGAGACCACAGCGCGAACGCTTAGTTCGCTCCCTGCCTTTTGGGGATCAGCGGTTTTTCCTTTGTAGCGGAACACGGTACTGCGTGCCACTACACGCAGGTTCCAGATTTGAGAGAGATTGTTGATCAGAGTTTCGGTGATGCCGTCGCTTAAATATTCGGCGTCGGGATCGGCGCAGTCATTGGCGAAGGGCAACACCGCTACCGACTCGATCGCCTCCTGGTGGCGTTCCGGGAGCACCGAATTGACCGAAGCGATGAAACGGTAACCCTTGCCCGAAATTGTTTCAACGAATGCCGGCGACTCTCGCGAATCCCGCAGAGCTTGTCGCAGCTTGCGGATCGCTGTATTGACTCCCGTTTCGACGTCAACGAAGACACTCGAATCCCACAACCGCTTTACGATGTCGGCCCGGGAGACGAGCTGACGACGGCGTTCTACTAAAAGGATGAGCAGGTCCATAGGGTGGCGCTCAAGGTGGATCGGCTGCCCGCCGCGGCGCAGCTCGTAGGCGGCTATGTCGAGCTCGAAATCACCAAATCGAAACTTTGAGTTTGAATCGGGCTGCGACACGGGCGGAGATATTATCCTTGCCGACCATCCTATCCGCCGCTTCAGAAAAACTCCAGATTAACTTCAGGCTCTCTCTATGGTCATCAATGCTGCCCAGTGTCACGATGCCGTCAGATAATCGCAACCGGCCGAACCACATCACCGAGATGAAAAAAAGGAGAGACTCCCTTGACATCGAGAAATTTGAAACGCATCGCAGTTTCCGGCGGGACAATAGCAGTGCTTCTAGCCATCATGGTCGTAATGGGGTCAGGAAAAATAGCTAAGGCGGAGGACGATGGGTCTCGCAACGGCCTCGAAGGAGCATGGCGCCTTCAGCTCACCGTTCGCGACTGCCAGACAGGCGCGGCGCTGCGGACTTTCCCAGCCGTGGCTACCTTCGCCAAAGGAGGTACGCTGACCTTGACGACCGCAGGCCAGCTCCCATCGCTAAGCACTACCGCCCTGGGTGTCTGGCGTCACGTGAACGACCACAGTTACAGCGCAGTGTCCGAGGCATTCGTTTTTAGCCCCGCTGGAGCCTGGATACAGACACACAGGCTCACGAGGGCCATCGAGATCGGCGAGGACGGGAACGAGTTCACGGATACGGTTGCGCTTGAAATCTTCGACACCAACGGTAACGTGATTGTGAGGGGCTGCGCCACTAGCGTCGCGACTCGCTTCAAGTGAGTGGGAGAGATTGTTCAGAGTGGCGGCCAACGAGAGTCAACGAGGGGGCGACGTGCTTCGCCCTTTCTGGTTATGGAAAGACGACCGTTTGAGGTAAAGTCTCCCGAAGACTGGCCTATTCGAACACTAGTTCCTGCGCTAATTGCTAAACTCAATTCCGTCTCTGAAGGTGAGAATAAGTGCTCAATTTCCTCGCTGGAGCGTATTTGTGTTCCGGATGGCGGGCAACCCGGAAGTAATACTGTCAATGCAGACGGTAAGGCCCTCACCCGTTTCTCGACCGAGAGCCTCTGAGTGTGCAGAGTTGTTTTGCCCACCCTTTTTCGCCGCCAGAGTCGCTTTCTAATTGGCCTCTACGTGGTTGCTCGTGATTGCCAGTGCAATGTCTCGCTGCGCCGCCAATTTAGATTCGTCCATCTTTTGCGAATATAGGTCGAGGTGGTGCTCGACTTGACGTGGAGGAGCAAGCCCTGAATTGTCTTTACGTCTTTGCCCTTGTTGATAAGAAATGTCGCGAGGCTGTGGCGGAAGTTGCGAAAGCCGAATCGCTGACCGCGTTCAAGCCGGATGCCGATCTTAATCGCGGCAGGGCGGATTTTATCCTTCGCCATCATGCTGGCACTCAGCGGTGTTCCACCCTTCATCTTTGTGGATGGAAAAATCCAATCCTCGGGTTTCGCATGGAGCGTATAAACAACGGCCAGGAAACTCCGTACCGCTCTCCGTACCGTTGAAACTTCGTCTTACACGTATTTCGGCGTGCTTAGGCGGTCCTCGTCGCTCTCTAAGTTGTTCAGCGTATTGGCTAGCTGGCCTTTGACACGGTAGGGGTCTGGGGTTCGAGTCCCCACGAGCCTACCATTCCCCATTGGTCCGGCCCGGAGACATAGGTAACACATCGTACCGGCTACATAGGTAACACTTTTGGGCCGAA
>Ga0193709_1000272_pt1 | contig 19614 bp, 14 predicted proteins | sample H3c2metaG_FD_160571 | JGI IMG/M metagenome (GOLD analysis project Ga0193709, IMG submission 160571) | Soil microbial communities from a riparian zone of the East river system, Colorado, United States - H3c2 | ecosystem: Environmental > Terrestrial > Soil > Riparian zone | place: USA: East River... | reverse complement strand
CCCGCGTGCTCCACGTCGTGCCGCCGTCAGCGCTAGACCGCACAATCCCGTGCCCATTGGCCGTTCCAATCACATAAATCCGCCCAACCGCATCCACGGCGACACCACGAGCTTCGGCGTCTCCACCTGCGAGTGCGAAATCGTCCACCGTCTGCCAATCCTGTGCGCGAACGACGAGCTCCCTCATCAGCGCAGCCGCCACGAGGAGATGTATCCAAGAGGGGTATGAGCACACACTGCCTCTCATTGCGTGTTTTCCGCTTCCACGACCCAAGAAATAACCCAAAAGGCCCGTCGCTGTGATGGGGTCTGAACCCCCCGACCGTGCGCGGTGCCTCCTGCCCGGGTAGGTGAGCTTGTTCTTACTTTGCGGCCTTGCGATTTTTGGTGCGGCAATCTCCGTTTTCTCTGTTATCTCTTGTTCAAACCCCACGCGCCCGGATACACCATCGAAACTCGCCACCTCAATGACGATCGGTTAGTCTCCGGCAGCTTGAAGCGGCTCACTACATACCTGCTCCTGGTTTTCGCCGCCGCAGCCTCCGCCGCTACCCTCACCATCGACGGCTCCCAAACTTACCAAACTATCGACGGCTTCGGCGTCAACGCCAATCACCGCAGCTGGACCAACAGCGAATTAAAAACCGTCCTCGATTCCTTAATCGATCAGGCCGGCATGACTCTCTTCCGCGTTCTTTACGACAAAGCGGATTGGGAATCCACCAATGACAATGCCGATCCCAACGTCATGAATTGGAGCTACTACAACGGTATCTACACCGCGCCCGACTTCGAAAAGCTCTGGAGCATAATGGCCTATTTCAATCAACGCGGCATCACCAACGGCCTCATGCTCAATTTTCAAGGCAGCGGCCCGCATTGGATGGGCGGCTCTCCGCTGACGCCGGGCTTCGAAGACGAATGGGCCGAAATGGTCGCTTCCCTGTTCGTTTACGCCCGCAACAATCGCCATTTGCGCTTCAACGTTGTCGCGCCAGACAACGAACCCGACATCACAGTTCAAGGCGTCGATATGACTTCCAGTCAATATGTCACCGCCATGCGCAAACTCAGCCAACTCCTCGATGCCAATGGCCTCAGCGATATTCGCTTCGTCGGCCCGGACCGCAGCTCCACTACCACAACCTGGCTTTCCGCAATGATGAGCGATTCTACGCTCGCCTCCAAGATCGCTCACTTCGGCTTTCACGATTACTCCGACGGCGGTGGCATCTTCGGCATCTACGATTTCTTGCAACAGTCCGCTTATCCCGACCGCACCATTTGGGTCACTGAATTCAACGTCTGGTGTTCGGTTTGTGAAGATGGCGGAGGCGGCACGAATTCCTGGGGTTATGCTCGTGCAGCCGCTGATTACCTGCTCAGTGACCTCGCCAACGGCGCTTCAGCCGCATTCGTTTGGGAAGGATACGACAGCCAATACAATTATTACTGCCCCGGCTGTTGGAGTTATTGGGGACTGTTTGGCGTGGACAACATCAATGCGTCGCCAAAGACCTACACGCCGCGCAAGCAATTCTACACCGTCGCGCAAATTTCAAAATTCGTCCGCCCCGGCGCGAAGCGCATCGACGTCAGCGGCACGTTTGGCCCGCTCACGGTTCTCGCATTTTATCATCCCGGCCTTGGCCAACTTACACTGGTTGGCGATAACACCGCTGCCACGCCAACCGTTTTATCCGGCACACTTAGTTCTTTGCCGAGCGTCTCCAGCCTGGACCTTTTCTATACGAGCGCTGGCGCGAATCTGTCCCACGACGTAACCGTGACAGTAAGCAACCAGACATTCTCCGTCGCCATTCCTGCGGATTGTATTTTCACCTTAACCAGCTCCGTTGCGTCAGCCCTTCCGAGCGGCACTTACTCCGGTCTCTTATTCGACACAAACGCCGTAGCGTCAACCAGTTCCGGTTCCCTGAATCTTTCAGTCACGCCCCGCAGAGCATTCAGCGGCGCGTTGCAGTTGACCACAAAGCGCTACCCATTTTCTGGAACTTTTGATCCAAATAACCAGGCGACCAAAATTTTCCCGCGCACGGGCTTGAGTCCCTTAACCCTGAACCTCAATTACGATCCTCTTGGAGGCGCCGACCGAATAACTGGCACGCTCACGTCGGATGTATGGTCCGCCAATGTCCTCACCTATCGCTCTATCTACAATGCTCGAACCAACCCCGCCTACCAGTCTGGACATTATACAATGCTCCTTAACGGAAATCACGAATCCACGACCGAACCTGCCGGAGATGGCTATGCCATATTGACCGTGAGCGCATCCGGTCAGGTCCATCTCGTTGGTTCGCTTGCCGACGGCACAAAATTCACGTCCACCTCGCTGCTCCTGGCCGAAAACAACTGGCCAATCTGCCTCTTCCCTTACGGCCGCGGCGGTTTGCTGCTCGGTTGGCAGGCCTTGCCAGATGTATTTGAGGAGGGGCCCGGCGGCACGCTCACCTGGATCAAGCCCGCAAGTCCCACTGCCAAACTCTACCCTGCTGGATTTACGAATGATCTGGTTACCGTCAGTTCATCTTATGCCGCGCCCGCTAAGGGCGAGCACCCGCTTGGTATCACAAACGCCGACCTCAAGCTCATCGGCCCGTTACTTCAGCCGATTACAAATCATATCACCCTGGGCCCTGGTAACAAGGTCAGCAGCACCGATGGCGTCACGCTCACCTTTTCATTGGCATCCGGAACTTTTCGCGGCAGCACGCTCGATTTCAACCATTTTCGAATTCCTTTTTCCGGCGTCCTTCTAACAAACCTCGATATCGGTGATGGCTATTTCCTCGACTCCAATCAAAGCGGCCAGGTCCTCTTGCTCCCACGGTAGCGCCATTTTCACTTCGAGGAGACCCCGGTCGGGCTGCGACCAGCCTCAGAAACTGGCCACCCTGCTTTACATGTAAAATATGGGTTAAGCCGTTGCGCCCCAAGCACTTCGAACGTCAAGTAGTTTTCATACTTGCCACCCCTCCCGTTATTAGAGACAAACATATTTATTGCGGCCGTCCTGCTGAGCCCATGAGCCAACTCGAATTTCGGTTAACTTGAGTGGACTCGAAACGTCCAGAAGACACCCAAGTTCACCCATCTACACCTAAGTCCACCTAACTACACCAAACATTTTATACGGAATCCCAAGTCGCATTTTAGCCCCCTTCCCTATTGAACCGCACCGCCGGTTCCATTACTTTCCGCGCGCATGAACGCCGCCAAACATCTGCCTATCGCGCTCTCACTCCTCTTGTGTCTCCCGGCCGCCCGTGCCGCCGACTCACTTCCGACGCTCAGTCTGTCGGTCGCTTTTCCCAACTTGAAATTCAATCGCCCGCTGTGGATGGAAGAAATCCCGGATGACTCAAAACGCCTCATCGTCATCGAACAAGATGGAAAAATTCTCCTTTTCCCACGCGATGCCTCCGCGAAGAATCCCAAAACCTTCCTCGACCTGACTCCCCGCCGGCCCCATGTCCAGAACGAAGAAGGCCTTCTCGCTTTTGCTTTCCATCCCCAATTTAAGAGCAACGGCCTGCTTTATCTTTACTACGTTCAACAAGCGCCGAAACGCGGCGTCCTCAGCGAGGTTCATCTATCCAAAAGCGATCCTGACCAGGCGGATCTCTCCACCGAACGCGTGCTGCTCGAGATCCCGCAGCCATATTGGAACCATAAAGGCGGCACGCTCGCTTTCGGGCCAGATGGATTTATTTATTTGAGTCTTGGTGATGGCGGCGATGGCGGCGATCCGCACAATGTCGGCCAGAGCGGTCACCATCTGCTAGCAAAAATTCTTCGGCTCGATGTCAACTCGCGGACCGGCAATCTTCCCTACGGAATTCCGAAAGATAATCCGTTCGCTGCCAAAGAAAACGATGGGCAGGCCAAAGCAGATCCTTTTGACACCCGACCGGAAGGTGTGCGCCCTGAAATCTGGGCATACGGTTTGCGCAACGTTTGGAGAATGAGTTTCGATCGCGAGACTGGCGAACTTTGGGCGGGCGATGTCGGCCAGGACAAGTGGGAGGAAGTGGACGTCATCACCAAAGGCGGGAACTATGGTTGGAGCGTTCGGGAAGGCTTTCACGATTTCAAGAAAACCAAAGTCCAGGGCAAGCCGGTCGACCCTGTGATTGAGTACCCGCATAACGCTGGCCTCTCAGCCGAATGCAAATTCCCCGATCATAGCCCCGGAATCAGCATCACGGGCGGATACGTCTATCGCGGAAAAAAAATTCCGTCAATGCGCGGAGTTTACACTTATGCGGATTTTGGCATGGGCACTGTCTGGGGTCTTCGCTACGAAAACGGCCAGCTTACCGCTCATGGCACACTGGTTAGCGGAAATCCATCCCGAAACCCGGTGAGCTTCGCCGAAGATCGCGAAGGCGAACTTTACCTGCTTTGTTTCGACGGGAATATTTATGCACTGACAGAAAAGAAGTGACCTCGAAAAGCGCTGTGCATACAGAGGACATGTTGAAGCGAATGACCGATTTCTTTTGGTGCTTTTTTTGCAGACTGGACAATTTGCGAGGCGAGCGAAGCGCTTTCCACACACTCCGCGCCTCCGATTAATCGTTTTTGCGGTCTTTTTCGTGACGATTACGTGATCTTTTGACCAATGTGGGTCGTCGGCCCACTTGCGGCAAGGCTCCTGCTCATTCCTCCTCGATTGCCGAAACCTGGCAAAACTCCATCAAATGAAAACGGGCTATCTCATTGACATGGATGGTGTGATTTACCGGGAAAATCAGCTTATTCCCGGGGCGGCGGATTTCGTCCAGGCACTTGCCGCATCGGGTGCGCCTTTCTTATTCCTCACCAACAATTCTGCGCCGACTCCTGAAGATCTCGCGGTTCGTTTAAAGCATCTCGGGATTCCCGGAATTTCTGCCCGGCATTTTTACACGTCCGCATTGAACACCGCGGAGTTTCTTAACGAAACGGACCCGGCTTGTACCGTCTTCGTCCTTGGCGAAGGTGGAATTCTCACAGCCCTTCATGAGCGCAAGATTGCGAATGATGCAATGCATCCCAGTTATGTGGTGGTGGGTGAAGGCGCGACAACCATGGAAAAGCTGACCAAAGCCCACGAATGCATCGAGCGCGGCGCGCGCCTGCTCGCGACCAACCCGGATAATTGGTGCCCGGTTTCGAGTGAAAAGACCCGTCCAGGCGCAGGCGCAACGGCCGCATTCCTGGAAGCAAGCACTGGCCGGCGCGCTTATTATCTCGGGAAACCCAACGGCTACATGTTTCATCGGGCTCGACGCAAACTCGCCGAAATCGCCCTCACCACTCTCGAGAACGTGGTAATGATTGGTGATACAATGGAAACAGATATTCGAGGGGCGTTCGAGGCTGGCCTGCATTCGTTTCTTGTTCTCAGTGGCTCGACGCAATTGGAAAGCGTCGGCGACTATGTTTACCAGCCGACGAGAATTCTACAAACGGTCGCCGATCTGACAGAGGAAATAATTACTGGGAAGCCTTCCGACCGGCTCAACAGCCCCGCTTTTGCGCATGAACCATATCCCTACAACAAACACGGTCTGCGCCATCAGACGGACATCTTTGCCTTGCACAAGCCGCGCCCACGGCCTGCGATGACGAAGTAATTAAGACTGTTTTCAAAATCCGTAGCCGCCGAGGTGACAAGGCGGAAAATTGGGAATTCTTGACAGTTCCGCCTGTTCACGCCTGCGGCTACGCAATCTCGCAAAATTAAATCCCCCTCCCCAAGTGGTGGAGAGAGGGATTTTGACGTTCTGTTCCCGACGAAACTTTCGGCGAAATTAACCACCGCCCTGCCGGGGCGGCACGGCGCCGCTCTTGAACTCGTCTTTGTTTTTGTCAGCTTCTGCCAGACCTAAATCCAGTTTGGCTTTAAACTCGCTATCGAAATCTTGCAGCGATTTCAGCGAAATGCTGATGAGCGTGCCTGCCTTTGCTTCGCCATCGTCGCCTTTTGAGGTCATGACTCGCATCGTGATGAGGGTATTCTCATTTGCATCTTTCAAAATGCCCTCCTGGCCGGGTTCAAGTCGAAGCAGATCGCCTTCACTCAGCGTTCCCGCCGGTGACTGATCGGTTGCCGAGACGACACTGAGTGGACTTGACACTGGATAAATATGTTTCGGGTCGGCCAATGCTTTTGTTAGGTCCGGAGGTGGCGGCGTTTTGCCCTTGGCGCTTTCGTCAGCATAAGCTTTTTTGTCAGCGATTTCCTGCTCGATTTGCCGGCGCAAGTCTTCCTTCGTTTGCGGATCGATCGGAGCAGCGTTGGGATTAGGTTGATCGCCGCGGGTTTTAATTCTCGATTCTTCGGCTTCGAGCCGATTCGCGCGAGCTTCGGCTTTGACCGCCCGAGACTCAGCCTCGGCACGAGCCGCATTGGCTTCGGCGATTTCTGCATCTTCACGCGCTCTTTCGGCGGCACCTTGCGCGCGCTCGGCATCTTCGCGGGCAAGACGCGCTTCCTCACGAGCCTGCTCGGCGCTGACGGCATCCGCGTAACGATCGGCGACATAACCTGCGATTAGCCAATCCGTTACCCAATAACACGGCGCGGGATAGACATCATACGTAGCCCAGTAATGCCGGTGCCAACGGTACCAATCGTATCGATCCCAACCCCATGAATAATGGAATGGATGGACGATCAGAACTCCCCTCGGGCCGTACCAATAAGGATCGTACCACGAAACAAAGACGGGCGCGTGGACCACGTAAACCGGCCGATACACAAATCCGAAGCGGGCCCGGTCATAGTTCCGAACAATCGTTGTATTTCGGACGATCGTGGTATTCCTGACAATAACCGTCGTATTCTTGACCACAACAGTCTTGGAAACCTCTCGTCCTCGCGCGTCGACTTTGTAAGTCTCGGCAGCGCGTTCGTTTCCCGTGCGATCATAACGGACGTTGGTAGTCTCCCGGCTCCCGTCCTTTTGCGTCACAACGGTCCGTTCCACTTTACCGGTCGCCGCGTAGTGGGTGGCGTGTTCGGTTCCGTCGGGTTTGCGCACAACTTCCCGTTGAACTCGGCCTGTCGGCGCAACATACTGCGTGTGTTCGCCATCAGACTTTTTGACGGTCTTCTCCCGGACCTGGCCGGATGCAGTCACTTTTTCTATTCCGCCGCGGGTTTCCCTCGTCGTCAGTTTTGGAGCCGGGACGTTGCGAGCGGGTTCTTTATTTACCTCCCGTGTCTGAGTTGGTTTTCCAGACTGCTTTTCACGCGTGTTCAGGTCTTTCTCACGACCGGGCGCGTCTTTTTGGCGATTCGAATTATCGCCTTTCTTCAGATCGTCCTGTCGGCTGTCTTTTGGCGGATTACGTCCGTTCCCCTCATTCAATTGTTTATCGTCATCGCGACTCCGGGGCTGGGAATCCTTCTGGTTTCGATCCTTTTGGCGGGATTGCGGTTCGCTTTGGGAATCGGATTGTCGCTTACCTTGCGGATATTGATCCGATTGCCTGGAATTCCCCCGATCGCGGTCCCTTCCTTTGCCCTTTCGGTCGTCGTCGTTATTCTGCGCCAGCGCAAAATCTGCCATAAGCAGGAACGCCAACCCGGTGCTCAGCCAACTCAATTTGAAGCATTTCATTTTCAAACCTTCAGTTAGTTAAAAGTTCTACGTTAATCGTGCCGTTGGATAGACGGAGGGTCAACTTCTAAACCGGTTACAAATTCGTCCCTCGGTTGTAATGACCTATTTTCGAACAGATTCTACATGTTTACCGCGTATTTTGGGAATATTGAATTCCCAGAGCAGCCAATCATCATCTGGCACAAAGCGGTTCAATTTTCCATCCCACTTTCGAGGCAGTTGCCGGTTCAGCCTTTCGACGAATGGCAGCAACGGTTTTTGTGGAGGAAAGCGTTTCTCGTGAGCATCGATCGGAATATCCTGATTCCAGCCAAATCGTTTGCGATAAGGAGCAAAGCCAAAGCCATCAAAAAAATTCTCGCCACCGACGAGCGGCACATACCAAAGATGGGGTACGCCCCGCGGATTTTCTTTGATCGGTATCTCCATTTCCAGCCGTTCGAGCAACGCCAACCCGTCCAGGTCATTGCTCAAGTGTTCACGCATTTCATGGAGCGCCGGGAAAGTAATCGGCGGGCTGACGAAGAGCACCGGTTTGTGCTGCAAGGTCGCCATGATGATTTCGTGCGGCGTGCCGACGCTGTAGATATTGGTGGGGCAGTAGGAAATTGTGAAATCGCTGGTGTCGACCATCCGAAGGTCAATGTGAAGTGTTCGCCAGAATTGCCGGGCGCACCAGGCTCGAGCTTGCGCCCCCTTTTTTCCGCCCTCGTAGGTCCAACGTTCTTTGATTCGCTCGCTACTCTTGACGTCTTCGCGGCCATATTCGTGAAGGCCGCGGACATCTGGCTTGAACCACGGATCAAAAACGGTCGTTCCCATCATTTGCAGAAACTGGCCGACGCGATTGCGCCAGCCGAACTGTTTCTCGGCCGCGCGTGAAGCGACGAAATCCATCGGGCCCGAGAGATACACTCGCGCGCCTTTCAGCAGGCCACCTTTGCGTTTCGCAGGCATCTTATTCCCACGTAGCCGCCGACGTAAGGAGGCGGACTGTAACAACTCCAGTTTGAATCCGCCTCCTTACGTCGGCGGCTACTCGCTTTCGTATTTTCATGGGCACTATGATTTGACGTAAACCTCTGCGCCGCCCGCGATAAATTCCTTCGATTTTTCTTCGAGACCTTTTTTGAGAGCTTCCTCGTCAGCGATCCCCTGCTCGGCCGCATATTTACGAACATCCTCAGTAATCCGCATGGAACAGAAATGTGGCCCGCACATGCTGCAGAAATGCGCTACCTTCGCGCCATCCTGAGGCAGCGTTTCATCATGGAATTCGCGCGCGGTGATGGGATCGAGACTGAGATTGAATTGATCTTCCCAACGGAATTCGAAACGTGCTTTGCTGATCGCATCGTCACGATAGCGGACAGCCGGATGCCCTTTCGCGAGGTCCGCTGCGTGAGCCGCGATTTTGTAAGCAATGACACCATCTTTGACGTCCTTTTTATTTGGCAAACCGAGATGTTCCTTCGGGGTCACATAGCACAGCATCGCCGTGCCGTACCAACCAATCATCGCCGCGCCGATAGCGCTGGTGATGTGGTCATAGCCAGGAGCAATGTCGGTGGTGAGAGGGCCAAGTGTGTAGAATGGAGCCTCGCCGCACCACGCTAATTGTTTCTCCATGTTTTCCTTAATGAGATGCATCGGAACGTGGCCGGGACCCTCGTTCATCACCTGGCAACCCATTTCCCACGCAATCTTCGTCAGCTCACCCTGTGTCTTTAGCTCGGCGAACTGCGCTTCGTCGTTGGCATCGGCAATCGAACCCGGACGGAGGCCGTCGCCAAGGCTGAAACTGACGTCATAAGCGCTCATGATCTCGCATATTTCGCGAAAGCGCGTGTAGAGAAAACTCTCCCGATGATGAGCAAGGCACCACTTGGCCATGATGGAGCCACCGCGCGAGACAATTCCGGTCACACGTTTGGCCGTCAGCGGCACGTAACGCAGCAATACTCCCGCGTGGACGGTAAAATAATCTACTCCCTGTTCGCACTGTTCGATCAGTGTGTCGCGATAAATTTCCCAGGTCAGTTCTTCGGCTTTTCCGCCAACCTTTTCGAGCGCCTGATAAATCGGCACTGTGCCAATCGGAACAGGAGAATTACGAATGATCCATTCTCGAGTTTCGTGGATGTTTTTGCCGGTCGAAAGGTCCATGACCGTGTCCGCGCCCCACTTCGTAGCCCAACGCATTTTTTCGACTTCCTCTTCGATGCTGGAAGCGACGGCACTGTTGCCGATGTTGGCGTTGATCTTCACGAGAAAATTGCGGCCAATGATCATCGGCTCGCTCTCGGGGTGGTTGATATTCGCTGGAATAATGGCACGACCGCAAGCGATTTCCGAGCGGACAAATTCAGGAGTGATTTCGGGAGGAATGCTCGCGCCAAACGATTCTCCGCCGAGAGAGCGCGATGCGTGATTCGCGGTGCGCGCGGATTCGCGGCCAAGGTTCTCACGGATGGCGATGAATTCCATCTCCGGTGTGATGATACCCTGGCGAGAGTAATGGAGTTGCGTGACGATCTTGCCCGGCTTCGACCGGAACGCCTTGCGGCGAAGCGCCGGCGGAATCGAAGCGTCGCTTCGGCCGGGAACTGGTTTATACGATGGCGTAATTTCTTCGATGTCTCCACGAGCCTCGATCCAGGATTGACGCAGCGCAGGCAGACCCTGTTCGACCTCGCCATGAAAATCCGGGTCGCTCCAGGCGCCCGAGCAGTCGTAGACGCGAACCGGGGCATTGGATTCAACGTCTCCATTGAATGCTTTGGTTGGAGTAAGACTGATTTCCCGGAACGGGACCTGAAGATCGGAATGCAGTGTCCCGGGAACATAAACCTTCTTTGAATTGGGAAGAGGATCGCCACTGTGCGGCTCGAAAGAATCTTTACTCGCGATCATAAATGCCTTTCGTCTTGGCGCTGGCACTTTGAAGCGAGCGATCAATGAAGCCGCTCCCTTCGCCAGCATTACCTGGATCAGGTTCAACGGGTCTGCCGCGCTCCCGCACAGCACTCTCAGCCTTCGCGTCCGACAATTCGGAACGACCGGTTGGCTCCCCTGTAATAGCGAGACACTATGCCGCGAGCAGCCCACGGTCAAGAACGAGAAATCTGAGCCAGTGGGGGTACCCTGGCCGGATTAGGTTGGATTCGCTTGGACTGGGTTGGACTAGCCTGGACCAGTCCTGGCTAAGAGCACTTCGGCGCGGCGAGCCGGGACCGCCTGTGGCGGAGAATTATTCCGCCAGCCAGTCCAACTGCCAACAAAGCCGCCACCGAGGGTTCGGGAACATAAGCGCCGGGCAGGGTTAAATTCTTATTCACGTCCAAAGTGATTGAGCCGCCCGCCGCGAGAGAGAGATCCCACTGGAAAGCGCAATCAACATCCCCTCCGGAGCCAACCACTCCGACCGTGTCAGCCAGAGTTGTAGGTTTTGAATCAGTCAATTCATTCAAAAGTGTTGACCAGAACGTAGCCTCGGCGTGATTCGCACCAGTGACGGTGATATTGGCGCTGAATTGGCGATTATTGGGATCGCCGTCCCATTGCGTTGCCCCGATGTAAGGCCCAGTCGCGCCATCTCGCGTCAGCTCAACGTGATCATTTGCGGCGGTGCCGAGCAAATCGAAATCTGTATACTGGAAAAAGTGCAGGCTTAGACTGGAGGCTGAGACGTTGCGGAGCGTAATCGTTTCAGCAATGCTGGCTGTCCCACTGCCAATGTCGCCACCGTGGAGTGCGTAGTCAACCTGGACACTTAACTTCGAACTGGCATACGTCGTCGAAAGCAAGCCGGGCGAGGAAGTAATTGTCGGAGCTCCCAGTGTATCGATAGAGCTTTCGCCGCCGTGGCTGCCGATGCGATACCAGAACCATTGCTGGTAAAGCTGGTTTACGCCATCGACGGTCCAATTGTTCATTCCTGACTGACTGGTGGCATTGATCAGAGCGAAAGAATTTCCATTTGTAACGCCCAAGATTTGGGCGCGAACCGTAGAAACAAATAGCGTGAATGAAATCGCGCAAACGGAAAAGCCGATCGAAAGAAATTTTCTCCCCGAACCTCGCTTGTACTTCATAAAATGTTGACGCACTCGAATTAGGTTTGCCGCGCGTGTTGCACAAATTTCACACCGTTTTTGCACGAAAGTCAATCATATTCAGGCGTTGGTCGATTAAACTGCGGACGCTTTGATCGTGTTAATGAGCCGATTTAGAGTCTATTGTAATTAAGTTGCGGTTCAATCCGTACTTAACCCGAGACACCCGATTCACCCAATCGCGCGCCTTCGTGGTGTTTCGCCAAGGATTCGGGCGAGACAATACGGCCCGCTCCGATACTCCCCGTTTCCATCTTCAGATAGTTCAGCACGATTGGGGCGAGGATCATTCCGGGAATTCCCATCAATCTTTCGCCGAGGATCAGCGCGAGCAGCGTCAGCCAGAATGGATTGCGGATGCGGTCGCCGACGATTTTGCTGTTCAAAAAATATTCGAGTTTGTGAATCACGACCAGGAACACAAGAGCTGCAACGGCGAGTTTCGGCGAAACGGTAATTGCGATGCCGAGCACAATACAATTGCTGATGAGATTACCCACAATCGGCAGCAGCCCGCACAAGAACGTCGTGCCAATCACAACGATGGCATATGGCAGGCGAACACTCAAAACGAAGATTGCTGTGAACGCGGTATTGATTGCTGAAATAATCACTTGAGCGCCCATGACAATCGCAAAGCTTCGATAGAATGTCGTAAAGCGTTGGGCGATAGCCGCGCAGGTGAGGGAATACAGGTTGTTCGCAACGATCGCTTTGTCACCTTCCAATTCGAATCTTGGATTCAGGAACAAACCGATGGTGACGACGATGGCCACCAGCACGAGCACAAACTGCGACGTTGCCCCGCGCGCGATTTTGGCGACGCCGGCAAGGTTGTGAGCCTGGTTTCTCACCGTCTCCAACGCGAGGTCTTTGAGGCTGTCGTAATCTGTGAACGGGAGTTCGATCTGGTGTTGTTTGGCCAATTCGATAACAGAAGGAATAGCCTTTTCGGCGACCTCAGGCAGCACCCGAACGGCCTGATTTATCACGTAACCCAGCCCGTAAGCGAATGCCCCCACGAGAACCAGAAAAAGCACGACCGGCAACCAGCGTCCGCGGTGTTTGACGAAATTCAACTTTGTCAGCGCAAGGTACGCGAATAATGCCGCAATAAACGGCACGCTCATGTGAAGCAGACCCACCAAAAGCACCACACCCGCCATGAAGGCGTAGGACACCCACGCAGGTTTGCTTATTCGACACTGACCTGGATTTGCCCGATCCATTTCTGAGGTTCATAACCCGCGAGGGCAAGCGCTACAATTATTTTAGGGGCAGCGGATTGTAATGGGTATGCTCTTTCACGGTCGCGATGCGCCGAGACCACGACAGGAAGACAGACTGGAGCCTCAGCCCGTCAGCAGAATGTGTATGCCTAATCGACTTGCCCCTGCCCTACCCATGGGCTAGTTTGCGCGAGATATATGGACGAGAATACGACGCCACCGCCACCGCACACGCCGCCCCCTTTTGCCCCGCCACCAGTAGCGGGCCCGTCTCCACCCGCAGCGGCACCGCCGTCACCTCCCGTTCTGCCGCCGCCACCGCCGGTGATTTTGCCATCCGCGCCGTCGCCGATGCGCAAGGGTGGACGCGGTTGGATGGTTGTGGCGCTGATTCTATTCGTGCTGCTGGTTTTCAGTTTTCTGACCAATCTGGGACATTACGCGAAGAATTTTGTGTCGTCCGGCGGGAAGCACATACATTCGAGCGGTCCGCGGTTGGAAGAGGTCATTGTCGAGGACAATGAGGCCGCGAACAAGATTGCGCTGGTTGATATCGAAGGGATCATCACGAGCCGGGTGATTGATGGCGGCGGATATAATCTGGTGGATATCGTCAAAGCGCAACTGAAGCACGCTGAAGAAGACAATAACGTCAAGGCGGTCATCCTGAAGGTGGATTCGCCAGGTGGCGAAGTGCTGGCCTCGGACGAGATTGCCCGGTTGTTGTCTGATTTTCAAAAGGATGCTAAAAAACCGATCGTGGTTTCAATGGGCAACCTGGCGGCATCGGGAGGTTATTATGTTTCGTCACCGTGCCAATGGATTGTCGCGAATGAATTGACCATCACCGGTAGCATCGGGGTAATTATGCACGGGTACAATTATCGCGGGTTGATGGATAAGGTAGGCCTGGCTCCACAAGTTTACAAAAGTGGAAAGTTCAAGGACATGATGAGCCCGGATCGCAAGCTGGAGGAAATCCCGCCTGAGGAACGCGAGATGATGCAACATTTGATCGACGAGACTTACGCGAAGTTCAAGCAGGTGGTTCAGGATGGGCGCTCAATCGCGCATCAGAAAAATAAATCGAACGCCGAGAAAGGCCGCTCACTCGCGGACGATTGGGCCAATTATGCCGATGGGCGCGTGCTCTCCGGCAAGGAAGCCTACGATTTGGGTTTTGTGGATCAGCTCGGAAATTTTCAGGATGCGGTGAAGCGCGCGAAAATCCTGGCCGGCCTGGGAGGGAATTCGAGCGTGAATCTAATCCAATTTCAGCAGCACTACGACCTTGGCGATTTCTTGCGAATGTTCGGCAAATCTCAGGCGCCGCCAGTGGTTAAATTGGACCTGGGAATAGAGCCCTCGAAGCTGCAAGTTGGACAACTGTATTTCGTGTCACCGGCATTTGCGCATTGAAATGAAGGTGCGCGGCGCACCGGCTGAGTCGATGGTGGGGCGAGCGTCCCTGCGAGCCGGTAAATTTGTGAAACGAGACATGTCGATGCGGCTCGCGAGGACACTCGCCCCGCCAATAAATAAGGGCTTCGCCTTTGGTGGTTGGTGTTTCCCTGGAGCCTGGTGTCTGGTGCCTGGAGGTTTTCCATGAAGGACGTCACGGTCGTCAATCATCCGCTGGTTCAGCACAATCTGACGCGGCTGCGGGACAAACGAACTGGCCCGCAGGAGTTTCGACGCGTGCTTGGGGAAGTTGCGTCGCTGATGTTATATGAGGCGACGAGGACTTTCGCCGTGAGCTCGGTTCCGGTTGAGACGCCGCTGGCGCCTGCGCGCGGCTCCAAGTTGCAACGCGAGGTTGTGCTCGTGCCGGTACTGCGCGCGGGGCTTGGAATGCTCGACTCGATTCTGCAATTGATTCCGCATGCGCGGGTGGGATTCATTGGATTGAAGCGGGAAGAGACAACTTTGCGCGCGATGTTTTATCACAAGAGTTTGCCGGCGCAGTTGGGGAAGTTCGAAGTGATTCTAATCGATCCGATGTTGGCGACAGGCGGGAGCGCCGTGGCCGCGATGGATTTGATGAGCGAGCTGGGCGCGAAGCATGTCCGGCTGGTTAACCTGATCGCCGCGCCGGAAGGTATTCACCGCGTACGGATGAATTATCCGAAACTGCCGATATTCACGGCGGCGATTGACCGAAAGCTGAATGAGAAGGGATATATCGTCCCTGGGCTGGGTGATGCGGGGGACAGGTTGTTTGGGGTGTGAGGGGGAGTTACGTGAGTTACGTGGGACAACTGAGCAGCCCATAAGACCGCGGTGGTGATTAGTTTCGGGCCTTGGTTTTCTCGAGCTTCTCGATCATGGCGCGGAGTTTTCTTAAGGCGTTGTTCTGGATCTGGCGCGCGCGTTCCCTGGTGATGCCCCAGTCCGCGCCGATTTCTTCCAATGTTTTTAATTTGCCGCCCTCGAGGCCATAACGCGCGCGGAGGATGTTGGCTTCGCGATCGGTGAGGTTAATGACCAGGTCTTTCAACATGCCGGTAACGCCTTTGGCCTGGAGTTCTTCAAACGGGTCGTCGGCGTTTTCATCACAGACGACTTCCGCGAAAGTGCCATTGTCCGCATCGCCGACGGGAGCGTCCAGAGAAGCGGGACGAGTTGCGGCCATGCGCATCATGGCGACGCGCGAGGGCTTGATGCCGAGTTCGTCGGCCAATTCTTCGTCGGTCGGTTCACGGCCGAGAACTTCCTGGAGGCGGCGGGAAGCGCGATTCATTTTGGAGATTTTATCCACCATGTGGACCGGCAACCGAATGGTTTTGGATTGGTTGGCGAGGGCGCGCTTCATGGATTGCTTGATCCACCAGGAGCCGTAGGTGGAGAGTTTGCCGCCTTTGGCGGGGTCGAAGCGCTCGACGGCTTTCATAAGGCCGAGGTTGCCTTCGCTGATGAGATCGAGCAGAGGCAAACCGAGACCCTCGTAATCGCGGGCGATTTTGACGACGAGGCGCAAGTTGGCTTTAATCATTTGCTCGGCGGCCTTTTTGTCGCCACGGCGGATGCGGGAGGCCAACTGGACCTCTTCTTCGGGGGTAAGGAGTTTTACTTTGCCGATTTCGCGCAGGTAAAGCTTGAGGGCGGTATCGCCGCCATAGAGAGTGTTATCGCTTTGATTCGGTGGCGAGCTTTCGCTCCCGCGGAATTCTGCGGTTTCCGGCGCAGGCCCTTTAGCCGGTGGTTCGGACTTTTTCGGGTAACAATGGTGCAAGGGTTGTACACCGGCTCGCTTCAGCATGGAAGGACACTGAGCCAAATTGAAACGCGGGGCTATGGGCTTTTACCCCAAGATTCGTGCGGAGAAATGGTGGTCCCTGACGACGCGGCGTCAACCGGCACCTGGGAAAACCCCCAGGTTCTTGCGCAGGTAGGGCTTTACCCCATGTTGATCATAGTCTACGCTTCGGATTATCTTACTGGGTATGAATTCGCCCGAGAGTGCCGTGATTCTGCTGGTGGAAGATCTCGAGGATGACATCCTCCTGATTCGCAGGGCCTTTTCGAAAACGGGGCTGACGAATCCGCTGTACGTCGTCAGAAATGGTGAAGAGGCGATCGCATACCTGATGGGTGAGACGCCGTTCACGAACCGAAGTGAGTACCCTTTGCCCGACCTGATCCTGCTCGATCTCAAAATGCCCAAGGTCGATGGATTTGAAACGCTGACCTGGATTCGTCAGCAACCCGGCGTTCGCAATATTCCCGTCATCGTTTTGACGTCTTCGGAAGAACTTCGCGATGTGAACAGGGCTTACTCGCTAGGCGCCAATTCATTTCTCGTGAAGCGGATGGACTTTGAAGATTCCACACAGCTTTTCAGAACCATCCACGAGTTTTGGATTAGAGCTTCTAAACGGCCGCAACTTTTCCGGCCTGCGCCACAGCCGAATCCGACACCGGGCAAAACGGGATCGCAGACTTAAGTAAAATTACGGCACTGGTCGGCCGAGCGCGAGGTGTGACTCATTGGCGCAGAAATCGGGACTATTCGGCGTACAAACCAGGGCCGAGCGGGGGTTCGTCTGGAGGCGGAATGTAAGCATTGGGATTTTCTTTTGGCGGTATGATCTGCTCGGGCTTTTGAATGAAGCTGTGGGTTTTTAGCTTGTGCCAATAGTCGCCCATGGATTGCGCGAAGGCGACGGCATCCTGGAAGTCGTCGGTTTTGACGATGAACGAGTAAGCGCCGAGACGATAAGCCTGGTTGGCATCACGAATGCGATTGGATTGCGTCAGGACGACGACCGGTAGATCAACGAACTCGGGTTGGCTTCTAATCCAACGAAGGACTTCGAAGCCATCCGTTCCGGGCAAGGTGAGATCCAGAAGGAACAGAACTGGAATCGGATAGAGTTCGCGGTTGGAATAGCGACCCAACCCGGAAAGATAGCGGATAGCTTCCTCCCCGTCGCGAACGACATTGATCGGATAAGGCACGCCGCCCTTTTTGAAGGCGCGTTGAAGGAGAAGAATGTCGTCGTCTCGGTCCTCTGCCAACAGGATTGTCCGCGGCGCCTCGTCGTTCATAGTCTTCAGCTTCAGCCTGGGAAATATCTTGGGTTAATTTTTCGGCCCATATAGGGTAAAACCCTAGCGCGGTGAAAAAAGAACGCTTTGGCATTCATTCGCAAGACGAATCCGCCCTCTCCGCCGCATGAAAAACACCACGGCTCGGCAGGCGAAGAGGCAAAGGCACGAAAGTTAGGGCTGGATATTTGTTCGGTCCATAGCCACTTTCCGAAACAGCTTATGGCTCAGTTAGTCCGCATTCCCACGCTGAAGACAACAGAGGATTTTCGAAAGCATGTGGCTTCACTTGGGATCACCTTGCCGTGTGAGGATGCAATTGTTGCGGGGTCGGCTTCACCGCTGGCGCAAGCGGTCGAGCAAGTGAGCATCAATGGAAAGAAGGTTGGAAATCGTTACGCGATTCAGCCTATGGAAGGTTGGGATGGGACGCGGACTGGCGGGGTGACGGAAGAGGTGCTGCGCCGTTGGCAGCGGTTTGGAGAAAGCGGGGCGAAACTGATTTACGGCGGTGAAGCGATGGCGGTGCGGCCAGATGGACGGGCAAACCCGAATCAATTGATCATAAATGAGGAGAATAAGAGTGATTTGGCGAGGGTTCGCGAAACGCTCGTTGCTGCGCATCGGGAGCGCTTTGGAAGCATCGAAGATTTGGTAATCGGATTTCAGCTCACTCATTCAGGCCGATTTTGCAAACCGAACGACAAAACGCGAATGGAGCCGAGGGTGGCGTATCGGCATCCGATCCTCGACAAGAAGTTCAAGGTGACCGGTGATGAGCAGGTGTGGACGGATGGCGAGATCGACCGATTGATTGAGGATTACGTGACGGCGGCGATGATCGCGTGGGAAGCAGGCGCGGATTTCGTTGATATCAAACATTGTCATGGTTATCTGCTGCATGAATTTCTAAGCGCGTTTACGCGACCGGGAAAATATGGCGGAGCGTTCGAAAATCGGACGCGGATTTTGCGAGAGATCGTTTCCGGAATTCGGGCAAGTGGAAACAAGATCGAACTCGGCGTGCGATTGAGTGCGTTTGATTTTGCGCCGTTTAGACCCGATCCAGCATTGTCGCAGCCGGGCAAACCGGGCCCGGGAATTCCGGACGATTTTTCGCAGTGCTTGCCATACCGTTACGGGTTTGGCGTAAAACAGAGCAATCCGGTGGAATATGATTTGACGGAAACTTTTCAATTCGTTGAGTTGTGCGCGGAACTTGGAGTGAAGATAGTGAACCTGACAGCGGGATCGCCTTATTACGTGCCGCATATCCAGCGGCCAGCGGCGTATCCGCCGTCGGACGGGTATCAACCACCGGAGGATCCGTTGGTAGGAGTGGCGCGACAGATCAATGTGGTGCGGGAAGTTAAGTCGCGCGCGCCTAAAGAAGTCGTGCTGGTAGGAACAGGTTACAGTTACTTACAGGAGTACCTGCCGCACGTTGCGCAGTGTGTGGTGAGAAATGGCTGGACAGATATCGTAGGACTTGGACGCATGGTGCTGGCGTATCCGGGCATATTGGCTGACGCGATTGAAAAGGGAGCGCTGACGACCAAATCGATTTGCCGAACTTTCAGTGATTGTACGACCGCGCCGAGAAATGGAATGATCAGTGGCTGTTATCCGCTCGACAAATATTACAGCGCAAAGCCTGAGTTTCAGAAGTTAAAGGAAGTGAAGCGAGCGGTGGGGGCGTGAGCCTGTAGTTATGCCCAAGGTGAAGCGTATGTTTGCGCGGAAAGCAGTGGCGCCGGCCGCAGCGCGACCGGCGCGTGGACAGAACTGTGCCGATGAGCAGTCCGGCGGGACACATTCAAGGGCTTACCATTAACGCGGCCTCAATTCTTGCGCGCAATAATTCGAGACTACTTTTGTCGATCACTTTCTGGCGGAGTTCGTCCGTCACGTGGATCGTATCCTTTGCCAGATGGTTTTCGGTTTCGATGCAAGCCTGCTTGATATTGAGTCCGGCATCGGCAATCGCTTGAAGAATGTCGTAAAGGAGACCGAGTCGATCGGGAGTTTGAACGTGCACGAGCGTATTCTCGGGCGAAGAGTCGTTGTCGAATGATATCTCGG
>Ga0193709_1000271_pt1 | contig 19715 bp, 39 predicted proteins | sample H3c2metaG_FD_160571 | JGI IMG/M metagenome (GOLD analysis project Ga0193709, IMG submission 160571) | Soil microbial communities from a riparian zone of the East river system, Colorado, United States - H3c2 | ecosystem: Environmental > Terrestrial > Soil > Riparian zone | place: USA: East River... | reverse complement strand
ATTGGCCAGATGAGCGAACTATATACAGATGGTTACTAGATCATACATATTTTAGCCAGCATTACGCGCAAGCTAGAGCCGTCCAAGCTGAGGGTTTGGTCGATGATATTATGGCGATTGCTTATGATGATTCGCACGATGTTTATATTGATGATGAGGGCAGGCATCAGTGTAATACGGCTGCAATTTCTCGAGCTAGATTGAAGATTGACTCTATAAAATGGCTTACATCTAAAGTATTGCCAAAGAAATACGGTGACAAGAAAGACTCAGAAGAAAATAGCGATAATGACTTTATCAGTAAGAACAGAGATAAGCTATAATACATGGATGAATCACATTTAATAGAAATTGTCAAGGACTTCACTCGATTTGCGCCTGAATGTTTGACTATTCGAACCAAGAATGGCTCACTTACTCCGTTTACACTCAATCGCGCTCAACTCTATGCCCATGAAAAGTTTGAAAAACAATTGCGCGAGACTGGTAAAGTCCGCGCACTCGTTTTGAAAGGACGTCAACAAGGATTGTCTACGCTTATTCAAGGCCGATATTTTTGGCGTGTCATTACGCGCATGGGAACGAAAGCGTATATTTTAACGCATGAAGCAGAAGCGACAAAAAACCTTTTTGAAATGACTCAACGCTATTACGAACGTCTTCCTCGCGGTCTTGCGTGTGAAGCGGATCGATCCTCAGCTAAAGAACTCGCATTTAAAAAATATCAATCCAGTTACTCAGTGGGTACCGCCGGAAATAAGGGCGCTGGTCGTTCACAAACCATTCAATTGTTTCACGGCTCAGAAGTTGCCTTTTGGCCAAATGCTGAATCGCATGAAAAAGGCGCGCTCAATGCGGTATCGGATGAAGCAGGAACAGAAATAATCCTTGAGAGTACGGCAAACGGCATTGGTAATTATTTTTACAATATGTGGAAGGCTGCAGAATCGGGTCAGTCTGATTATATAGCGATATTTGTGCCGTGGTATTGGCAGGCAGAATATACCGCTAATATTAAAGACTTACGCTTGAATGAAGAAGAACAATTTATTTTTGATACTTACAAAAATGACGGAATGACATTAGCGCACATGGCTTGGCGACGTATTAAAACATCAAAGTCGAAAGATGAGGATGCAGCTCGCGAAGCATTCAAACAAGAATATCCGTGCAGCGCAACGGAGGCTTTCTTAAATCCAATTGCAAATGTGTTTATTAATTCTAAATTTGTGGTGAAGGCACGCACCGCACGCTTAGATAATCTGAATAGTGATAGTAAATTAGTTATTGGCGTGGACGTTGCACTTGGCGATACAGATAAAACTGCAATCATTCGCAGACGTGGCCGCATAGCTTACAATCTTGAAACTTATCGCAATATGAATACGATGGAAATTGCGGGATATTTAAAAAATGTTATTGAAAAAGAAAAACCATTCAGAGTTTATATTGATTGTATCGGTGTTGGCGCTGGTGTTGTGGATCGTTTACGTGAGCTTGGGTATTACTTCGTCGAAGGCATTAATGTCGCAAGATCGGCAAATTATAAGGACAAGTTTCGTAATCTCAGAGCCGAACTATGGGCTGAAATGAAAGATTGGCTCATGCAAGAAATGCCGGTGCAAATTCCTGATACGGATGAATTGCATGGCGATCTTTGTAGTCTTGGCTATAAATATGATTCGTCTGGCCGACTGCAAATAGAATCGAAAGATGATTTACGTGCGCGTGGCATGTCAAGTCCTGATACGAGTGATGCGCTAGCATTGACTTTTTATTCTGGCTTTTACGAAACAACAAAAGATTTTGCAGTAACAACGATGCCACCGCCAAGACCTGGGATGTTTATTTAAGGATATAATTTAATTATCACTTTCATGTTTTCCCCTATTATTATTTAAATCATAAATAAACCAAGCTAATCCCATTAAATAACGATCACTTACAATTTCATTATTATTTATACGTCTTAATGTTTCATAGCAAATTTCGGCTAATCTATTTCCAGATAATGCACAACTCGCCAATGATTCTAGCAATGTTGGTGAAGCATTTAGTTTAATATATCTATAAGCAATATGCGCTCCGGGATGACACTCGCCTTCCTTTAATGTTTCTCGGCTTTCAATCATGATTTATCTTATTTATTTCTTCTTGGCATAATGTAATTTTTTGATTTAATTTAATTATAACTCTACCTGGCAAATCTTTTATAAGATCTTCCAAAAGTTTATAAGAATCGATACAACCTTGTTTATATGAAAGTATACTTATTTTTAAATCTTCTAACTCTTCTTTAGATTTTCCGGTAAATTCATTCATTATTCATCCTCAAATTTAAAGGGTTCCGCCAAAGACCTTGCTTGATTTCTTGAGGTTAATAGGTCTATTTCGAACTTTGTAAGCGGATGATAATCGCATATCATCATTTTTAATCTTTCTTTCATAAAACCTAGATTATGCTGGCCTTCTAATAATGGTTTCATCATTAGATACCATTCGCCGATTTGTTCGCAAATAAAATTCTTTTGTTCATCAGTGAATTTAATCATTATTTTTTTCTCTATTTTTTGAATGCTCAAACATTTCTTCTATATCTTGAGATATTTTATCTAAGCATATTTTTTTTAATTTCTGGAAGTCTGCATTAGGTGTTGTTTTTTGAAAATTACTTACAAATAATGCAGAAAAAACGGTACCGGCTATAAATAAAGATGTGGTCATTGCATCTATGCAATCATAATGGTCAGGAATACTATTTGTAATTTCAGTCGCTATTTTCTTAATTAATTGTTTAAGCTCTTTTACTTCTTTTTCGTTAATGGGATGGGTCATTATTATTCCTTGTAAATATCATCAACATCTTGAGAGAGTAATTTTAAAGCGGCTGTTTTTAATTCTTTCCAATTAGCATTCGCCATCACAATTTTATAATGAGAATATAGAATCATGCTCCAAACTTGGTTTGCTATCATCATGGCTTGTGCCATTCCTTCAAGAGAGGAAAGATGAGAAGGCATTGAGTTAACTATTTCTTTGGTTAATTTCTTTGATATTTCAAATATACGTTCTGCATCTTCTTTATTCATTACTGTTCCTAATTACTCTTACCATTTCTTTAAAATCGTATGTTGCTTCTTGTTCGGAGCCGTAACGATGATGATGTGTATAATCCGAGACGGTTAATGTAATTCGATGCGATGAATTTTTATTATCAATTCGTAATTCCATTGTTGAAATGTGATTTATATTTACAAAGAAATTATCATCAAATTCTAAAAAGTTTTTATCCATCATTCTCATGGGTGTTCCTTATTTTATTTTGTGTTACAGCATGGTTGTAGGTTTCTGACTTAAAGTTAGAAGGAGGATATACAGGAAAATACGAGATGGCAAGAGGTTATAGCGATAAATTAAAGCTCATTCACGTATCTTGCCAGACCTATGAAAATTTTTAATCTACCGCTTTCACCTTCTAGGAACTTCACTATTTATGGATTTATACCCGCGCCCATAAACGCGTCTCAACGGTAAGGAAATTGCCGCTGGTATTCTTTTATTTATTTATTTCATCGTTAATATACCAAATTGCTTTCTGCAAATCTTCTTTACCATTTTTTAATTGATATCTCCAAAGATATTTAACTGCATTGCCGATATTAAAGCTCATGTGTCGAGTTACGTCTATACATTCAATGGTCTTTTCACATCCTGAGCATTCAGCGGGGCTAGAAGTATAATGCGCAGGATGATTTACATTATCGGTCATAAAATTTATTTCTCAATTTGCCAGTATTTTTATTATCGTAACGGCGAAATACCATACAAAAATTGCATCAAAAAATAACATTATCTTTTTATCCTTACTGTGGTTGTGCCTTGCATTTTATTGAGACTGTAAGGATTAGAATGCGTAACTTGTACTTCGGCTGTTACGACATGCGTACCGGAATCTATAAATATTTTTTTATATTTAAATTCGTAATTATCATGATATTTAGTATGCGGGATTATATTAATTCTACCTGCTTTCAAATCGCATTGATTTCTATTTGCATCTACATTATTTCCTGCGTCTCCGCATATATAATAAGTATAATTATAAATCTGATTGAAATCAGTATCATTAATTATTGTTACGTCAAAAATACCTGCAAGATCGCATTTATGGTTTGCTTTACAAGTGACCGGTGCATTAGCAATCGCTGATAAATTTATAGTATCAGCTTGCGCAACAGTGGATATTGATAAACTAACTAATAAAGCTGTTATTGTTTTTTTCATTTCATTACCTTTAAATTGGCGGCAATACAAAATGCAAGCTATATGAGTATTATCCAGGGATAGCCGCACTTAATTAGTTTAAAGCTAATTGTTACGTCCATTCTGTAATTGCCATAAATTGGTGGCCTATTATCTTAAAAGTAGGCGCGCTGTGAGTGTCGCCTCGTTAGAACATCTGCGCAAGATAACCATACTCATCTCTCTTGCTACACCCGCACCGTATCGCTACACCGGATGTTGTCTTTTAAGATCGTCGGCCAAAATATTATTAAGCAACACTCATTGATTCTTGGATTTTATTAAGAATCCGTTTAGCTCGATCTTCCTGTGAAGGTATTTTTTCAATCGTCATTTCATCAGCAATAGTGGTATTGCCGTCCAATGCACAAATTAATTCTTTGAATTGTTTTGTAAAGTTTACTTTATCTTTGAACCATGCCTTGTAACTGCTTTCTAAAACTTCAACGCTTAAGCAATATTCATCATTAGTATCTGTAAAAGCCCGAATAGATATTATTTTATCCAATGCTACAATCACGTCGCCAATTTTCTCATTATCATGGTCACTTTTTAATAAAAATAATGTACTCATCTTTTTTCCTAAAGTTAAAATATAAATAGTGAGAGAGCGGGACTCTAACCCGCATATGCAGAGCGACACCCTACTGTTTTTACTATTAAACTATCTCTCTTAATTCTTGTAACCGGCCAGAATCGAACTGGCTTTATTCCTTCATCTATCATTGAAGATTAGTGGATCATAACCGTCTCAGCTCCCCACAACTTTCATAGCGGTCACATAAATTCATGGCGCCAACGCCGGCTTTCACACGATGGAGGAAGTTGCAGTCGTTCGTACTGCACGTTGGTTGGCGCCGTACTCTTTTTGTATCCATTGTGAGTAGACAATGCTTCTACGCCACCCTAGGATGAGTTGATATGGAAAGCAGTATAATTGAATAATAATAAGATTTAAATCTTTTATTGCTTTTGTTATACAAGGTAAAATCAGGGCATAAGTCTAAATTAATATTATAATACATAAGCATATAAGAATAATAAGACTGTGGATTAAAATAAATTAAAGTGTATAAAATAATTAATAAATATTTAATCCACAATACAATACAGAGTTTATGCACAATGTTATTAACATTTTTGCATGTTAAGATAGGTTAAATTATTTACATACATGGAATGTATGAACTATGGCAGAACGAAAGGATATCGAGTTAACCCAGAAGATACGTGAGCGCGTTAAGAAATGGGATGATAATTGGCGTTTTAATAAAGACCAATATCACGAGTTTACGTCTTTTGTTATGGGCAGTCAGTGGACGGAAGATGAGAGCAAGCTTTTTATCGACTACAAAAAGATCCCGCTCAGTTTTAACAAACTTGCCCCTTTGATCAACCATCTTTTAGGCGAGCAACGACAAAATACTCCGAATCTGCAAGTTATTCCGTCTGATGGTGTCCCCGTTGAAACGGCTGCAACCCGTGAAGCGTTGGTTAAAGATATTTCGTTAAATTCTTCCGCTAAACGTGTCTATCAAAATGCATTTCAGCAAGCGTCCATTGGGGGTTTTGGCGCGTATATGATCGATACGGAATATGAAAATAATCGTTCGTTTAATCAAATTATTGTTATTCGCGATATTAAAGACCCCACTTGGTGCTATTGGGATGTGAGTGCGCAATCGCCGTGTAAAACCGATGGGATGTGTGCCGGTTATCGCACTCGAATGTCACGAAAAATGTTTGCCGGCGAATATGGCAAAGACCTTGAGGCAAGCATCGGGGCTGAGGCTAATTATGATGAAGGCTCAGCAACGGGCTGGATATTTTCGACTGACAACGAGATTACCGTTATCTCAGATTATGAGCGCGTTTATAAAGATGAAATTATTTACCAACTATCGAATAGTCGTGTAATTAATGCAAAAGAATTAAAAAAGTTAGAAGTGATCATGGTAGAAGATCAAAAATTCTACTTTGATAATGACGAATTAGTCACCGTTGAAAATAAACGCACGGTGCCAAAATACACGATTGTGCATCGCAAAATAGCAGGCGACTGGATTCTTGAAGAAACCGATTTTCCTAGCGAGCAGTTGCCAGTAATTTTTGTGGATCAAAATAGTTATATAGACAAATCGGGCAAACAAATTTGCCGACCGTTTATTAAAGATGCACGAGATTCTCAGCGCTACATTAATTATTTGGGTACGCAATCGGCTTATTTAATGCGCGTCTCGCGCTATGATCAATTTTTGGTCAGTAAAGAAAATGTGAAATCCCCTGACACGCAAATCATTTGGCGCGATCCCGCCACTGCGCAAGGGGGCCTCGTTTACGATGAATCGCCAAATGGCAATAAACCTGAGCAACTGCGTCCGCCGGAGCTATCGCAGTCGCTCATTACGCAATATCAACGTGCTTTGTCCGACATTGAATCGTGTACAGGGATGTACGGCACGCAAGTAGGAGAACAAGGCAATGAAACTTCTGGAAAGGCTATTGACGCTCGTACTCGCCGTGGTAATTACAATACTTATGTTCCCTTTGATAGTCTTAATCGTACAGTTGCTTGTGGCGGGCAGATAATCGACGAAATGATCCCGAAAATTTACGATTCTGAGCGCAGTATCATGCTGAATATGCCGGATCGCGGGGTGTCGGAAGTGACACTGAATAAGCAAACCGATGCGTATGGTTCGCAGATTGAACCATTCGATTAGTGCCTGGCGCGTCCTTTGAAGGGCAAAAACAAGAGAATTTAGAGTCGATTCAGACGGTTTTGCAAGCCGATCCTAGTCTATTCCGACTGGTGGCTGATCTGTATGTCGAAAATCTTCCTTTGGCTAACAATATTGAGCTGCGTAATCGCCTGCGTACGATTGTGCCGCCTGAAATTATTGAAGCGGGCAAAACGGGCAAACCAATACCACCGAAACCGCCTGAAATACCACCTGAAATTCAATTGAAAATGCAAGAATTAGAGCAACGAAAAGAAGCGGCGCAAATGCAAATGCAAGCCAAAATGCGTGAAATTGACGCTAAAGAGCATGCATTGCAATTGGAAGGCATTAAAACGGGACAAACGATGCAGGTCGAAATGCAGCGTTTAGAAACGGAACGATTAGAAGCTGCGGCGGCATTGCAAGAACAAGAAATGCGTTATCAAGCGGAAATGCAACGGATGAGCGCGGACATGCAAATGTCGCATGCGGATAACCTTGTTAAGCTGCTTACACATCAACCTAAACATTTACAACAATCAAGGATGACAACCGTATGACAGATGAAAAAATAAGAAGTGCTGATGAACTTTTATTTCAAGAAGAATCTAAGCGAATGGGTGTAACGCCTCCGCCAATGCCAGAAGTGCCAAAGCAAGACCTACAAAAAACCAAAGATGAAGAGCCCACGCCGGAAGAGGTAAAGCCAACTGAGTCTTTAGAAGCAGAAGAAGCAGAAAAAGCCCCAGAAGAACATGCAGAGAAAGAAGAAATACAAGCAAGCGATGACTCCTTAGAAACTGATGACTATGGTAATCCAGTTTCGAAAGGGAAAACATACACTGAGGAAGAAGTTCAGCGAATGATTCGCGAGCGTCTTGCGCGTGGAAGAAATACCGAACAGCAAGCACAGGTGCAAGAAGTGGCTGCCGACTTCAAAGCAGACCCCGAAAGCGATGAATCTTGGGAGACGCAATTAGGCGCATTTGTTGAAAATAAAATAAATGAACTTGCGCAGAAAAAAGAACAACAGCACTGGAAGCAGCAAGAAGAAACGACCCAAGCTGAGTTTGAAGATAAATTTACAACTGGCATGGGAAAATACAGTGATTTTCATTCTGTTGTGGGCGGTAAACCAATTAGCAATAGCATGATGATGGCGACGCGCAGCATGGATGATCCCGCCGCTTTTTTATATGCGGCGTGCAAACAACAGTCTGCTGAAGTTGAACGTATTGCGAAAATTCAAGATCCCACTGCGCCAATAGTTGCAATCGGTCGGCTTGAAGAAAAAATGAAAAAAGTACGCATGATTACGAGCGCGCCAAAACCTGCTAAACGAATTTCTGGCGACGCTTCTGATAAAATGCCTGAACGTAGTATTGATCAATTGATTGCAAGTCATGCGAAAGATAAGATGGTTTATAAACGTAAATAAAAAGGAGTATTGCGATGCCAATACCAGGCGATAATGGTCAACCTCGGTTAGAGAGACAAAAGCAAAATGTGCGCATACGTGATGTGGCTCTATGTGGCGCAGATTTGCAGAAGGATGTTAACCACTGGAATGCAACGGAGCCAAACCCTGCTATTCATTTGGATGGCGCTATTTATAAGCGTTAAATGAGGAGTATCGTTAATGGAAAAAGATATGCCACGGATAATTTATCCAAATGACATTTTGCCGGACGAAAATAATTTGTCAGAAATGTCTCGACCTGCGCAAATTAATGAAGTGAAAAATATTAATGGAAGGATTGGTCGCGATGAAAATCGTTAAAGATAATTCTCAGATTGCAAAAATCAAAGCCCGCGATCTTGAAAGACCTGCGAAAAAATCATCGCGTTACGATTCGACGATTGATGAACGTGCGCGTACACACATGGACAGAAAACCTGAACCTCGACTAACGGAGTATCGCTAATGAGAAAAGCACATGAAAAAAAACCTGAAAAGAAAATGGAAAAACCTGAAAAGAAAATGATGCCAAAAGATTGCGGGAAGATGAAAAAGAAATGATCGAAACCATATTTTGCGCAAGTCTGGTTATCTTTGGTGCTTGCGCTTTGGGTTGGTGCATTTTCATTATGGCGATAGTCATTATTCTTATTATCAAGGATGTAATGGAGCTTTAACTTATGGGTAAATTAAATACTGAAGAGCGAAACAAAATCCCAAAATCTGAATTTGGCGAACCTAAAGAAAGAAAATATCCTATGCCAGATCGGTCGCACGCAGCTAATGCAAAAGCCCGTGCAACGCAGATGGTTGATAAGGGTAAACTTTCTGTGGCGAGCGAGAAAAAAATTGACGCAAAGGCGAATAAAGTATTAAATCGTCATAGTGACAAAGGAAGGGGTTAAACATGAAAGATGCGCCTAGTAAAACCGCAATGATGGACGCCTCCGATCCGCAAGGCAGCGCACCTGATTATGTAGATAAGAGTGTTGAAACTGCCCATCCTGGCTTCTATCCTAATCGTGGCGATGGTGCGCCGGCTTATATCGCTAGTGATCCAAGATACTGGGAATATAGATAAAAATGTTTGAGTCTGATTTTGATAAAATAACTAATAATTTTTGCAAAATATTATCAGAAGGTTTAGCTAAACAAATAGATGATGCTATTTGTCAACTTGAAAAGGAAATTCATATGCCATTAGTAAAAGGCGCTAAAGCTAAAAGCAAAAAAGGTAAAAAGAAATGAGCGGTTGTCATCCAGAAGATAAAATTGAATCAGAAATAAATCTTAATAGTAATGTATGGGAAATTCTATCTAATAGAATAATTGAATGTTTAAATCGTATTGAATCTTTGCATGAATTTAAGTTAAGACAGATTGACGAAAATAGAAAATTATCTAAAAGAGTAGATGAGCATGAAGAAGGTTGGATGCTTCATAAGGTTAAAATTCAAGAATTAGAAAGAATAATAAATTCACATGCTGAAATTTTACTTAAAAATAAATTATCTCCGTATAAATGTCCTGTTTGTCTTGGATCACAAAAAAAGTTATTTGAATTACCAGGGGAAACCTATTTTCATGAATATTGTAAGTCTTGTGATGGCAAAGGCATTCTATGGAGTTAATTAATGAATGAATTTGAATTTAAAAGAGAAGTAGGTAATTTCTTGGATGAGGAAAGTAAAAAATTAAAACAAAAAATAATGGAAGATTTATTTTCATCCTTCTATGGAAATATACAACATAACGGTCAATTTCTAATGCAAAACCCACAAGCATTAGGTGATCTAACTACGAGTATTTTAGTAATGTTTACGCGTGAAATTCTTGTGCATTATATTTCTGCTTTTAATCTTGAAGGGGAACGAAAAGATATCCTAAAGGCTTTTTTTGAAACTATAAAAGATCAAGTAAATGATCGCGTAAAAAAATCAATGCAGTGAGAAACTAATGGAAAATAATGACGATATACCTTTATTAATTAATGATTGCCTAGCTCGAAAATCAAAAATGAATACTTGGGAATGTGAATTTATAGATTCTATTTCACAAAAAGATCCTTCCATATTAACTGAAAAACAAACTCAACGATTAGAAATTATCTGGGAGAAAGTTACAGGATGAATGAATTTGAGCAGTATCTAATAATAACAGCTTTATTTTTTATTGCTGCTGGCGTTAATAAAGATATTTTTCCTGTTAGATTAATAATGGCTGCTTTGTCAGGTATGTGTTTAGGAAGAGTATTATTTCTTTTTATTGTAGGATTATTTGCCTAATGAAATGTCCTTATTGCGGTAGTCTGAAAGTTCAATATAGATTTGGATTTGGTCATTATCGCTGTAAAACTTGCGAGAAAAATTTCAGGAAGCATGAATAAATTTCGGCATGAAACAAAATCTAATCCTAAGAATATTACATATAAAAAAGTATATGATTTAGCGCTTGAACTTTTTTCTTATGATAAAGACAAAGTTAATTCTTGGTGGATGAGTAGACATGCGGAACTAGGCGATAGGTCGCCTTTTGAACTTGTTAAGAATGGCAAAGGCATGTGGTTAATGAAAAAATTGAGGAAATGTAAATAATGAATTTGTTTTATAAGCTAGATGAAAATAAAAATGTAGTTCCCGCAACATTAGAGGAATGGAATGATTATTGGGAGGAAAGATTGCCTCATAGTAGTAAACATATTGGGGATGAAATAATAAATGACAGACGTATATCTACTGTTTTTATTGGATTAATTAACGGATTTAATCAAAAAAATGAACCCTTATTATTTGAAAGTATGATTTTTGATGAAAATGGCGTGAGTATTTCTATGAATCGCTATGCTACTTATAAAGAAGCGGAAGAAGGCCATAAGAAAGCAGTTCAATTTGTTGAGGATGGATGTAAAGAAGATGAGTGAAATTGATATACAAAGAATAATTGATATGAATTATAGATGTTTAACCTTACTTGGTTATATTCGGGCTGTGATTAAGGAAATGGAAGACGTGATGCTTAAAGAAAATGTTGCTTATAATTTCTCTCAGCTTAATTGGTGGAATAATGCCGTAGATAATATAATTTATTTTGATAAACCATTAGACCCACCAAAATGCTAATCTGTAATTTCTGCAAATTTACTGAAAATGTTATTAATGTATTAGCATATTTCTTTAATCATCAGTCTATTTATTACAACAATATTTGCGCTAAATGCGAAGAAGAAAAACGAAAAGATTTAGGGGATTTAATAAAGGTGAGATATGAATCTTGAGCAGCAAGTTTGTTCGCTTGAATTGGCAAAACGATTGAAAGAATTGGGTATTAAGCAAGAAAGTTTATTTTGTCATCAGCCTATAAAAAATGAAAAACCAAGAGTATGGCCTAGAAATTTTAATCTAAATGAATTTGCTCATCCTTCAATTGATGAGCGAATTGCAGCTTTTACCTTAATTGAATTATTAGAAATATTACCAAACAGAATAACAATAAATATAAACGAACCATTTAATTCATTTATATTAAAAATAGAGAAAAGTTTTCATGTAGAACAATATGATATTGATAAGGGTATTTTTGATAAAAAAGATATGTATATTGCTAATTATCATTGTGATTCAACGGCAATTGTAGGCCATGATGCATGGATGAGAAGATGTTTAACTGATAATAAATGGGATCATAATGCAGCGAATTCTTGCGCAAAAATGCTTATATATTTACTTGAAAATAGGTTAATAAAAAATGAAACAAATATTTCTTGATTTCTTTTTTGATCGCGGAAAGACTATTTTAAGATTAATAGGAATAGTTATTTTCTCAACCGTAATTGTAAGTCATTATCATATAAGTTTTACGCGAACAGAATATATTCTGTTGGGATTTAGTATCGGATTGATAATTTAATAAGAGATGAATAATGAGTGAATGGATCAGTATAAAAAATAAACTTCCAAATCATCAGCAAATAATTTTAGTTTTTGCAAAAACTAAAAGAGGCGTAAATGGTTATGGAGTGGCGACATTTATAGATTCTGTAAAAATGAATGAAGAATTAAGTAAAACACCTTATGCCAATGAGCAGGTTAATGTACAAAATAATCCTTATTATTTTGTTTCGCAGGAAGTAAGACAGCATACATTTAACAATGTGTCGCATTGGATGCTATTACCGGAGTCGCCTAAAGAATGAATGAAAATATAAATGATTTTAAAGAACTTTGGAGAGATAAAGTAAATGAAGAATATTTCAACATTGAAATTGACAGTTTAAAAGATATAATCAAATCAGGAAAAAGAAATCTTAACATCACTTTTATTTTAGGTTTAATATATCCCATAATTATAATTTATATAGGAATGAACATTTATCATGATCCTAATAGTTGGTTTCAAGGTATGTGTTTAGGGATAAATATAACCTGTTTTATATTTTATATAGTTACATTTATAGAAAGCATTAAATCATATAAGCAGTATATTGAAATTTTGAAATCTTATGAAAAGGTTAAATCTAACAACTATCCATAACACTCCTTATCGATAATATAAAAATCTATAATTACATTTAAAGAGATTAGTATTAATGTGACAAATAACATTAACCATATATCACCTGAAGAGAAAGTTAACCAAGTTGAAATACTTTGTGATAAATTTATAAAAGATTATGAATAGAATAAAAAAACAAAAATGTGGTTATCATGAGGATAATCGAGATATTAGCGAGTATTGTTTTTGGCATACTGATATTCGAAAATCTAAACATGTAGATGTTTGGGAATGTAAAAAATGCAAAGATCATCTTGATAAAGCCTTATATAGACAGGAAAGAATATATCTACATAATAAAAAACAAGAAGATGAAGCTTATCAGCGTCACCGTGTTAAAAATGAGAAAAGAAAAGCAAAAATAAATAAAAGTATGACAGAAGATTTATGGGAATGCATTGTTAAAAATGAACTTTGCAAAGGTTTAAAGCTTAGAGGTCATCAAAAATATTTATATAAAGAAAGTATCCCTAAAGATGTTTTAAGATTGAAACGTGCTTCAATGAAGCTTGATTTACTGATAATAAAAAGAAAAGGTCAATATAAAGATAAAATTAAAAAACTAAAAATTCCATTATTACAATGTAAGAAACATGGGGATCTTTTTTTACTTGATGTGATAAAAAGTGGAAAAAGTAGCTGGACTAGCCATCAAAAATATAAATGCAGACAGTGTATGAGTGAGCTTCATCGCAATTATTATATTAAGCGAAAGGATTATGTATTAAAAAAACATGCCGAGTATAGAGAAAAAAATCCTGAAAAAAGGAAACAAATAAAATTAAAATCTAAGGAAAAATGTAATGGCAAAAATTCAAACCATGACGCAATTGAGAGAAGCGGTTTTACAGGCGTTTGATGATCTTGAAAGTGGTAAAATCGATATATCTCAAGCAGCTTGTATCGCAAAATTAAGTGAAACGGTTATTTCTGGTCTTAAATCTGAAATGCAATATGCCATTTTAACTAATCAGCAACCGGTTATTTCTTTTTATGGGGAAGGAAGTGGGGTTTTATTGGAAAAAAAGGATTTAAAACGATTATTATGATTGCCATGCAAAATATTATCGATGTTGATAAAAGTTTGTTAACGGTATTATTTAATAGGAAAGTATTAATGCATCTTAAGTGTAGATGTAATGATAATTTAATTATATTGCAATCTAATTTTAATCCGAATTATTTTATGCTAATTAAATCAGATACAGGGTATCGCATACGGCGATACCCTCATATAAAAAATACATATCAAATAAATATAAATTTTTCATTCAATCAAATTCCTGAATTTGATATAAAAGATTGTTCGTATTTTCTTAAAAAGAATAATTCTATTAGGATAATTTTAAATATATAAGCACTATTTGCTTTTTAAGATTAATTTAGCGCATTTATAATTAAGAGTGTAATTTTAAATATTCTATAGCTGATTCTAAGATTTCAATTGAGTCTTTAAATCCACCTAATGAAACATTACAATAATGACATAAAAGGCCACGTATTTTTTCTGATTTATGGCAATGATCAATAGCTAAACGTTTTATTGATTTTGCATTAGCGGATTTCATAGTTTCAGGTTTATTGCATATTTTGCATAATCCATTTTGTTTTTTGTGTAATTCATTATATTCAGCAATTAATATTCTGAATTTAGGTGTTTTTTTTCCAAAATGGAAATAATTTTTTGTTATTATTCTATTAGGATTTTTTTGTTTAAATTTTTCTGATTTTTCTTTTTTACATATCTTACAGTTTAACCAAGTTGTATTTGGAACTATATAACAATCTTCTTTAGTTAACCGTCCGTGATGAATGCAAATTTTAAGAATTCCATTTGGAAGAATCTTTTTTTCAGGTAGATTTATTGATTTATGACGTGAGCGTCTAACACGGTGCATAGCACAATAAGCTGAACTTTGAGCCTTGTCTTTTGATTTTTCGCAATCTACAATTTTGCATATTTGAGATCGGACTGGTAAATCATAAGATTTATATTTTCTAAATCTCCAGTTATGGATTTCGCATATTTTTCCTGACTTTACTTTCTTTTCGCAATTTTCAATTGAGCAAATATCGTTCTTCATTTTGTAAGACTCTTGTAATATTTTTATAATTTGTTCATAATAAATTCAAGTGTGTAATTTTAGGCAACCCCGCTTTTGCCGAAAATGGCGTGTAACTGTTCTCCGCCTGAACAATGATGAAATGGAACGTCAATGATGACGTAATTTTTTATATTGTATCAGGGAAGAATTATTATGCCTAACATATTCTCCACTAGCCAATATGTGCTAGATGAAGTTTTCGTTCGATTTGTTAATTACTTAAATTTCGCAAAAGTCGCAAACCGTAACCTTGAAGGTGACTTCAAAGGGTTAAAATATGCGACCGGCCAAACCATTAACTATCGTTTAGAAGAACGATATTTAGGTGGACGTGGTGCTACAGCCGTGTCAGAAGCACGCGTTCAGGTCATCAGACCATTAACCATTGATACACAGTTTCATACCATGGTTGAATTTAACGGTATGGAATTAACCTTTGATCGCGCCCGTGATCAGCCCTATTTAGATATGATGTTAAATCCGCGCGCTAAAACGCTCGCAAATGATGTTGAGAAGTTTATCGCTTCGGAAAATTTTCAATTACAAACTTATCAAGCGATTGGTACACCAGGTGTTCCAGTTGATTTTAATACTGTCCTTTTAACCGACGCTTACATGACTGAGCTTGGCATTCCAGAAGACGGAAATCGTTATTTTGCGAATAGTCCTCGCGTTTCAGCAGGCCTATCTAATGACTTAAGTACCGTGTTTAACATGACTGTTAACCGTGGCGCACTCTTAGATGGCTTTATCGGTCACTTGTCTGGTTTTGATTTCTTCAAAACTAACTTCTTAAACCGACAAATATCTGGTCTTGGCGAAGCAGGTGGAACACCACCAACTGGCTACAAGCTAGGTGGAACGGTCACAAATGGCCCGATAACCGGTGGCAATCTCATCAGCGTGACCGGGGTTGTTGCGTCCTCTCTCGTGTTCCGCAAAGGCGATATCATTACCATTGACGAAGCCTCTGGCGTTTTCATGGTTAATCCATTGACCTATCAACCATTAGTGCAGACCGCACAATTCGTTGTAACGGCCGATGTGATTTCAACTGTGGGTGGAACGGCTGATATTCCTGTTAATCCAACGATTGTAATTAGCGGCGCTAGACAAAATATTTCTGCGGCGATTCCTAATGGCGCGCAAATATTGTTAGCTAATGATCATAACGTTTCTATCGCGTTCCATAACCAAGCCATTGTGTTTGCAGCTCCCCCCATCAAGGAATTGAAAGGTGGTGTTGATGCTATAACGACCTTTAGCGACCTTTATAAGTTAGCAATGACTTATTCCTTAGGTGCGGACATTAGAAATTATATCCAGCTAGATCGGCTTGACGTCATCGGCGGCGTAGCGATTAACCCTGAATTTGCAGTTCGAGTCATGTCGTAAGTAAAAGGTAAAAGACAAATGAAAATTCGGGGGCGAAAGCCCCCTTTTCATATCGGAGAAAATTTCAATGAATCAAATTAAAAATGGCCTTGTTAATCAGGTGCTTTATTTAGGTCGTTGGGTGAATAAAGATCATTTTAGAACATTTGTTTATGGTACAAATAAAGAACAAAAATTAGCTAAGTCGTATGAAGAATACACGAACTTACTCGAAACTGGCGATTGGTTTGCATCGATGGATGAAGCAAAACCTAAAGGTAGGAAACCTAAAAATGGCGCAATCAGTTAAGGCATTTGTAAGAGATTCTTATCAACTTGTCAGTCCTAATAGCCCTACTGTGCCGTTGCATGGCAATGACACGGAAAAAGGTGTGCAGTTTTTAAATGAATTGCTTGCGGCTTATAGCGGTACTGGCCTGATGATTACTGTTGCCAAAGAAATACTTTTTACATTGCCTATTGGCCAACAGTTTGTAACGCTTGCGGCACCTGATTTCATTCCTACGCCTGATGTGCCAGACGGACGTTTAGCTAATTTACAAAACGCATGGCTGGAATTGGACAGTGTTACCTATCCTTTAATGATTGAAAATCGTAATACTTTTTATGCGAGCTATAAATATCAGCCGCAATTAGGATTACCGCGATTTATCATCATTCAAAATCAAATCGATGTCACGCAAGTTGAATTTTATCCTGCTGCTTCGCAAGAATATAACGTTCATATGTATGGCAAATTTCAGCTTCCGCCATTAACTGAAAATGACACGATGGCATTAGTGCCCACTTATTACATTCGATATTTACGCTTTGGCCTAGCAAAAGAACTTGCCTTTTATAAAGGCCGATCTGAAGCATGGACACCAAAACTTGAACAAGAATATATGACCGCCAAAAAAGATATGGAATCGGTTAGCAGTGTAAATCTAAATATTGAAACCGAGCAAGAGTCTTATTTGAATGGCTCATGGCGTGTTAGAGCGGGGGTTTAGTTATGGCCGCTGAATGGATTGAACCGGTTGAATGCCCGATTATTGGTTACTATGACCAACAACGATTTAAGCAATTTAATCCATCCGATTGTGCAAATTGGTATCTGGTTAAAAGCGATCTTGGCAAAAAGAAAATGGCCATGTATCCCACTGTTGGGCGTCGGCATATTTCAGCATTAGGCCAGAACAAACTAATCTTCGCTAAGGAGCCCCGTGGGGATTTCGCAAGTATTGATTTTGCCTATATTGTGGTTGCCAATTCTATTTTTAGAATCGATCAATTTTTTAATCAACTTGAAATTAGCCAAGGAAAAGTCGTTACTTTGTCGAGCGATGTTTTTTTTGATTACATTGTTACGCCTGACGTTACCTATGCCGTCTTTGTTGATGGTCAAAAAATTTATGTCTACAATGAAACATCGGGAACATTTGATGTTATTACCGATGCGAATGCCCCTACCAAGCCAAAATTTATTGCAACTTTCGGCAATCGTATAGCCGTTTCGCAAGATGAAAGTTCAGAATTTAGACTTTCTGAAATTAATCTTGGCGGTGCTGCATTTGATCCTACGACTACCTTTACTGTCTCTGGAAATGCTTTATTTGCACAGGAAGCAGGCATTATTCGGCAGATGGGCGTGCTGCACAATACGCTTTATATTTTTTGTGATTTCACTACAGGTATTTGGTCAAACATTCCTTCTGTATTTACCGCAGTAGGCGGCGCGCAAACTACGTTTCCTTGGAAAAAAAGCACAAGTAGTGACTGGGATTACGGTATCGCCGATCCTAAAACATTGGCGATTGGTTTTGGCTTTTTAGCTTTGCTAGGCAAAAACTCTGATGGATCGATTCAATGTCTTGCTAGTGGTGGCCAATCACCTAAAGCATTTAGCACAAAAGCGATTGATATTTTATTTCAGCGCGGGGTTCGGCAAGGAATCATTGGCGATATTAGCCCCTTCTTGAATGGCCAAGCGGATGGGTTTTTATATCAATGGGAAAATACCATTTTTTATCGACTTTCAGCCGGTGCATTCTTGAATAATGGCATTTTGGATATTCAAACGACCGCTAACAGTATTGAATATAATTTTGATACCGACACCTGGCAGCGGGTAATCGAAAAGAACGGGGAACGTTGCCGCATCCAAAAACATACTTATTTCAATAATGCTCACTTAGTGACCGTGCGCGGCGATTCAACGGTTTATGAAATGTCTGGTCAGTTTTATGATAATGAAATCACCAATCCTGATGCAGAAGACCCGCAAAGTTTTAATGCTTATATTCGCGAACCATTCCGCTATGAGCGTGTTACGCCAATTATTGCAATGAAAGATTATGCGGAATTTATTACCGATTGGGTACAGATAGATTTTGTATGGGGTGAAAACTTTGCGATATTTTCTGGCACACCCTTTCAAAATGCCCAATTTATTATTGATGAAGAACCGGGCGCGGATGGCGGTGTAGCATTCATCATTTCCGAAGTAGATATCAATGGAAATCCGGTCTACATGATTACCGAAGAAGGTAATCTTCCGGTCATTGATGAACCTACTTATAATCAAATTTATAAGCCTCACATTGAACTTTACTGGTCGGATGATGGCGGTGTGAGCTTCTATCCAGCCGATGTTAGAGAATTTAGTCAATTGGGTTTTTATTCTTGGCGTATGCGTTGGTATGAATTGGGTACGTCGCGCAACCGTTGCTACAAATTAATCTGTGTTAGTCCGTCGCCGATTGTCATTTTGGGTGGCGTTCATTCTATAAGGAGAGCAAGCGGTGGAGCTGCCTAATATTAGTGAAATTGAGCTACAATACTTAGATCAATGGTTCTCCAATATCGTTGATACGATCAACTTTGATTTGCAGAAAATCGAAGGGGCGGTGGTGGCATTGAATATGCAACTAACCAATTTAGATGCTGCACCGATTCAATCCTTGAAAGACGCTTTAAATGGATTAGTAGAAGACTTGAACGAGGGATTTGCTCAGGTTGGCGAGCAGTTTGACCTGCTTGATAAACGATTAACGGCCATCGGAGGCTAACGTTATGAGTTTTTTAGATGCGATAACATCAGGGATTGGCGGCGCAGCTTCAGGCGTTGGCGAGATGTTCGACAGCATGATGCATCCTGAACGCGGCTATAAAGATGCGGCGAAAGAAATGCAAAAAGCT
>Ga0193709_1000270_pt1 | contig 19864 bp, 15 predicted proteins | sample H3c2metaG_FD_160571 | JGI IMG/M metagenome (GOLD analysis project Ga0193709, IMG submission 160571) | Soil microbial communities from a riparian zone of the East river system, Colorado, United States - H3c2 | ecosystem: Environmental > Terrestrial > Soil > Riparian zone | place: USA: East River... | reverse complement strand
GGTGAGCCATTCCTTGACTGCATTCGTGCGGCTGCGGTTCTCGGCGGTTTGCATCCCAAGACAGTCGAGAGATGGGCACGCCAAGGCCGCATCCCCGCCTATCGATACTCTAAGACCTGGAGATTCCGTGCTTCTGAGCTGGAAGTCTGGATGCGTTCTCATGTAAATTCAGCTTGCCATCCGTGTCGCTTAAAACAGGAGGAATCGGATGGAACATAAGCGACAACGGGTTCAGTTTGGTTGGCTTGATTTGAAAAAGAGAAAGAATGGCCCGGAGGTTTGGGTCCTGCGTTACAGGGAAACACTAGCGGACGGCTCAAAGCGTGTGCCGAGTCTGATCGTTGGGTCAATCGACGAATACCCAACGGAGTCACGGGCACGCACGGCAAGCATGTCCCTATTGCTTTCGATCAACCAGGAGAAACCCGAGGGAGTTCCTGTGTCGTTCGGCGCAGTGATTGAGCGTTATCTCGCGCAAGAGATTCCGGAAAGAAACTCGACCGCGTCTCGTTATCAATCCTGGCTCAAAAATTACATAAAGCCAAAGTGGGCTGAGTTTCCGCTTGACCAGATCAAACCGCTCGCGGTCGAAGACTGGTTGAAGAAACTTTCCCTGGCGCCGAAGAGCAAGTCTCATCTCAAGAATCTGATGCACGTCTTGTTTAACGCCGCAATGCGCTGGGAATTGATTCCTTATCAACTCAACCCCATGAGTCTCGTGCGCGTTAAAGACGGTTCGAAAAGAAAACGGGAGCCCAAAGCTCTCTCGGTAGATGAGTTCCGGCAGGCGATGGAACACATCCGCGAACCATTTCGAACGATGTGCATTGTTGCCATGTGCATGGGACTTCGGGTTAGCGAAATACTCGGCCTCAAGTGGTGTGACGTCGATTGGGAAGGCATGCGATTGGGAATACGCCAGTCGTATGTGTACGGAGTAACGGGAGCAGTAAAAACACCCGCTTCCCAGCGATGGATGCCACTCGATCGTTCTTTGGCAGAAAAACTACGCCAGCATCGACTGGTGTACATTTCGCCCGAGAATAACGAAGGCTGGATATTTGCAAACCCAAATACAGGAAAGCCGTACTGGCCCAGCCGAATTCAGGAGAGCTGGCTCGTCCCCGCAGCGGAAAAGGCGGGGTTGGGTCGGATCGGCTGGCACACATTTCGGCACAGCCATTCTTCTCTGCTACATGCGCTCGGCGTGGATCTCAAGGTTCAGCAGGAATTACTGCGGCACGCAGATATTCGCACGACGATGAATATCTACACGCATGCAGTTCCCTCCGCTTTGAGAAAAGCGAACAGCAAAGTTGTGCGTTTGGTGCTGCCAGCGCAGGTAGCGTGAGCTTAATGCTCCCTTAAGCTCCCTCGCAAATCTGCAACTAATAGATACAAAAAGAGATATTGGTAGGGGCGGTGGGGATCGAACCCACGACCTTAAACTCTAACGCCTTGCCGCTACGGGGTTTAGCTCTCTGTCCCCTACCACAAGTACCGATTCAAACCCCTCAAACGGTACTTCCTTCTTTCACGGGCCGCGATCCGCGCGACGACGAACCTTTCTGGGCATGAAGATTATCAAGTTCGTCATCATCCTGCTTCAGGCCGGGTTCGGTTATGTCGCAGCCCTAAGTTCTTGTTGACCTCAAGTCCCACAACGTGGTATATCCTACAGTGTGGTATTTATAGAATCACAACTATTTACTCGCCGGCTCCATCAGCTAGCGGGTGCGTCCGCCGATGAGGTTTTGCGCCGGATACAAGAGGACTTGCTCAGGAATCCCGAAAAGGGTGATGTCGCTCAAGGGCTGGGCGGAATACGCAAGGCTCGCACGTCGAACCCGACTCGAGGAAAAGGCAAGCGCGGCGGCTATCGGTATATGCATCTGTATCTGAAACACCGAGACCATCTTCATTTGCTTTTTCTGCTGGATAAAGACGAGCAGGAGGATTTGACCACTGAGCAGCGAAGAAATCTTCGCTTGATGGTAGCGGAATTGAAGAGGATGTAGGAGGAGAATATGGCAAAGAAGATCAAGGTGAATATCTACGACGATATGCGGCAATCACTGGCCGACGCGTTGGTGTATGAGCGCGGGCAGAAGGTTGACTTGCGGGTGACGGAGATTCCAGCTCCACCCAAGGCCCTCAAACCGCAAGAAATTCGGAATATCCGAGAAAGCCTGCACGCAAGCCAGGCCGTATTCGCACACTTTCTCTGTGTCAGTCCAAAGGCTGTGCAAAGTTGGGAGCAGGGCTCGCGCCGTCCGCAAAGCACGGCACTACGGCTCCTAACGATTGCCAAGAAGAATCCAAGCGCTCTTCTGCAGAGCTGATAAACGTCAATCCCTCTACAATCGTTAAGCTAAAGGGAATATTGGTAGGGCGGTGGGGATCGAAAGCTAGCCTACTCAACTCAAATAAGCCCCACTGTTTCACGGCGTTGCAACCCCCCTCCCGGAACAATCGGTACAAATAGTACAAGGCAACCGATTCATTTTCTTTCTGCCGGCGCCCTTCGAGCGCGCGTATGGCGTCATTTTGAATTTAAGTTTTGACTTCTGTCCGTTCGAGGGTATTAGATGAAACCCCGTTGGCCTTCCTTGCCGGGTTTCCGCCGGACGAAGATTAGTGGCTGCGGCGTTACGTTCGAACGGTTTGCTGAGTGGAAGTTAACAGGCTCTCAAGTTGTCAGTTGACAAAGCCCAAGTCTAATATGTAATCGCTTCAGGTGTCTGCCAGGATTGCGACGGCACGCCGCTAGCAGCCTTCTCTGCCGACGAGCTCGGATCGAGTAACGAGCTCTGAGACCTTCTATGCGCGATCTGCCTTTCAAAATGGCTCTTGTGGGTGTTTTCGCTTCGCGATTAACCGCTTGTGATAATCGGAAACCAGGATTCGCTTTTTCCGAAAAGCGCTAATCAGGCGTGTGCCGATAGATGCCGTCGTTAATTACATTTTGTGTTAGTATCTCCCGCTTGAATTTAAAGTCGGTAATATCCCGGATGGTCACTCAGTGTGCAAGCAATTGGTTCTGCGCTGTTCGGAACTTGAAAGTAGGATTAGTACTGCGTTGGTGATTAGTCTTTCCCGATACGCATGGTTGCTGTTGGTTATTTTTATGGTCTGCTTCGCGGGCGGTTGCGGCGGAGGGGCCAACGGTGGCTCCTTTCAACCACCTCCACAGCCGCAAGATATTCCTGTCGTTACTAGCATTGCGCCTTCTAGCGCCGCGATCGGCGCTCCAACACTCAATCTGGGCGTCTACGGTTCAAATTTTGAGAACGGCGCAACTGTGCTGTGGAACGGAAACCCACTCTCATCCTCATGGATAAGCGCGACGCAGATGACTGCCACAGTCCCGGCAAACAATTTTGTCTCTTCGGAAAATGCGAAAGTTACTGTGACCAACCCAGGCCCAGGAGGCGGCACTTCGAGTGCCCGAACTTTTGCGATAGCAGCCGCGCCAGTTGCTACAACTTGGGTAAGAGCGGTGTCGAACATTACCACTGCGCAGGACATTGTGTGGGATGCCACCCACGGAAAGTTGTACGTGTCGCTTCCTAATTCAGATGCGACCGCTCCTAACTCAATTGTTCCGATCGATCCGACGAGTGGAAGAGCAGGTACTCCAGTGGCTACGGGGAGCAATCCGAATCGCCTTACCATCTCGTCGGATTTCGGCTACCTGTGGGTGGGATTGGACGGAGACAACGAAGTTCAGCGGTTCCACTTACCTGCGCTCACCAAAGACATCTCCTTTACCTTGCCGCTGGACCCCTTTGGCAACACGCAGCGATCTTCAGGCTGCGCCGGTGAATCCGCACACTGTCGCGCTAGTCTCCGAAAACATCAACCTCGAAACGGGGCAAGGCGTGTACGTCTACGACGATGCGAACCGGCGCCCTGCTTTTGTTCCTGGCAGTACTCAACCGGGGGGCGCCCTTATCGACTGGATTCAGTGGGCGAGGGACGACTCTACAATCTACGCAAGCCAATCCATCACTGGCGATGCCGGTGGAGTCGCCACGCTAAACGTGAACTCTTCCGGGGTTTCCCTTGCAAGCTACAACGGAGGACAGGTCGGCCCCACACGTTTTATAGAATACAACAAGGGCAATGGACGGCTCTATTCCGACCGTGCCGCCTTTAATCCAGCTGATGGAAGTCTAATTGGGCAGTATCCGGTTGGCTTGGGAGAAAGGACGTGTACCGCTGACTCCTCCTTGGGTCGATACTACTGCTTCTTTGCGATCCAGGAACAAAGCGTCGCTTCGTTTCAGTTGTGGGTCTACGATTTGGATAATTACGATCTGCTTGATCGCGTGCTCTTTGGCGTGTCTGCGGGCACACCACCTTCATCCATAACCGGTTCTCCTATACGCCTTGTTCGCTGGGGCAATGCAGGTTTGGCGTTGATCACGTATACCGACTACTATCGCGGAAACGGCGGTCTTTATCTAATCGACGGAGCTGTGGTCAATCCGAGCGCTCCTCCGGATATTTCGTCTGGTACTCCAGCCTCTCACCTTTCTTTCATGGCATCGTTAGCGCCTCAAGAAGTGTCGGCCGGAAGTCCGGACCTGACCTTAACGATAAAGGGCGCCAACTTTACGCCGGACAGCACTGCATGTTGGAACTGCAATTATTTGCAGTTTCAATTCCTGCCGACATCCTATGTGAGCTCGCAGCAACTCAATGTCACAATTCCGGCCAGCCTGTTAGCCAAATCTGGGCAGTTGCCAATCAGCATCTTCGACACCAGTTCCAATCTCTTTTCCAGCAATTCCTCGAGCTTGCTCGTTCTTTCAGCTCCAGCTGCTGGAAATAATACCAAGGTCACAGCGCTAGATCTCGCGGGACTGGCTATAGCATGGGACCCTGTTGGTGGGCTGCTATACGTGGGAACAGCAGAATACGACGGAGCCTATCCAAATTCGGTTGTGGCGGTCGACGGAAACACCGGCTCCATCGTGAAAACACAGAAAGTAGGTTCCGATCCCGACTTGTTGAGCGTCAGCGCGAAGGGCCAGTATCTCTATGTGGCCTACGCCGGATCGACGAACATGACACAACTGCCGCTCCCTGGGCTGGAATCACCTCTGACCTGGACTTTGAGCAATCCCAGTAGCTCATCAGTTTATTGGGCGGGAGACGTGAAAGCTGCACCCGAAAGCGCACATACGACCGCAGTAACACTTTTTAACCTGGAAAGCGAGCCGGACGAGACGGGCGGAGTCGTGGTTTACGACGACAACGTGGAAAGAACCGAGTTTGTGCAAGGATTTAGCAGCTCCACAAGCATCTATGACACCATCGCATGGGGCTCGACAGACCAGATTCTGACTGCTGCCTGTTCTCTTGGCTGTCTCTCGAACACCCCTGTGAGCCCGTTGTATGAATTTCAGGTGAGCCAGACGGGAGCGTCGCTCCTCGCCACAGGGACCGCGTCATTCAACCAAGGCGAAATTCACTCGGACTTTGGAACCGGACTGATTTACAGCGATGATGGCAATGTCGCAGATCCTAAAACGCAGGCGATCGTTGGCAGCTACAACGCCTCGGGCCTCGTAGCCCCGGATTCCTCCTTGAATCGCGTTTTCATTCTTGGGCAAACACAAGCACAGACAAACACCAACAGTTTCACGATCGTATCGTTTGACCAAAAAACGTTTAGTCTCGTGTCTTCCATCACGGTCGACAATATCGTAGGCAGTCCCGTTCAACTTGCGCGCTGGGGAAATTCGGGCATCGCTGTCTTGACGATAGCCGACGGCAGTGGTTCGCTTGGCCAGCTCTATCTAGTGCAGGACGCAACCTTCGTTAGCAACGCTCAGACACTGGCTGCCTTAGCGCCCCCAATATCGGTCAAGGAACAGAAATTCGTGCAACACCGTTGGAAGCGCATTTCGAAGGGCGACATTGTGAAGATGCTAAGAACGAGAGGCGCAGCGAGAATTCCTTGATTAAGAGTTGGTGCCACCCTTGAGGCTCTGTTCTTATTGCCGCCTTTTGCAGCCTCGACAAATCGCTAAGCTATTCTAGGGAAAAAGGATGGTTGGTAGGGGCGGTGGGGATCGAAAGGACAAGCTAGCGAATAAGGTTTGTGCCCTCAATGTGTTGCAGCCACACCCCCTCTCCAACTGGAACAAACGGAACAGACGTCAGGTCAGCCCGCCTTGGGGTACGCCAAGCGTGGGATTCTGGCACAGTTTTGACACAGGTCGCTGTGCGGAAGAGTTTATTGGAGGCGGCGGTTTGCTAATTCACCCTGACCTGTTCGCACAGACCCATTTTCATTTGTTTTGTTAGCGTTAGGGGCTTCTCAGTTGCACGCAAATACCACCATTTGCAGTCTAGAGTTCAGCAAGTGTTCAGCAAAAATATGTACGGCGTCCGATTCGGTTGCGCGCGTGAGCGCTATATCCTTTCGTTGACTCGTACGTCTATGACTGTCAGAGTTGACTTAGGGTAATGACAAAAAGACTAGTCATCGCTGTAGCGATGGTCGCCCTCTTGGGCTTGCAAGTTGCGGACTGCATGTCCGCGATGACGCAAGACCAACAGAGCATGAAGTGCTGCGGTTCCATGCCCTGCGACCCGTCCAATCAGAGTCACGATTGCTGCAAGGCGATGGCTTCATCTCAGTCCCCGAGCGTATTGCCCGTCGCTCACGTGACGCTCCATGCGCCGGTGATGGTTGCGACTGATATTCTTGAATCACCGCAGGCCATGACGTACCCCGAAGTATCTCGCTTGGATTTCGTCGCTCCGACGCATTCGCCTCCCGACCTTTACACCCTTCACTCTTCCCTCCTGATCTGATCAGCTGCTCAACGGTGCTGCAAAGCACCGGCTTGTCTCTTTCTCCGTCTCACCGTCCACTTAACCCGCCGACGTGTTTCGGTCGAGTACCCGTTGGGTGACTCACCGACGCTCCGCGGCTTCGAGCCACACATTTAGGAGAAAAAGATGTTTTCGATAGCGAGCACGAGTCTAGCTGCGTGTTTGTCACGCGCAGCTGTTAGTCGAACTATATCTGTGATTTTGCTTTCCGTTTTTCTAGCGCCACATGCTTTTGCGCAGGAATCTCCAACATCGCACACGGGGTCGATCACTCCACTCTCCGAGTTGCTCACGGAAGCGGTGAAGAACAATCCCCAGATCGAAGCGGCGCGGCAAGGCTGGCAAGCGGCGAAACAAGTTCCAACACAAGTCTCGACGTTGCCCGACCCGCAATTCAATTTGCAGCATGTCAGCGTCGGCAGCCCGCGCCCCTTTGCCGGCTACACCAACAGCGACTTCGCCTATCTTGGCCTCGGCGTCTCGCAGGACTTTCCATACCCAGGCAAGTTGCGTCTGAAAGGCGAGATCGCGAAACGCGATGCGGATGTTTCGCAGCAACAAGTCGAATCCGTGCGCCGCGCCGTCCTCGCCGAACTCAAGGGCACGTATTTCCAGCTCGCATATCTCTCTAAAACACTCACGATCCTCGAAGAGGACGGCGAGCTGCTGAAGCAAGTCGAACAGGCGGCCGACGCCCGTTATCGTTCCGGCTTGGGAACACAGCAGGACGTTCTCCAGGCACAACTGCAAAAAACGAAGCTGCTTCGCGAAATCGCCATGCATCATCTGCAGGTCGGAAAACTCGAAGCTCAGCTCAAACAACTCCTCAATCGCTCACAGGAATCGCCGGATATCGAGACGGCCGATCTCACGGAAACACCTCTTGTGCAAACGTACGCCGACCTGCTGGCCGCGGCCCAAGTACAGAATCCGCAAATCGCCAGCGCACAGAAGATGATCGAAAGGCAGTCGCTGCAGGTGGACCTCGCCCGCAAAGACTTTTATCCAGACTTCAACGTGCAGTACATGTGGCAACGTACTGATCCCACTCAATTCCGCGCGTACTACATGCTGAGCGTTGGCATTAAGGTCCCGATCTATCGCAATCGCAAACAACGCCCCGAACTGGCCCAGGCCGAATCGGAGCAGCTTCGTGCGCGAAGCGAGCTCCAGACGCAATCGCAGCAACTCACCGGTGATTTGCGGTCGCAATACGTGATCGTGCAGCAGACCTCCGAGCTGCTCAAGATCCACCGCGAAGGACTCTCTCCGCAGGCGCGTTCGGAATTTCAATCAGGTCTCGCGGCCTACCAATCAAACAAACAGGGTTTTCAAGCGCTGCTCACGGCGTTTCTCGATGTCCTGCATCTCGACGAAGACTTCTGGCAGAACGTGGCCGAATACGAGACGGCCATCGCGCGCCTCGAACAACTCACGGGACTGTCATTGCAGGAAGAAGGAGCGAAGTGATGAAACCTTATCGCACAGGATTTTTGCTGGCATTGATTGGAAACATCGTTCTCGCCGTCGTCCTCGTTGGGTTGTGGCTGCATTATCACGCCGCGAAGCCGATGGCGAAGGCGGAAACCAAGTCACCGAATTCCGCCGCGCAGGATTCTATGACCAATCCGATGATCGCACCCCCTGCATCGACAGAAGCGCCGCTGGTTCCGGTGCAGATCTCTCCCCAACGGTTGCAGAGTATCGGTGTGAAAACGGGCAAGGTCGAACGGAAATCGGTCGCAGACGAGATTCGTACCACCGGGAGTGTTGCTGTGGACGAAAGGCGACTGGCCTACGTCCAAGTGCGATTCTCCGGGTACATCCAGAAAGTATTTGCCGATGCCACCTACCAATACGTTCGAAAAGGACAGCCGCTATTCACAATTTACAGTCCTGATCTAGTGGCCACGGAACGCGAGTATTTAGTGGCAAAACAGAATCAGCAGCAAGTGGCGCAGAGTACGGTGCAAGGTGTCGCGTTCAGCGCAGCATCGCTGCTCGACGCAGCTGCCGAGCGTCTCAGGCAGTGGGGTGTTCCGCAAAAAGAAATCGCGCGCCTCGAATCCACCGGGCAGGTGCAACAGGGGATGGAAGTCGATTCGCCAGCCTCCGGCTTCATCACCGAACGCAATGCTCTACCCGGCGTTGCCGTTCAACCAGAAATGCGCCTCTACACCATCGCCGATCTCTCGACCGTTTGGGCGCAGGCCCAGGTCTTCCAAAACGATCTCGAACGCATAAAGATTGACGCTCCCGCAGCGCTCACCGTGAATACCTATCCCGGCCGGACGTTCACTGGCCGCGTGGACTTTGTCTATCCGCAAGTGGACATGGATACGCGAACGGCCAAAGTGCGCGTTGTCTTTTCGAATCCTGGACTCCAACTCAAACCGGGAATGTTCGTGAACGTGACTCTCAAAGTTCCGATGGGAAATCAGTTAGTCATCCCCGCAAGCGGCGTGCTGCAGTCCGGCACTCGCGCGATTGCTTTTGTGAGTCGCAGCGACGGTTACATCGAGCCACGTGAAGTGCAGTTGGGCACCCGCGTCGGTGACGATTTTATCGTGCTGAAGGGGTTGAAAGTGGACGAGCAAATTGTTGTCTCCGCAAACTTCCTGATCGACTCCGAAAGCCAGCTTCAGGCTGCACTTGGTTCCTTCGTTCCACCTCCGCCCGGCGCGAGTGCGGCTTCTGCGACCAACGCTTCGCAAGGAAATGTCGAATTCAGCTCTGACCCGGCTACACCGCGGAAAGGAAGCAACGTGTTCCGCGTGAAACTCACAGATGAGAGTGCAGCACCTATCTCCGGCGCGGAAGTCAGCGTGACGCTTTTTATGCCGGCGATGCCCGCTATGGGCATGGCTTCGATGCGCGTGCCCGTTACTCTCAGCGACAAAGGCAATGGTCTCTATGAAGGTTCGGGACAGCTGGAAAACGGGGGAACCTGGCAAGTCACAATTCTCGCAAAAAAGAATGGGCAGATCATCGCGACCAAACAACTCAGCGTGAACGCCACGGGAGGCATGTAACGTGATCTCCCGATGGATTGATTGGTGCGCGCAAAATCGTTTCCTCGTTTTCATGGGAACAGTCCTGCTGGTGCTCACGGGAATCTGGGCTCTGCGTCACATTCCACTCGACGCGTTGCCGGACATTTCCGATGTGGAAGTGATTATCCACACACCTTGGACGGGTCAGCCTCCTAGCCTCATCGAAGACCAGGTCACTTATCCCATTGTCACGACCCTTCTGGCCGCACCGCATGTAAAGGCCGTGCGCGCGCAAACCATGTTTGGCGATTCCTACGTCTTCGTCGTCTTTGAGGACGGAACCGATTTGTATTGGGCGCGCTCGCGCGTTCTCGAGTACATGCAACAGATCACGGGTCGTTTGCCCTCGGGCGTGCATCCCGTCATCGGGCCGGATGCGACGGGAGCGGGATGGGTCTATGAATACGCGCTCGTGGACCACAGCCATCAACGCAGTTTGGCCGACTTGCGCAGCCTTCAAGATTGGTATCTGCGCTATCAGCTCGAAACGGTTCCAGGAGTGGCCGAGGTAGCCACGATTGGCGGATTCGTGCGCCAGTATCAGGTCAACGTGGACCCCGACAAACTTCGCGCATATGGGATTCCCCTCTCAACGATCATCGAAAGAGTTCGAGCCAGTACGAATGAAGTTGGTGGGCGACTGCTCGAAATGGGCGGAGCAGAATACATGATTCGTGGCCTCGGCTATCTGCATTCGCTCACTGACTTGGAAACAGTTCCTGTAGCAACCAAGAATGGCACGCCGGTGCTCGTCCGTGATTTGGGAACGGTTACGTTTGGGCCGGACATTCGTGAAGGTGTTGCCGAGTGGCAAGGCGAAGGGGAAACCGTTGGCGGGATTGTCGTGATGCGCGACGGAATGAACGCTCTCAGCGTCATCAATGGCGTTAAGCAGAAACTCTCGGAAATCAAACCCTCGCTGCCTCCGGGTGTGGAAGTGGTTGCAGGATACGACCGCTCAGGGTTGATTCACGCTTCCATCGAAACGCTGCAACGCGACTTGCTCGAAGAGGCCGCCATCGTCAGCGTAGTCATCATCATCTTCTTGTTCCACTTCCGTTCCGCGCTGATTCCGATTCTGACCTTGCCGATCGCCGTGCTCGCCGCATTCATTCCGATGTACTACCTCCATGTCACTTCCAACATCATGTCGCTCGGCGGTTTAGCTCTAGCGATTGGCGTCCTTGTGGACGCCGCCATCGTCATGGTCGAAAACGGATACCGGCAGCTCTCGGAACACCAAGCGTCTCAGTCCGAGCCACTTCCGGAGCCGCAGAGACGGAAAATACTGCTGGATGCCGCGAAACAAGTTGGTCCCGCTATTTTCTTCTCTCTGGTGATCATCGTGGTCTCTTTCCTGCCTGTTTTTTTACTGGAAGCGCAGGAAGGGCGCATGTTTCGTCCCTTGGCGTGGACCAAGACGCTGGCCGTTGGCTTCTCCTCCGTCTTGGCAATCACGCTCGTGCCTGTGCTGATGATTCTATTTATTCGCGGACGGCTGATACCTGAGTCGCGGAATCCCATATCAAGAATCACCCAAGCGATCTATCTGCCGATCCTGCGTCTGTGCTTGCGGTTCCGCAAAACCACCTTGCTGCTCAATTTAGTTTTTCTGGTTGTCACACTTCCGCTAGCGCTTCACATTGGCAGTCAATTCATGCCGCCCCTCTACGAAGGTTCGGCTCTCTACATGCCGACGGCCCTGCCTGGAATTTCCATTGGGCAGGCGTCGCAACTGCTCCAGGAACAAGACCGAATCCTTCGCACTTTCCCGGAAGTCGAAACCGTCTTCGGTTCCATCGGGCGTTCCGACAGCGCGACCGATAACGCTCCCCTCGATATGTATGACACGACGCTCATGCTCAAGCCGCGCAGTCAGTGGCGGCCTGGGATGACCTACGAGAAACTCATTCAAGAAATGGATGCGAAACTCCAGTTCCCTGGGCTGTCCAACACTTGGACCATGCCGGTCGAGAACCGTCTCGATATGGAACTAACAGGTATCAAGACGCCTCTCGGCTTGAAGATCCAGGGGCCGAATCTGGAGGGCATCCAGCAAGTTGGCGCACAAGTACAGCAAATCCTCTCGGCGATTCCGGAGATGCGCTCCATATTCGCTGAACGTGTTTCGCAAGGTTTTTATCTCAACGTCGAAGTGAACCGTGCGGAGGCGGCTCGCTACGGTCTTACTATTTCAGACGTTCAGCAGGCGGTCACTTCGGGCATCGGCGGCGAAATGGTTGCCGAGAACGTCGAAGGCCGGGAGCGGTATCCCGTGAATGTCCGGTATAGCCGCGACTTCAGGGACAACGTCGAGGAATTGCGCCGCGTCCTGATTGGCACACCCTCGGGTGCGCAGATTCCAGTTTCCGATGTAGCGAAAATCTCGTTCTCTCGTGGACCATCCATGATCCGCGATGAAGACGGCGCGCTCACGGGCTATGTGTACATCGATCTGAATACCAAAGACTACGGCGGCTTCGTCACACGCGCGAGTAATTTGCTCAAGGAAAAACTCGCCTTACCTCCCGGCTTTACTTATAAATGGTCCGGCGAGTACGAGTTTGAACTCCGGGCAAAAGAGCGGCTGCAACTCATTCTGCCGATCGTCTTTTTTGTCATCTTTATGTTGCTCTACGTGGTGTTTCACTCCGTCGCCGAGGCGACTGTCCTCATTTTTCCGACGATCTATGCGTTGACTGGCGGCCTGATTCTGCAAAAGCTGCTCGGCTACAACTTCAGCGTAGCGGTATGGGTCGGCTACATCGCGCTCTTCGGCATTGCCGTTGAAACCGGAGTCGTCATGGTTGTGTATCTCCATGAAGCCCTGGATCACCGGCTCAAGTCCGGCGTTCCTCTGCGTCACGAAGACATCGAAGCCGCAGTGATCGAAGGGGCTGTCCACCGTCTGAGGCCAAAACTAATGACTGTCTGCGTGGTTCTCGCCAGCCTGATTCCCATTCTCTGGGAAACCGGTGTCGGAGCCGACGTGATGAAACCCATTGCCGCTCCTCTCGTGGGCGGCATGATCACGTCCACGATTCATGTTCTGATTCTGGTGCCTGTGTTCTTTGCTTTGATGAAAGAAAGGGCCCTCAGGCGAGGAACGCTAAAGTTAGATCAGAAACTGGACGCGAACCGAGCAGGTGAACAGCAATGAAAGTTCTGAGTGATTGGAGTTCAATATAAACAATATGAGCCACAGTGATCACCAAGCGATGGCCGATCCACATACCGGGCACAAGAGGTCAGACATGCAAGGAAGTCACGACCGTCATGCCGGGCATTCCGTTGCTATGTTTCGCGACAAATTTTGGCTGAGTTTCGCCCTCACAATTCCTGTCGTGTTCTGGTCAACCGACGTTCAGCACTGGCTCGGTTACACCGCTCCTTCCTTCCCCGGCTCGAAGTTTATTTCCGCGATTCTCGGAACAATCGTCTTCGTCTATGGAGGACTGGTCTTTGTCCGCGGAGCCTGGAGCGAACTTGCCGACCGCAAACCCGGCATGATGACGCTCATCAGCTTGGCGATCGTTGTTGCTTTTGGAACTTCGCTCGCCGCGACATTCGGCCTCTTCGAGATTGACGTTTGGTGGGAACTCGCTTCGCTGATTACGATCATGGTCCTCGGTCACTGGCTGGAAATGCGGGCCATTTCCCAGGCTCGTGGTGCGCTCAATGCGCTCGCCGCCTTGCTCCCGGACACCGCTGAACGCGTAAACGGCGCAGACACTCAATCCGTTCCACTCTCGGAGTTGCGCGTTGGCGATATCGTTCTTGTTCGGCCCGGGGCACGCGTTCCGGCAGATGGCGTCGTAGCCGAGGGCTCTGCCGACGTTGACGAGTCCATGATCACCGGCGAGTCCAAGACGGTACCGAAGGTAGCTGGAGCCCGAGTTGTTGCTGGAACAGTTGCCAGTGGCGGTAGCCTTCGCGTCAGCATTACGGCCGTTGGAGACCAGACCGCTCTCTCCGGAATCATGCGGCTCGTCGCTACTGCGCAGGCTTCCGGGTCTCGCGCACAAGCTCTTGCCGACCGTGCGGCCGCGATCCTTTTTTACGTGGCAGTCGCGTCTGGCGGGATGACTTTCGCCTACTGGTGGTTTGCCGGCGATAGAGAACACGCCCTGATTAGAACAGCAACGGTCCTTATCATTGCTTGCCCGCATGCCCTTGGACTGGCGATTCCATTGGTAATCGCAATCTCGACATCCATCGGCGCTCAAAACGGTCTCCTCATTAAGGACAGGCTCGCACTCGAACGTGCTCGCAATTTGGATATGGTCATTTTTGAAGACAATTTGATTGCGCGTGCCGCTGCCGTCGAATCCAACTCCGAACACCCACTTGCTAAAGCGATCGTCGCCGAAGCCAAACGTCGAAACCTGACCCAACTATCAGCCACGAATTTCGAAGCGCTTGCTGGTCGAGGCGCCAAGGCGCTTGTGGGAGGCGAGGCGATCGTAATCGGCGGGCCTCGCCTGTTGACCGAGGCCAAAGTAGCGGTGCCTCCAGAAGTTGGAAAACTGGCAACCGCATGGGCGATAGACGGAAAGACGGTTCTCTATGCTGTCGCTCGGGACCAACTGCTCGGAGCTTTCGCAGTCGAAGATGAAATCCGGCCCGAATCGAATGAAGCCGTCGTGGAATTGCATCGGCTTGGACTTCGCGTCGCGATGATCACTGGAGACTCGAAAACAGTGGCCGATTCGGTCGCACGTCGCATCGGGATCGATGAGGTCGCAGCGGAAGTTCTCCCCGCTGACAAAGCTGTCGCGGTGAAAAATTTCCAGGCGGGTGGCAAGAAGGTGGCAGTGGTAGGTGACGGAGTGAACGACGCACCCGCGTTGGCGACCGCGGACGTGGGAATCGCGATTGGTGCAGGAACCGACGTGGCAATCGAATCCGCCGGAATCGTACTGGTGCGCAGCGATCCGCGCGACGTCGTAGGTGCGATTAGGCTGTCTCGCGCTACCTACAGAAAGATGATCCAAAATCTTGTTTGGGCGACGGCTTATAACCTTGTCGCGATCCCAGTCGCGGCAGGCGTTCTCGTCCATTGGGGATTGGATCTCCCCATGAGCGTCGGCGCAATTGCGATGAGTCTGTCCACTATCATCGTCGCGGCAAATGCGCAATTGCTTCGCAGGCTGGAGTTGCAAAGCGATGCGCTCTAGTCAGACTGAACGGCGACAGTCGCACTGCTGCAACGACCGTCACGATCGGATTCATCCCTCAGCAATCCCACCGCAGCAATCGTCGCAGGCTTTGCCCTGCACTCCTTCGATGCCTTCTTTGGCGATGATAGGAACCATGATCAGAGCCGCGAGTGGATCGGCCCACCATAACCCGAAGAAGGCGTTGAGCAGCAAACCGGTCAGCAGGATAGCTGAAAGGTAGGTACAAAATTCCGTTTGTTTCGCGTCCGCGTGCATGGCGGCGCTGCCCAGAGCATGGCCCACCTTTCGCTTGGCGCGCGCGAGCATCGGCATGACAACCAGAGACGCACAGGCCAGAACGATTCCCGCAATGCTGTGTTCAGGCGCTCGCTTCGACCATAAGTCCGAAAACGAATCGTAGGCGATGTAGGCGGCTAGTACGAGAAAACACGCACCGACAATTCGCAAAGCCAGCTTCTCGTTTCTCGGCCGGCGATGCACGTCCGAATCGACAGACATCCTCCAGAGCAAGACCGAGCCGGACGTTACCTCAATGAAGCTGTCGATCCCAAATCCCACAAGCGAAATGCTTCCTGCAACAATTCCGGCAACGACCGCAACCAAACCCTCAAGCGTATTCCACACCACGGTGAAATATTCTAGCCTTCGCCCGCGCAGTACGGCAGCCGGGCGTTCCAATGTCTCGATTGCGGGCATATCAACAGTTTAGCAACAACAGCTGCTATACAATGCGGATAGGGGATGGAAGTCGTTCCCCGCAAATCGGGTAGTTTCGCGATGAACGTAAAAACACATTGGGAAAAAGTCTATAAGACGAAAGCTCCGGACACCGTCTGCTGGTACCTGCCTCACCTTGAAACATCGCTCGCCCTCATCGAGCGAACCGGAACGGGTCTTTCTTCCTCCATCATTGACGTAGGCGGCGGGGAATCCACGCTGGCCGACGATCTTGTCTCGCGCGGATATCAGAACGTCACCGTCCTCGATATTTCGGAGACTGCGATCAACGTCTCGAAACAACGCATGGGAGAAGCTGCCGAGCACGTTCATTGGCATGTGGCCGACGTCCTCGCCGTGGAATTGGAGTCCCGTGCCTACGATGTTTGGCATGACCGGGCCGTATTTCATTTTCTGACCACGAACGAGCAACGGCTCGCCTACGTTCGCAGCGTCGCGCGTTCGGTAAGACGGGGAGGTCCCGTCATTGTCAGTACCTTCGGGCCGGAAGGTCCACAGAAGTGCAGTGGCCTTGAAGTCATACGTTATGACGCAGACTCGTAGCACGATCAGTTCGGCGCGCGGTTTCGACTTGTACAGAGTTCACAAGAACTTCACGCGACACCGCAGGGAGCCATGCAACAATTCTTATACTGTTATTGCCGCCTGGAGTAGAGAGACAAGCCCTAACCGACGAAACAATCGCTTGACCCTGGAACCGTTCCACCCCTGAGGATTATTCCTGTGAGATCCAAAGTCTCCACAAACCAACCCATGCACTCCTCGGAGTTGGCGCGCCTTGCGGGTGTCAGCACGGATACTCTCCGGTATTACGAACGCCTCGGACTACTTCCTGCCGCACCACGATCTGCGTCGGGATACCGGTTGTTTCCTGTGCAGGCGCTCCATCGCGTCCGCCTCATCCGAGGCGCTCTCGCAATCGGGTTTTCCATTCGCGAACTGACCGAGATCTTCGCTGAACGCGACCGCGGCGGCGCACCCTGCCAACGCGTACTCATGTTGGCACGCGAAAAGCTCGCAACCGTCGAAGCTTCGCTCCGGGACATGCAAACCTGGCGGAGCGAACTGAAGACGACACTCGCGGTTTGGGAGCGCCTGCTCCAAAAAACTCCAAAGGGGAAACGCGCTAGTTTGTTGGAAACATTTGTTGCTTCTCACCCGAGTCGCCAGACTCGCTATTCATCGCGAATTCCACTGGCGCACGGATCTCAGAAAAGGGAGAAGTCACAATGAAAGAAATATTCGCTACTGCGATTTTGGGTTTTGCTATTTGCGGCGCGCAAGGTCAGGCGCCGCCCGCTGCCCAAAACGAGAAGCCCAAAGATTCCCACGCCGATTGCCTGATGCACAAAGCGCATGCGCACGATGATTCCGCTTCTACCGGGACGAACGAACGCGGCGAGAAAGGGATGGGGTTCTCGCAGAGCGCAACAACGCATCACTTTCTCTTGAATGCGGACGGAGGCGTCATTCGAGTCGAGGCGAACGACCCTAAGGATACGGCTAGTCGCGACAATATTCGGATGCATTTAACACACATAGCGAAGGCTTTCTCGAGCGGCGATTTTGCAATTCCGATGTTTGTGCACGACACAATGCCGCCTGGCGTTCCCGCAATGAAACAGCAGAAAGACAAGATCTTCTACAAGTTTGAAGAGACGCCTGCAGGGGCACAGGTCGTAATCGCGACGACCGACCCCCAAGCGCTTGTCGCCATTCAACAATTCCTGCGATTCCAGATCGCTGAACACAAGGCCGGCGACTCAACCGCTGTACACTAACGCCTTCCTTATGAATGGTGCCTCCGCTAAGGTTTTGGCGGCACGAGGAATTCTGCACGCATGAATGGTTTGACCCCCTCTTCTCCGGTCAATCGAAGACAGAGCAATTTACCTTCGTCTTCCAAATCAATATGGAATCCGAAGAATGGGCAGCACTTGCTCTCAGCGGCCACCCAATCCGCGAGCTCAGCGAGCGGGATCGTCGTCGGGCTGTACTGGAATTCGTAGCCTTTCTCCGTTTCCACAATCCGCGTTCGTTTCGCGACGAGTTTGTCAGTCAGCAGTTTATGACGCGCTCGCTCGCTTGGATTCAGGGCCTTTGTGTTGCAATAAAACTTAACTTGCGTCATTGCTTCTTTTTCCTGCTTTCTCCCCGGGACTGCTTGTACCGCAACACTCACCAGGGCGAACCCTAGCAGCGCGGCCGCACTTCGCCCTCGCTTCACAATCATGAGCTTTTTCCTTTCAGACTTTGCATATCACTGCTCACAAATGCTAAAAGTTAAAGTGGACTTTAAGTCAAGCGCTGATTCGAGGATGACACGAGAGGTAAGGAAATGAAGATTGGTGAACTCGCAGACCGCTCCGGCCTCAATTCTTCCGCCATCCGCTATTACGAAAACAGGGGCCTGCTTTCTCCGCCTCACCGTGTCGGCGGCCAGCGGCGTTATTCGAGTGATGCACTCGACCGCGTTCTTCTGATTCGCTTCGCGGGCGAAATGGGCTTCACGTTGAACGAGACCAGGGTTTTTCTGGATGGCTTGCGAGACGACGCGCCCGTCGGACCGCGGTGGAAAAAACTTGCGCACCGCAAGATTCTGGAAGTGGACGATAGCATCCGCCGTTCAAAGCAACTGAAATCTCTCCTGGAACACCTGCTCAATTGCCATTGCGCTTCCTTACAGATATGCGTTCAGCGACTGAGCCTCAGCCCACGTCTGCGCTCGGTCATCCGCTGACGCTTGTCGTTTACGAATCGGCTGGATTGCTGGGAGATTTGATCGTTAAATCCGCAGAACACACACCTTAATCCTTCATCTGAATGTGATCGGCCAGTACACTCGAAGGAATTGTTCCAAGAGGCTGCAAATAATCCACTGCTCACGAGGCAGGTGCTCTCCTCCACTATTACCATCCGCTTGGGAGGCGGCTGTGCTGCCCCGCGGCGACAGATCAAGCTCACGCTGACGGCCGCTTTCGAGTCTCCGATCCCACAGAGTATTAATGAAGGCGGTGGGGATTCTGGTGCCCGTTGGCACCTGTGAGACTTCTTCGCAAATGCTGCAAATCATTGAAATCGCCGACCTTCTTCTACTTCAGAGCGGAACGTCAGTCAGCAACGGTGTTCCAATTGGCGAGACGGCAGCGACCTAACAGATTGAAAACAAAAACCCTTGGTAGGGGCGGTGGGGATCGAACCCACGACCTTCGGCTTAAAAGGCCGCTGCTCTACCACTGAGCTACGCCCCTAAAGTGGTTGACTCAACTGAGGTTATCAAAAAATCCACTGCACAGTTTTGGTGCAACTTGCAATGAACTTGTATTGTTTCTGAGGCGCTCAGTTTACTTCCCCGCCTTCCTTTTATTGTAACGGGTAACGGTCTTGATTGCATCTCTCACGTCGTCGGTGCTGGTGATGTTATGGCGGTCAAATACAGCACGGGTCTTATGACCGCTGATGCTCATGGCGAGCTTCGCCGGTCTTGGTGATTTCCTCGGGAATCTCGATGATGCCTTCTTTTAGGTCAACCCATGGCCATCTAATATCCTTTGCGGCTGTAGTGCGGCTCACGTCCTCATACAAAAAGAGCGCATAAGGCTTGAGATGACTTGGCATCTTGGACATTAGTTTGTTGAACTGCTCGGGCGTGACGAACCCCTTTCTAACCTTACCCGCCTCCGAGACCATCGGAAAATATGGCTTTGCGAATTGCAGCTTTTTCTCTCGGATGGTGAGGTTCATCATGCCGCGCAAGATCGAAAGATTGCGGTTGATGGTCGCGTCGTCGATGTCCGCATCACGGCGCTTTTTTCGAAACGCCCAGAATACGTCCGTGTCCATTTGGTCGAGCCGCATTCCGGCGAAAAACTCGTCAAGCACTTTGAGGTTGCGTTTGTAAGGATAGACCTTGACCGTGCCATCCTCTTGCTTCTCTTCCACGAGTTTGCCAATTTTTTTCTCCCGGTAATTGTTGATGAGGATTTCTCGCATATCCTCGTAGCGGACGGAGCGCACCTCACTTGGGCTGCGTTCTCCCCG
>Ga0193709_1000269_pt1 | contig 19867 bp, 16 predicted proteins | sample H3c2metaG_FD_160571 | JGI IMG/M metagenome (GOLD analysis project Ga0193709, IMG submission 160571) | Soil microbial communities from a riparian zone of the East river system, Colorado, United States - H3c2 | ecosystem: Environmental > Terrestrial > Soil > Riparian zone | place: USA: East River... | reverse complement strand
CATCGGCCCGGCGCCCGCGACGTTGCGCTTGCTTGAACGCCTCGGCCTCAAGATCGGCGATATGGACGTCATCGAATTGAACGAGGCCTTCGCGGCGCAAGGCCTAGCGGTGATGCGCCAGCTCGGCATTGCCGACGACGCGCCGCATGTGAACCCCAATGGCGGCGCAATCGCACTCGGCCATCCGCTTGGCATGTCCGGCGCGCGTCTTGCCCTGACCGCGACCGAAGAATTGCAGCGGGGTGGCGGTCGCTATGCGCTGGCTACCATGTGCATCGGCGTCGGCCAGGGGATCGCCCTCGCGCTCGAACGGGTGTGATCGGACGCGGACGCTAATGCTGAGCGCGTTCCTCGGCGGTCTTGAGCTTATGGAGGATGATGCCATTCCCATCGGGATCCTTGATGATCGCCATTCGGCAGACCGGGCTTTCGATCCCCTCGGCGGCAAAGGTCACGCCCTTAGCCTTGAGCTCCGCAGTTATCGCGGGAAGGTCATCGACCTCGAACGCGATCGTTCCGCCGGCACCAGCGCTCGGTTCGTTTGGTGTCACCGTGGTAATGGCGAGGCAGCCGCCGCCGGGAAGGTCGAACTCGACCCAGGGACTGGATGGGCCGCTGTTGCTTGGTCCAAGCCCCAACGTCTCCCCGTAAAAGGCCCGAGCCCGCGGCATGTCCTTGACCGGATACATCGTGAAAGCGACTTTCTGGAGCATGGACTTTCCCCCTTTATGGCTCGTTCGGCCGAACCGGTGTAGATTTGCGGGATCATGAGCAGTCCGGTCAATCAGCATGTCGGTGAAGCGGCAATCCGGGCGGTTCTCCGTACAGTCATGGACCCCGAAATCCCGGTCATCTCGGTGGTAGATCTCGGCATCGTCCGCGACATAAGCGAGAGTCGCGTGACGATCACTCCAACCTATTCCGGCTGCCCGGCGACCGACGTCATCGAGCAAGAGATACGCGCCGCGCTCGACCGCGCCGGATTCGGCCAGGTCAGAATCGAAACTCAATTGGCGCCGCCGTGGACTACCGAATGGATCAGCGAAGGGGGCAAGGCCAAGCTCATGGCCTACGGCATCGCCCCCCCCGACCTCGCCAAGGCCGCGACCTGCCCGCAATGCGGCTCGACCGATACTGAGGAAATCAGCCGCTTCGGTTCAACCCCATGCAAAGCCCAGTGGCGCTGCAAATCCTGCCGAGAGCCGTTCGATCGCTTCAAATGCCATTAGCCGCATTGCCCACGATGAAGGAGCTTATGATCGGCTAGCACCAGAGCGACCATCGCCTCGACCACCGCCGCTCCTCGGATGGCGACGCAGGGGTCATGGCGGCCCTGCTTGCCGATGCTCGAAGTCGGCTTGAACGCTACCCTGACAACAATCGGCTGGCCGGTCGAAATACCGCCGTCGATGCCGCTCAAGCGCGCCGCCTCGACATTCTCGCTGCCCTTCGATCGCGCGCCGCCAAACCCCTCGCCGATCTCGACGCCCTTGACCGCGTTGATGCCCATACAGGCCCCGGCCAATTCGGCGTCGAGCTTGGCGTAAACCGGCGCGCCCCACCCCGCCGGCACGCCTTGCGCTACGCACTCGACCACCGCGCCCAGCGAATCCCCCGCCTCCAGCGCACCATCGAGCATCGCCTCCCACCATTCGGAGTTCGCTTCACCACCGATCTCGATCATTCGGCTCTCAATCGTCACCTCGGAAATGACCAGCCGAGCCACCGCGCCGGCCGCCACCCGCGCCGCGGTCTCACGAGCCGATGCCCGTCCGCCGCCGCGATGGTCTCGGAACCCGTACTTCGCCTGGTAGGCAAAATCAGCGTGGCCCGACCGGAACGGCGCATCGGGCGGATAGTCGCCACTGCGGGCGTCGACATTTTCGATCATCAGGCTGATCGGCGTGCCAGTCGTACGCCCTTCGAACACACCCGACAGGATCCTCACTGCATCGGGCTCCTTGCGTGGGCTGGTATGCCGCGACAGCCCGGGCCGCCTCTTGTCCAGCCACTGCTGGATCGCGGCCTCGTCCAATTCGATCCCCGGCGGACAGCCGTCGACCACCGCGCCGATCGCCGGCCCGTGGCTTTCGCCCCAGGTGGTGAAGCGCAGCAAATGGCCGAAGCTGTTGATGCTCATTCGCTTTCCTCGATCCGCGCGCCGATCGCCTTCGTAGCCGCGACGAAGCCCGGAAAGCTGGTGGCGATCATCTCCGTCCTGTCAACGCTGACTGGCTCCCGTGCGGCTAGGCCAAGCACCAGGAACGCCATCGCGATCCGGTGGTCGCCGTGACTTTCCACCGCGCCGCCCGTGACGGCTCCGCCAGTCACGCTCAGCCTATCGCCGTCGATCGAGGCCGTGACTCCGCAAGCAAGCAACCCTTCTGCAATGGCGGCAAGCCGGTCGCTCTCCTTGTTCCGCAACTCACCAAGTCCGTGGAACACGCTCGTCCCCGACGCAAACGCCGCCGCCACGGCGAGCAATGGATATTCGTCGATCATCGCCGGTGCCGCACTCGCCGGGACCTCTACCGCGCGAAGTTGGGCGTGGCGAACCTTCACGTCGGTGACCTGCTCGCCGCTTACACGGCAGGGATTCGAGGCTCTTACGTCCGCGCCCATCCGCTCCAACCAGTCGAGAATTCCAACCCGAAGCGGATTGACCACCACCCCGCGCGTCTCGACCGACGAACCCGGGACGATCGCCGCCGCGACCCAGCCGCACGCTGCCGCCGACGGATCGCCCCAAATATCGATCCGCGTCCCACGCAGCTGCCGTCTCTCTCCCAATTCGACCACGCCATCGCGCGTCGTCACCTCGGCGCCGAACGCGCCCAGCATGATCTCACTATGATCGCGGCTCGGCTGCGGCTCGATCACGCGCACCCGCCCGGTGGCGTGCAACCCGGCCAGCAGGATCGCGGATTTGACCTGTGCCGACGCAGGCAGGTTGCGATGCTCGATCCCGCGAAGTCCGCCGCCATGGAGCGTCAGCGGCAGGGCATCGCCGCCCTCGAACCGCGCGCCCATCGCCTCAAGCGGCTCACGCACCCGCCGCATCGGCCGCCGCCGCAACGATTCATCGCCTGTGAAAGTGGCGGTCAAATCGAATCCAGCCGCCGCACCCATCAGCAGCCGTGCCGAAGTCCCGGAATTGCCGCAGTCGATCGATGCTTCGGGCGACCGCCAGTCGCCGCCGATAACCCGCCAATATCCGTCGTCGGTCCGCTCGGTCTCGATCCCGAATGCCTGCAGAGCTGCAACGGTCGCCATTACGTCATCCGCTTCGAGCAGCCCGAAGAGCCGCGTCTCGCCACTGGCTAAAGCGCCCAGAATCAGCGCCCTATGCGACAGCGATTTGTCGCTCGGAACCGCGAACCGGCCCTCCAGCCGCTCCGCTGGATAGGCGGTGAGTTTCAGGCCGCCACCCGCGCGCCGAGCCTGGCGATTGCGCCGGCCAAGTCGAGCGCCTGGTCATGGTTCAGCCGTGGGTCGCAAGCACTCAGATAGTTGCGGGATAGTTCATCGATCGACGCTGGTCCGCGCCCGCCGATGCATTCGGTGACGTCCAGAGCGCTCATCTCCAGATGGACCCCGCCGGGATGGACTCGCTCGGCCCGCGCAATGCTGAAAAAGTCTGCAATCTCGCTCATGATGTCATCGATCCGCCGCAGCTTGATCCCACCGACCTGCAGCGTGTTGCCGTGCATGGGGTCGCTCATCCACACCGCCGCAAGCCCAGCACCGCGGGTTGCCCGCATCAATCGCGGCAGCCGCTCGGAGATCTGCGCGGCGCCGAATCGCCCGATCAGCATCAGCCTTCCCGGCCGATTATCGGGATCGAGCATTTCGCACAGGCGGAGCAATTCATTGGGTTCGACCTCGGGGCCGATCTTGATCCCGATCGGGTTGGCGATCCCGCGCAGAAATTCGACGTGCGCTCCATGTGTCTGGCGGGTCCGGTCGCCGAGCCACAACGAGTGCCCGGAAACCGACCACCAGCGCCGATCCCCATCGCGCCGGGTCAGCGCCTGCTCGTAGGGCAGGAGCAGCGCCTCATGGCTAGTGTAAACCCCCGAGCCTTGGAGCAACTGGGCGGCGTAAAGCGATCCGTGGTGGGCGCGCAGCATCCTCGCCGGATCGGGCGTACGGCTGGCGGCGTCGAACCGCGGTCCGTTGATGATGTCGCCGCGATAGGCGGGCAGCGACAAGCCGCCGCGCGTTTCCACATCCGATGTGCGTGGCTTGGCGAATTGGCCGGCGATTCGTGCGATCCTGACGACCGGAACGCCAAGACCCTCGGCGATGAGCACGCTCATTGCGCCGAACAGGTCGACCGTCGCCCCGATGTTCGCCGCGCCCCCTTCACCGAAGGATTCAGCGCAGTCGCCGCCCTGAAGGACGAAGGCTTCGCCCGCTGCGACCCGGGCGATTTCCTTGGCTAAGCGCGCGCTGTCTTCGGTCGAGGCGACTGGAACCGCCTCGCCAAGCCGCAGCTCGACCGCCGCCAGCGCCGCTGAGTCGGGGTAAGCTGGCATCTGCGCGGCGGGAAGCATCCGCCAGCTGGCGGGACGCCACTCGCGCATTTTCATCTCGACAACGCCCATCGCTCGCCCTTAGCCCAAGCGAAAGAGGGGCGTCGAGACGTGACCGGACCACTCCATGGACTTCGCATCGTTGAGCTGGCCGGCATTGGCCCGGTTCCGTTTGCCGGCATGATGCTGGCTGACCACGGCGCCAAGGTGATCCGGGTCGAGCGGCCCGGTGCGACATCAGAAAGCAGCGATCCGCTTCTGCGCTCGCGAATCCCCATGACTCTCGACCTGAAATCCGCCGAGGGCGCGGCTGAGCTTCGCGCACTATGCAAGTCGGCTGACGGCCTGATCGAAGGTTTTCGGCCCGGCGTAATGGAGCGTCTCGGCCTCGGCCCCGACGCCCTGCTCGTCGACAATCCCAAGCTGGTTTACGGCCGGATGACCGGCTGGGGACAGGACGGCCCGCTGGCGCAGAAGGCCGGTCACGACATTAATTTCATCGCGCTCTCCGGGACGCTGGGCGCGCTCGGTCGAGCGGGCGACAAGCCGACCCCGCCAATCAACCTTGTCGGCGATTTCGGCGGGGGCGGGATGCTTCTCGCGTTCGGAATGGTATCGGCCCTGCTGGCGGTCAAAATGGGCGGCTCCGGGCAAGTGGTCGATTGCGCGATGACCGATGGGTCGGCACTGCTGATGGCAATGATGTGGGGTTTTCGCGCCCAGGGCCGCTGGACCGACGAGCGCGGCTCCAACGTCATCGACACCGGCGCGCCCTTCTACGACACCTACGAAACCGCCGACGGCCTGTTCGTGGCGGTTGGGGCGATCGAACCACAATTTTACGCAGAGCTACGCCGGGTGCTCGGCATCGCCAACGATCCGAATTTCGATGCCCAGTTCGACCCGGCACAATGGCCTTCGCAAAAGGCCGAGCTGGCGCGGCTGTTCAAGGCCAGGACCCGCGCCGAATGGGGCGACCTGTTCGACCAGGCAGAAGCCTGCGTCGCGCCGGTGCTGTCGATGACCGAAGCGCTGGAGCATCCGCACAACGTCACTCGCGGGACATTCGTGACGATCGATGGCGTTCCCCAGCCCGCGCCCGCGCCACGCTTCACGCCGCTATAGCGAGCGGCCGATCACTTCCTTCATGATCTCGTTGGTGCCGCCGAAGATCCGCGTCACTCGCGCATCGCGCCACAGGCGGGCGATCAGATATTCGTTCATGTAGCCGGCGCCGCCGTGCAGCTGCAGCGATGTGTCGCACACCTCGCCCTGCAATTCGGTGTGCCACAGCTTGGCGGCGGAGGCCTCGGCTGCGGTCAGCTCCCCGGCGATGTGGCGCTTGATCGCCCAATCGAGATGCGCCCAGCCGACCTGCAATTTCGTCGCCATGTCTGCCAAAGCAAATTTGGTGTTCTGGAATTCGAACACCGTCTTGCCGAACGCCTTGCGCTCCTTGGTGAAATTGATCGCTTCGTCGAACGCGCGCTGGGCGCAGGCTTGCGCCGAGCAGGCGATCGACAGCCGCTCCTGCGGCAACTGGTTCATCAGATAAGCGAATCCCATGCCCTCACCGCCGAGCAAATTCGATTGCGGCACCCGGACATCCTCGAAGAATAGCTCCGACGTGTCCTGGCTGTGCAGGCCGATCTTGTCGAGGTTGCGGCCGCGCGCATATCCGGGGCGGTCGGCCTCGATCAGCAGCAGCGACGTGCCCTTCGCTCCCTCCTTAGGGTCGGTCTTGACCACGACGATGGTCAGCTCGGCATGCTGGCCGTTGGTGATGTATGTCTTCGATCCGTTGACGACATAATCACTGCCGTCCTTGACCGCGGTGGTGCGGATGCCCTGCAGGTCGGATCCGGCTCCGGGCTCGGTCATCGCGATGGCGGTCGGCGTTTCGCCGGAGATCATCCGCGGCAGCCAGTGCAATTTCTGCTCCTCGCTGCCATAACCGACGAGATAATCGGCGACGATGTCCGAATGGAGCGTGATCCCCGCCGACGAGCCGGCGTAGGACAATTCCTCGTCGATCACCGCGTTGTAGCCGAAGTCGAGCCCCAGCCCGCCGTACGCTTCGGGAACGGTCGGGCACAAAAGCCCCGCCTCGCCGCATTTATTCCAGAAGTCGCGGTCGACGATGCCTTGTTCTTCCCACCGGTCGAGGTGCGGGATCAGCTCTTTAGCGAAGAAGCGCCTAACGCTGTCGCGGAAAGCCTCATGGTCGTCGTTGAAGGCGGTGCGGCGGCTGGTGTCGAGCATCGAATGTCCTTCAATCGGGGTCGGCGAGAAGCGCCAGAAGGGCGAAGCTCGCAAGCCAATGTTCGCCGGCATAATCGCTGGTGAGATGCGACAGCGCGGCCTCCAAATGCTCGTCGGCGGCAGCGCTCGTGATCGCTCTCCCGTTCGGACCAAGCTTAGGCGCGATCAAACGCCAGCACCATGCGCGGCTGAGGCTCAGCCCGTCGAGGTGGGCGATCTTGCCGTCGCTGCGATCACTGACAATCGGCGGGGTGAACAGAGTCGCCGGCTGTCGTTCGGCGACGCGCGGCAGGAATTGTTCAAACCACGGCTCAAAATATTCCGGGGGCTGCGTGATCGCCATGCACAGGGCTTCGATCAGGGCGGGCGACAGGAATTCGTCGCCGCCCGGCTCCCACGCCTGGCAATCGCGGTCGCCACCGAGCCATTCGACGGCGCGCTGGCCGATCGCGGCGTGGAGATCGGGGTCGAATTCGCTAGCCCATTCGTTTGCCACGACCAACGCAAAGGCGGTGTTGAAATGTGTCCCGACCCGGATCGGGTAGGTGAGAATCGTCAGATAATGGCTCAGCCGGGCGGCGAAGGCACGAGCGAGCGGCTCCAGATTTTCGGCCCAAGGGTTTTCCGGGTGACGCGCCGCTTCGCGATGCAGCGCGAGCAGCCAAGCCCAGCCATAGGGCCGCTCGAATCCGCTCGACAATGGTCGGTCGAGATAGGCCAGCTCGCCGTCGACATTGGCCTTGGTGAAGGCGTCGTTGGCCATCATCTCGACTTCGCCGGACTCGGTACTGTCGGGAAACAATCGGCGAAGGGTAAGCAACGTCCACCACCCATGGACGCAGCTGTGCCAGTCGAAGCTGCCGTAGAAGATCGGGTGCAGCACGCGCGGCGGCAGCGCATCCTCGTCGCCGGCCATGACATGATCGAGTTTATGCGGATATTCACGGTCGACATGCCCGAGCGCGATCCGCGCCAGCCGTGCCGCCATTTGTCCGTCGAGTTTCACCGGAACGCCATGAAGTAGATGATGAGGATGTTGAACAGGAGCATCGGCAGTGCGGTCGCCACCTGGACGCGGATCACGCCATATTGATCCTTCAGCTCGAGCAAGGCGGCCGGCACCAGATTGAAGTTGGCTGCCATCGGCGTCATCAAAGTCCCGCAGAAACCGGCCAGCATGCCGACCGCGCCGACCACCGCGGGATTGGCGCCATAGCCATTGATCAGCAACGGCACCCCGATCGCCGCGGCCATCACCGGGAAAGCGGCGAATGCATTGCCCATGACCATGGTGAAGATCGCCATGCCGAGCCCGAACACGGCTACGGTCAGGAATACGCTGCCTTCGGGAATGACGGTTCGGGTCAGCGCGCCGATCGCATCGCCGACGCCGGCGGCAGCGAACAGCACGCCGAGCGCGGCGAGCATCTGCGGCAGCACCGCCGCCCAGCCGATCGCATCGATCAGCCGCCGCCCTTCCTGCAGCGGAGCGATCGCCGGCGGCCGAAGCCAGGCGAAGATCGCCCCGAGTGCGAGCAATACGCCGAGACCAAGGAAGACATAGGTTTCGCGCTTGGCTTCGATCCAGCCGGCTGCGCCTAGTGGCGTGTAATTGTAGAGAAGAGTCCCAAGCAAAGCGGTCACCGGGATGATCAGCGCCGGCAGGAACAGCTTGCTGCCGAGTTTCTCCGACCAGCGCTCGCGTTCCTCTACGCTGGTGGTCGGCGGCGAGCTTCGGCCGATGAGACCGAAGCCGGCCAGTCCGGCGAGGCCGAGGACCAGCAGGCCGTTGCCGAGATCGCCAAGCACGTCGCCACCAAGCAGGCTCAATGCCATCAGCCCCCAGAAGGCGGCATTGCCGAAGCGCTTGGAATGGGCCCGGTCGAGCGCGCTCAGCAGCGCGAAGGCGGCGAACATCGCGCCGGCCAGCGCATAGAGCCAGTGGAGCGTAATCATCGGCCGCGCCTCGACAGGCGTCGATCGAGCAGTAGCAGCCGCGCGCCGTGAATGAAGAAGGCAGCGATTGCCGAGGGAATAGCCCACACCGCCAACTCGAATGGTGCAAGGTTGTAACCGTAGGTGAGCAGAGTCTGCTGGATCAGCACGATGGAGCCGATCGCGATGAACAGATCCTCGCCGAAGAACAGCCCGACGTTGTCGGTCGCGGCGGCATAGCTCTTGACCATCTCCACCTCGCTTTCGGACAATTCGCCGTGCTGCTTCTCCGCCGCGGCAAGCGCCATTGGCGCGACCAGTGGGCGCACCGTCTGCGGATGGCCGGCGGTCGAATAAAGTCCGATCGAGGCCGTAACCTGGCGATAAAGCAAATAGAGGATCAGCAGTCGCCCGGTCGTCGCGTTCTTCATGGATCGGATCAGCGCCGCGGCTCGCTGTTGCAGGCCGAAGCGCTCGAGCAGGCCGATCACGGGCAGGACGATCCAGACGATGGCGATGATGCGGTTGTCGTTGAACGCCTTGCCGAAGGTCGAGATGACTTGGACCGGGTCCATCCCCGCGATCAGCCCGGTGACGATCGCCGAGACGCTGACGACCAGCATCGGGTTGAACTTGAGCGCGAAGCCGATGACGACCAGCGCGATGCCCAGCAGCGGCCAATAGTTGATCATCCCGTCTTGCTCCCAAAGCCGCCGCCGCCGGGCGTTTCGATGACGAAGGCATCACCAGAGTCCACATCGGCTGACCCCGTCGCACCCAACACATCTTTGCCGCCATCGGCGCGTTCGATCCAGTTGCGGCCCGGTGCCGCATCGCCGGCGCCGTTGATTCCCTTAGGCGCGATGCGGCGGCGGTTGGCGAGGATGCTGACCTGCATCGGTTCGAGAAAGCGGATCCGGCGGACAACGCCGTTGCCGCCATGGTGCGCCCCGTCGCCGCCCGAGCCCTTGCGGATGGCGAATTCCTCGAGCCGCACCGGAAAGCGGGTTTCGAGGATTTCGGGATCGGTCAGTCGGCTGTTGGTCATGTGCGTCTGGACCGCATCGGTCCCGTCATGATCGGCCCCCGCGCCCGAACCGCCGGCGATGGTCTCATAATATTGAAACTCGCCGCTGCCGAAGGTCAAATTGTTCATCGTCCCCTGCGACGGCGCAAGCCGGCCGGTAGCGGCGAACAACGCGTCGGTGACAACCTGGCTGGTCTCGACATTGCCCGCGACGACCGCCGCCGGATAGGCCGGACTGAGCATCGACTCTTCGGGCACGATCAGCCGGATTGGCCGCAGGCAGCCGTCATTCATTGGGATTGGATCGTCGATCAGGGTGCGTACGACATAGAGCGCCGCGGCGCGAACGATCGATCTCGGAGCATTGAAGTTGTCGGGCAGTTGGGCGCTGGTCCCGGTGAAGTCGAAGGTCGCCGATCGCGCGGCCTTGTCGACTTTGATCGCGACTCGGACGGTCGCCCCATTGTCCATCGGATATTCGAACGCGCCATCGTCAAGCCGGTCGATCAGCCGGCGAACCGCCTCTTCAGCGTTGCCGAGGACATGGTTCATGTAAGCGGCTATGACGTCGGCGCCGACGTCACGCGCGGTTTCGACCAGTCGCTCGGCCCCGCGGATGCAGGCGGCAAGCTGGGCGCGCAGGTCGGAGAGATTGCGATCGACATTGCGCGACGGATGCAGGCCGGACGACAGAAGGGCGCGGATCTCGGCCTCCCGAAATTGTCCTTCGTCGACCAGCAGGTCATTGTCGATCAGCACGCCCTCGTCCTCGATCGAGCGGCTGTCGGGCGGCATCGACCCCGGCGCGATTCCGCCGATATCGGCATGGTGGCCGCGCGCCGCGACGAATGCCGAAGGTGCCTCGTCGCCATCATCGTAGAACACCGGCACGATCACCGTGATGTCGGGCAGATGCGTTCCGCCGCGATAGGGATCGTTGAGAACATAGGCGTCCCCGCGCCGGATTCCGCGGCCGTCTCGCGCTCCACCCCGTGTGTCGATGATCGTCCGGATGCTCTCGCCCATTGATCCGAGATGCACCGGAATGTGCGGGGCATTGGCGATCAGGGCGCCTGAGGCATCGAACAGGGCACAGGAAAAATCGAGCCGTTCCTTGATATTGACCGAGGTCGCGGTCGATTGCAGCGCGACCCCCATTTCCTCGGCAATCGCCATGAACAAATTGCCGAAAATCTCGAGCATCACCGGGTCGGCGTCGGTGCCGATCGCCTTGCCATGCTCGGCGGGGGATGTGCGGATCAGGATCAGCGTGCCATCGTCGGCGCGGGCGGCGGCCCAGCCGGCTTCAACCACGGTAGTCGAGGATGGATCGAGAATCAGCGCGGGTCCCGCGATGCTCTGGTCGGCGGCGATCTCCTTGCGGCTGTAAGCGTTCCACTCGCCAGCTATGACCGGGTCGGCGCCCGGGCCAGCGGGTTCGGCAAAGGTTGCGGCTCGATCATTGGCGGCAGTCGCTGTCACCGCGAGCGAATCGACGATCAGCCCGGTGCCTTCCTCGGAATATCCGAAGCGCTTGCGATGAAGCGCGGCGAATAGTTCGCGCATCTCCTCCTTCGGCGCCATTTCCAATTCGATCACATTGTCGCTGCCCGGCATGCGCAGCCGGGCGTGGCGCGAGAGCCGAATGCTGGCGGGGGCTATGCGTTGCTCGATCAGCGCATTGCGCGCCGTCCCCTCAAGTTGCGCCAGCCCCTCCGAAAAATCCTCATCGAGCGGCTTCAGCCAGCTCATTTCGCGGATCGCCTTCACCTCAGCCAGGCCAATACCATAGGCCGACAGCACACCGGCAAGCGGGTGGATCAGGATCCGCTCCATGCCCAGCGCATCGGCCACCTGACAGGCATGCTGGCCGCCCGCGCCGCCGAAGCAGGCCAGCGCATAGCGCGTGACGTCATGGCCGCGTGCGATCGAGATCTTGCGGATCGCATTGGCCATATTGTCGACGGCAATGCGCAGGAAACCTTCGGCGATTTCGTCCGGCGAAAGCGTCTTGCCGAGCGCCGCATTGGCGTCGCGGGCGACGGCCTCCAGCCGCTCGGCGGCTGCTTCGCGATCCAGCGGCTGTTTGCCGTCAGGGCCGAACAAGGCCGGGAAATGCTCGGACGAAATGCGACCGGTGAAGAGGTTGCAATCGGTCACCGTCAACGGTCCGGCATTGCGGTAACAAGCCGGCCCCGGATTGGCGCCCGCGCTATCGGGCCCCACGCGAAACCGCATGCCGTCGAAGCTGCAGATCGACCCGCCGCCCGCCGCGACGGTGTTGATCTGCATCATTGGCGCGCGGATGCGGACCCCGGCGATCAGATTGTCGTCACCCAGCTCGAACCGGCCGGCGTAATGCGACACGTCGGTCGATGTGCCGCCCATGTCGAACCCGATCAGGCGCTCTCCACCGTGTGGCGCGCTAGCCGCGACCATCCCGACCACGCCGCCGGCGGGCCCCGACAGGATAGCGTCCTTGCCGCGAAACAATTGCGCGTCGGTCAGCCCGCCGTTGGATTGCATGAACTGGATCGGCGCCTCGCCAAGCCCCGCGGCGACGCGATCCACATAGCGGCGCAGCACCGGTGACAGATACCCGTCGGCCACCGTCGTATCGCCACGGCCGATCAGCTTGATCAGCGGCGCGACCTCATGGCTGACCGAAATCTGGGTAAAGCCGAGTTCGCGCGCGATTGCGGCGAGCCGCGCCTCATGCTCGCGATAGGTCCAGCCGTGCATCAGAATGATCGCCAGCGCATTAATGCCCGCGGCGCGAACGCGGCCGAGGTCGGCCCGTGCCAGATCTCCGTCGAGGGCAGTCACGATTGTTCCGTCGGCGCCAACCCTCTCGTCGATTTCGACCACCGTTTCATAGAGCATGCTGGGCAGGACGATGTGGCGCGCGAAAATATCAGGCCGCGCCTGGTGGCCGATACGCAGCGCGTCACCGAAGCCGCGCGTGATCGCCAGCGCCAGCCGGTCGCCCTTGCGCTCCAGAAGTGCATTGGTCGCAACCGTCGTGCCCATCCGCACGGCTTCGACCTCACCGACCTCAGCCGCGATGATGCGCGCGATACCCTCGCTTGCGGCATCTTCATATTGCGCACTATTGTCGGACAGCAGTTTCTCGACGCGTGTGCGGCCATCGGACGATGTCGCGACAATGTCGGTGAAGGTGCCGCCGCGATCGATCGCAAAGGTCCATCGGCTGGTCACCACCCATCCTTGCCAAGCACAGCGCCGTCGAACAAGGCTCGCCGATGGCCGCCGCCCCTTCGAGTTTTGACGCGATCGTCATCGGCGCCGGCGCGGCGGGGATGCTGTGCGCCGCCGAAGCGGGCAAACGCGGCCGCCGGATCCTGCTGATCGACCACGCCGACCGGCCCGGAGCGAAGATCCTGATCTCTGGTGGCGGGCGCTGCAATTTCACCAACATCCACACCGTTCCCGACCGCTTCCTCAGCGCCAACCCGCACTTCGCCAAGTCGGCGCTGGCCCGCTACACACCGAGGGATTTCATCGCCCTGGTCGAACGCTATGGCATTGCCTGGCACGAAAAGACCTTGGGCCAACTCTTCTGCGACGGCTCGGCGCGGCAGATTGTCGACCTGTTGCTCACCGAATGCCAGGCGGGTGGGGTCGAGCTTCAGCTCGGACAAAGCGTTACTGCGATCGATCACGCCGACGCCACTTTCCGGGTCGATGTCGGCGGTCGCAAAACGACTGCGCCCGCACTGGTTATTGCCTGCGGCGGACTCTCGATCCCCAAATTGGGCGCGACCGGCTTCGCCTACGACATTGCCCGCCGCTTCGGCTTGAAGGTGATCGAGCCGCGCCCGGCGCTGGTCCCGCTCACCTTGGGCGGCGATGATGTCCTCTTCCGTACCCTCTCCGGCGTCGCCGCGCCGGTCGACGTCAAATGCGGTAAGGCGGCGTTTCGCGAAGCCGCCTTGTTCACCCACCGCGGCCTGTCCGGGCCAGCAATCCTCCAAATCTCGTCCTACTGGCGCCACGGCGAGCCGATCTCGGTCGATTTCATGCCTGATGCGCCGCGCGGATGGCTTCGCGAGGCCAAGCGCGATGCGCCCCGCGCCAGCCTACGCCGGACATTGGCGGCGCGCCTTCCCGAGCGCCTCGCCGAAACGCTTTCCGACCGGATCGCCCTCGATAAGTCGCTCGCCGATACGCCCGATCGAATGCTCGAAGCAGCCGAGACGCGTCTTGCGTCATGGGCCTTCCAACCCAACGGCACCGAAGGCTTCGCCAAGGCCGAAGTCACTGTCGGTGGCATCGCCACCGCCGAACTGTCATCGCAGACGATGGAGGCCAAGCGCCTCCCCGGTCTCTACGCGATCGGCGAGGCGGTCGATGTCACCGGCTGGCTAGGCGGTTATAATTTTCAATGGGCCTGGGCCAGCGCCCGGGCGGCGGCGGAGGCGCTGGCCTCGCGAGCTAGGGCGGCTGCTGCGCCATAAAGGCCCGGCTGCGGGTAGGTGATCAGCTTGACCGGCATCGCGGCCATGCGCCGCTCGAAGCGGCCCTTGGCGACGAACCGCGCTTTGAAACCCGACCGCGGCAGGATGTCGGCAAGCTTCAAGCCAAGTCCGCCGCCGATGACCACCGCGCTCGCGCCATGGGCCAGGGCGAAGTCGCCGGCGACGGCGCCCAGGATCAGGCAAAAGCGGTCGAGCGCCGCCACCGCCGCGCTGTCGCTTCCGTCGAGCGCTTGCGCCCATAACGCTCGGTCATCGTCATGGTGCTCGGCCGCGCGGCCATCGATGGTGGCCAGCGCCCAATGCACATTGTCCAACCCGTTGCCGGCCAGCAGCCGTTCGATCGAAACTCGGCCAAATTCTCGGCGTAGCAGTTGAAGGATGCGGTCCTCGGTCTCATCGAGCGGCGCGAAATCGACGTGGCCGCCCTCGGTTTCGATGACCTCATAGCTTCCGCTGCGGCGGACCAGTTCCGCCACGCCAAGTCCAGTTCCAGGCCCGATCACGCTGATCACCCCATCGCCGGGTAGCGGCTCGGGTGGCCCGCACACATGGAGAAAGCTGTCCTCGCCCAACCCCGCCACGGCGTGCGCCACAGCGCCGAAATCGTTGACGATCACCGCCCGATCGACGCCTAGTTCCTTGGCCAGCGAAGCCCGGTCGATCACCCATCCGCTGTTCGTCAGCTTGAGTGTCTCTCCCGCGACCGGACCGGCGAATGCCATCGCCAGCGCACTGGGCAGCGGACGCCCGGCGACACGCGCAAACTCCGTCCACGCGCCTTGCAGGCCGGCATAGTCGGCGGTCCGCAGAACCACCGGCTTGCTCAGCGCAACAACACCCGCCGAATCCACCTCGGCAAGGGCAAAGCGGGCGTGCGTGCCGCCGATGTCGGCGACCGCGATTTCCTCGCTGCTCATCCTATTTGACGATCACCAGCGCCGCGTTGCCGGTGCGGGCGGTCACGGCGGTCGTCACATCGTCGTCGCTTCGCGATAAGCGCAGGTCGAGGCGCGATCCCGCAACCGAAACATCGTGCAAGAACAAATCGTCGATAAAGTCGGGGAGGACCGGATTGGCAAGCCTGACCTCATCCTCGCCAAACGCTAACTCCAGACCCGTCGCCGCCGCGATCAGCGCGAATGGCGCCGCCGCCGCCCATGCCTGGGGAGAGCAAGCAACCGGATAGGACGTCGGACCGCGTCCCCGTCGGCGCGAGAATCCGCAAAAGAGTTCGGGAAGGCGGCGGAACTCGTCGGTGAACGCCGCTTCGATCAGCCCTTGGAAGATCTTCTGCACCTCCGCCTTATGGCCGTAACGCGCGAGTCCCATCGCGATCAGCGCATTGTCGTGCGGCCAGACCGAGCCGTTGTGATAGGACATCGGGTTATAGCGTGCCTCACCTTGGGCGATAGTGCGGATGCCCCAGCCGGTGAAGAAGGGCTTTTCGGTCAGCAGCCGGGCCAGGCGCGCTGCCCGGTCCGGACTGGCGATGCCGGCGAACAAGGCGTGCCCGGCGTTCGACGACAGCACTCGGCATGGCTGCTTTTGGCCGTCGAGGGCGAGCGCGTAGCAGCCGAGCTCGTCAAGCCAGAATTGCTCCTCGAAGCGCTGCCGCATTGCCTCTGCTTCGCGCAAAAGCGTCCGCGCCAATTCCTCATCGCCGAGCGCGTGCGCGATTTCGGCAGCGCCTCGCTTGGCAGCGAAGACATAGCCTTGCACTTCGCACAAGGCGATCGGCCCTTCGGCGGTGGTGCCGTCGGCGTGGAAGATCGAATCGAAGCTATCCTTCCAGCCCTGGTTGGCGAGGCCGCGGTCGCTCATCCGCGCATATTCGACGAAACCATCGCGGTCGGCATCGCCGCAGTCGTCGATCCATGCCAGCGCCGCGCGGATATTGGGCCAGATCGCACGGATGGTGTCCACGTCGCCCGAGCGCTTGAGATAAAGCCCCGCCAGCATGACGAACAAAGGCGTCGCGTCGACAGAGCCGTAATAGCGCCGGAACGGGACCTCGCCCAGGCGGGCCATTTCGCCGCCGCGCATCTCGTGAAGGATCTTTCCGGGTTGGGCGTCGGCGGCGTCGTCGACTTCGGTCGCCTGGGTCATCGCCAGCGCCTTGAGGACGCCTTTGGCAATGTCCGGCGCGGTCCACAGCAATTCGATCGCCGTGATGATCCCGTCGCGGCCGAAGATGGTGCTGTACCAGGGCACTCCGGCGTAAGGATAAAGTCCATATTCGGTGTCGGTCAGCAGCATATCGATATCGCTGACCGCACGGTCCACGACCGTGTCGAACAACTCGTTCGAGCTACTCACACAGGCCTGTTCGCGATTGCGCCGGCGGCGTGCCCGGCGGACCTTCCGAAATGCGGACAATATGTGCGGCGGCTCATCCGCCTCGTCGGCGATTCGGCAGTCGATCTTGGTGACGATGTTGATCCGCCCGGCCGAATCGATGTCGAGATCCCAACGCGCCTTATGCTCATCGAGCTGATCTGGAGCGGGATCGAAGTGCAGCGTCGTCAGGCGCTGGACGTCATCTAGGCCGACATAGCTGAAGCGGACCGTGCGGTTGTCGATCTTTGTAACCTTGCGTGTTCCGCGCTTTGAACGGCGCTCGCCGCGCACCTCGAATAGATCGGCGAAATCGGCGTCGAAGCTGATTTCGAGCGGGATCATGCGCCCGCAGGGACCAAAGCGCCGCAAGCGGATGCGCTCATAACATGTCGTCCCGCACAGGAATTTGAGCCGCCCGATATAAATTGTGTCGCGTTGCAGCCAGATCTTGCCGTCCGGGTCATGCAGGTCGGCGTTGGCCAGATCGACGATCATCGCCCCATTGTCGTCGAGCACCACCGAACTCAGCTGGAGTGGGTCAATTCCCCCGACGCACAGGCCTAGACCCGACAGGAAGCGCGTATCCTTGTAGAATAATCCGTCAGGCCCGTCGGCGCCGCCCTGGCAATTGCCCTGCTTGTCGAACACCCCGAACAGGTCGCCGTGCTTGAGGGTCCGCAGCGTTCGCTCGACAAGCGATTTGGTCGCCTCGATATGATAGCTTTCGGGAGCAGGGGTTTGCTCCTGCGTCGGCCAGTCGGCGATCAGGCTATTTTCGTTCATTCGGTTCAGCCGTTGACCATGATGGGATTGAACGACGCCGGGGAATCGTTCGCGATCATCGACTCGTAAAGCTCAATGTAGTCGCGCGCCATGCGTTCGACGCTGAATCGTTCTTCAAATGCGGCCCGCACGCCTGCGCGCGGAAGGCGACCAACCGCGCCGACCGCGTCGACCGCCTGGTCGATGCTCTCGACCAGGAAGCCGCTGCGGCCGTCCTCTATCACTTCGGGGACGGAGCCATTGGGCCAGGCAATGACCGGTGTACCTGCCGCCATTGCCTCGATCATCACCAGCCCGAACGGTTCCGGCCAGTCGATCGGGAACAGTAAGGCGCGCGCGCCGCCGAGAAAATCCTGCTTGGCCGCCTCGCCAATCTCGCCCACGAATTCGACCAGCGGGCTGTCGAGCAAGGGTTCGATGACCTTCGTGAAATAGGCCTTATCGGCCGGGTCTATCTTGGCAGCGATCTTGAGCTTCATCCCGGTCCTCTCGGCAATCTCAATCGCACGGTCGGGCCTCTTTTCCGGCGAAATCCGACCGATGAACGCGAGATACTCGCCGCCATTCGGGTCGAACGCGATCAGATCGAGCGGCATGCCGTGATAAACGGTGGCAACGAAATTGGCATGCGGGACGGGAGCACGCTGGCTGTCCGAGATCGACACTAATTTCATTTCCGGGAAAGCATCGAACGCAGGCCAGAAATCGGGCAGGTCAAGCCGGCCGTGAAGTGTCGTCACGCTTCGACCGGCAAGGTGGCGAAATGCCGGAAAATGAAGAAAATCGGAGTGAAAATGAAGGATATCATACTGGTCAGCGTCGCGTAGCACCTGATCGAGCATGGCCAGAGTGCTCGCCTGATGGTCATTGATCCCCGCCAGGCGAAGCGCCTGTGGAGCGCCGGAAATCAGCCGCGCAGAGGTTTGCGATTCGCCGCTGGCGTAGAGCGTAACGTCGTGGCCAAGGGCGACTAGAGCCTCGGTCAGCCACCACACCACCCGCTCGGTTCCGCCGTAGAGTTTTGGCGGCACAGCTTCGGCAAGCGGCGCAATTTGCGCAATACGCACGTAATTTAGCTCCTTGGGCATCCCGAACGTACGCCGAATTCGTTTCGAACCCGGCTTGATACACAACGACAGGGCAAGGTGGCCGGTTCCTCTGTACGGCTTGCGATTCGACCGAGCGCTTGCCAAACGGCGGCGAATGACCCGTTTGCCGCCGCCGCCGCCCGACCTGCTCGATGGCGCGGCGCTGTTCCTCGACTTCGACGGAACCTTGGTGGAATTGGCGGACACCCCCGATGGCGTCTCCATTCCGACCGAGTTGGCGCCGATGCTCGAACGGCTGAGGCGCAAGCTCAATGGAAGGCTGGCGATCATCAGCGGTCGCTCGCTGGCCGATCTCAAGGGCCATCTCCCACTGCATGGGATCGCCTTTTCGGGATCCCATGGACTCGAGCTCCAGCTGGCCGGCGGCACGCGCCTGCCGCTGAGCGTGCCGCTCGGGCTCGACGCAATGTGCGACGCGGTAGAGCAATTCGCCGCCCAAATCGGCGGCGGACTGCTGGTCGAGCGTAAGCCGGCGGGAATTGCGCTCCATTATCGCCTTGCGCCCGACCAAGCGGAGCGCGTCGAGGCGTTCATGGCGGGATTGGCAAAAAAGACCGGTTTCGCGCTGCAGCGCGGCGCGATGGTGGCCGAGTTGCGGGCCCATGGTGCGACCAAGGGCGACGCACTCAAGGCGTTTATGACGGAACCGCCGTTCGGCAATGCGCGTCCTGTCTTCGTGGGTGACGATTTGACCGACGAAGATGGCTTCGCTGAAGCTGCGGCGCTTGGCGGGGCGGGGGTCCTGGTGGGTCCGCCGCGAGACACGGCCGCGCGCTACCAACTGGAATCGGTCAAGGCGGTCGCCGACTGGCTACGATCTGCGGCATGAGCGACCTCAATCTCTGGCCGATCGGCAATTGCCAAGTCAGCGCATTGATCGACAATGCGGCGGGAATGGTCTGGGCGTGCCAGCCACGGGTCGACGGCGATCCGATGTTCTGTGCCTTGCTCGATCCGAAGCCGCTTGATCAACAGGATGCAGTCGGCCTGCCGCGCGGCGAGTGGCGAATCAGCCTTGAAAATCAGGTTTCGGCGACTCAGCGCTACCTCAAGAACAGTCCGATCCTCGCCACCCGGCTGACCGACGCCGACGGCGCTGCCGCCGAGATCTTCGATTTCTGCCCTCGTTTCGAGCGATCCGGAAGGATGTACCGTCCGGTCGCTTTCATCCGAATTGTCCGGCCGTTGGTCGGCGCGCCACGGATCAAGGTCTCGCTCAATCCGGCAACCGGCTGGGGAAAGTGCGATGCCGAACGAACCAATGGCACCAACCACATCCGCTTCCTGCTCGATCCGCAGCCGCTCCGCCTGACCACCGATGCGCCGGTCATCCATCTTCTGGAGGGGCGCAGCTTCCGGCTCGAGGAATCGCTGCATTTC
>Ga0193709_1000268_pt1 | contig 19878 bp, 10 predicted proteins | sample H3c2metaG_FD_160571 | JGI IMG/M metagenome (GOLD analysis project Ga0193709, IMG submission 160571) | Soil microbial communities from a riparian zone of the East river system, Colorado, United States - H3c2 | ecosystem: Environmental > Terrestrial > Soil > Riparian zone | place: USA: East River... | reverse complement strand
TCGAATTCGGCGGCTATGGCGAAGCGACGATCGGCAATTTTGACTATCGCCGGCTCAATGCCGGGGTAACTGGACCAATCGGCGATAGCGGGCTTGCGTTCCGCCTCGACGGCGTGTGGGTGAAGCGCGACGGCTTCTATCACGACGCGGAAAACGACACCGACATCAACAACCGCAAACGCTACTTCGTCCGCGGCCAATTGCTCTATCAGCCCGATTCCAACCTCTCTGTCCGGATCATCGGCGACTACACGCACCGCGATGAGAAATGCTGCGCCGCAGTCTATGTCAACAAGGACATCAGCTCGAAGATCGACGGGCTGATCGATCCCGCCCAAAATAGCATCATCCGCGTGCTGCGCGACCTCGGCCAGGACCTCGACGCGTTCAAAAATCCTTACAGTCGCGACGTCTCGGTTTCGCCGGGGCGTGGCTATGGCGGCAAGACCACCGACGGCGGCGTTTCGGCCGAGATCAATTATGACTTCGGCAATGTCGAGCTGACCTCGATCACTGCTTATCGTGGCTATAAGGCCTCGCAGGGCGGCGACATCGACTATAGCACGGTCGACATCCTCTATCGCGACGACGACGACAAAGCGTTCCGCCGTTTCAAAACCTTCAGCCAGGAGCTTCGCCTGCAGGGTTCGGCATTCAACAATCACCTCGACTGGCTGGTCGGCGGCTATTTCGCCAACGAGAATCTGACGGTTACCGACAATCTTCGCTTCGGAAACGACTATGGCCGCTTCGCGACCTGCCGGCTGATCTCCGGCGGCGGGCTTGCCGCACTCTATAACCCTGCCGCACCGGGTTGCCTTGCAGCCCGCCCGGCGGTGTTCGGCGGGGCTTCGCCGGCAATCTATGCGGCGATCGATCGGCTGGACTCGCTCAACGACCTCGGCAGCATCCAGGATCGCTATAAACAGAACAGCCGCAACTGGGCGCTGTTCACGCACAACATCTTTCACATCACCGATCAGATCGATGCCACGGTCGGGGTTCGCTACACCAGCGAACGCAAGAAATTCGACGCGGACTTCGAGAACGACAATACGGTTTGCACCGCCAACCAGGCGGCAATGGTACCGTTCCTCGGTGTCCCTGCGCTGGCGGCGGTGGCCGGCGGGATCATCGGCCTCAGCTGCCAGGGCAATTCGACAGCGGAGCTCAATGGCGTCCATATCGACGATAAGCGCTCAGAGCATAAGTTCACCGGCACGGGCGTCCTGTCCTACAAGCCCAATGACGACTTATTGTTCTACGCGAGCTATTCGCGCGGTTATAAGGCCGGCGGCTTCAACCTCGACCGCTCGGCGCTCAAATCGCCGATCCTCCCGTTTGGCGGGGAGGCCGGCGCCCAGGCGCTGGTGGGCAACCTCCAATTCGATCCGGAAACGGTTAACGCGTTTGAATTGGGTGCCAAATATTCCCACCGGGGCATCACCGTGAACCTTGCCCTGTTCCGTCAGGACTTCGAGAATTTCCAGCTCAATACCTTCGACGGGACGGTGTTCATCGTCCAGAATATCAATGGTTGCTCCAAGAGCCTCGGGTCGCTGGATCAGGACCAGTCGAAATTCTCGACCGCGCCCAATTTCAATGCGCTCGCCGCTACTACCGGCGCGTGCGACAAGGACGATGTCACCTGGGGCGTCCGCTCACAGGGCGTCGAGCTGGAAACATTCTTCCATCCGGCGCGCGACGTGCGGATTAACGCGGGCGTGACCGTTGCGCGGACCAAATACAACAAGGATTTGGTCGGCACCGACAAGGGCGCGCCGCTCAATCAGGCGCTGCGGCAGCTGCCCGGAAGGCGCGTGTCCAACGCACCTGGAGCGGTGGTCACCGGGGCATTCGCCTGGACTCCGCCGATCGGCGACAGCGGCCTGTCCGGCCTGTTCTACATCGATGGCCGCTATTCGAGCCACTACAACACCGGCTCCGACCTGTTCCCGCAGAAGGCCCAAGAACCTTTTACGGTGCTCAATGGGCGCATCGGTATCCGCGGACCCGACGAGCGGTGGGCGGTCGAGCTGTGGGCGCAGAATTTGCTCAACAAGGACTATGAGCAGGTGGCGTTCAACTCGCCGTTCCAGGAGGGCTCCGTCGGCGCCCCGTTCACCGATCCCAACTTCCCGGGCGGACGGCAGATTTTCTCGTCCTTCCTTGCCGAACCGCGGACCTATGGCTTGACGGTCCGGGCCCGCTTCTCACCGCCGCCGCGGCCGCCTGAGGTGGTTGCTGCGCCGCCGCCTCCGCCGCCTCCGGCGCCGCCCCCGGCAACGCAGACCTGCCCGGACGGCTCGGTGATCCTGGCGACGGACACCTGCCCGCCTCCGCCCCCGCCGCCGCCGCCGCCACCGGCGCCCGAGCGCGGTAAATAATTGTCAGCTTGGGTCAGGGCCTCGCCGGAAACGGCGGGGCCCTTTTCTTATGCGGCTCAGCTGTCGGCGGCGGCGAACAATGCGGCGCGTAAGGCATCAACCTCATCGGTGCCAAGCTTCCTGCCGTCCACGCCTGTCAGGTAGAAGACGTCGACCGCGCGCTCGCCATAGGTAGCGATGTGCGCCGAATGGAGGCGATGGCCCTCGGCGTGGATCGCACCGGCGAGGCGGGCGAGCAAGGCGGGTCGGTCGCGCGCGTTGACTTCGACCACGGTGGTCCGGGTCGATGCGCCGCCGGCGACGATCACCGACGGAGCGATGGTAAAAGCTGCCCGGCGCGCGCCCAGCGGCTTGGCTTGCGGCAGCGGCGGTGGCTGGTCGCTGGTCAACGCGGCCTCGACCGCGCGGATCAGGCGGCCTCGCAACCTTTTGTCTGCGTAGGCCCGCGCCTGGGCATCCTGTACGAGCAGATTGTCGAGCGCTATTCCATCACGCGTGGTGTGAATGCGCGCGTCGACGATGCTCGCTCCGGCCCCTGCAAGCGCGGCGCAGATCCGATAGAACAGGCCCGGCCTATCCGGCGCGAAGACGCTGATCCGGGTCGCCCCGCGCGCAACGTCATGCTCGGCGACGACGCTCGGCTTGGGCTCGCCGATGCGAGCTTCGGCGGCAGCGACCTGGCGCGCGTTGGCGATTTGCCATTCGAGCGGCTCGGCCAGCCAGTAACTGTCGGGCAGGCGCTTGAAATAGGCGCGAGCGGTGCGAGTGGGCCATCCTAAGGCCGCGGCAAGCTCCTGCTGCCGCGCGGCGACCTGCTCGGGCCGGCCGCGCTGTTTATGACCCAGACGCAAGCGTTCTTCGGCGGCATCGAACAAGGCGCGCAGCAACTGCCGCTTCCAGTCGTTCCACACCCCCGGCCCGACCGCGCGAATGTCGACCACGGTAAGCATCAAGAGCAGGCGAAGCCGCTCGGGGCTTTGCACGCGGGCAACGAAATCCTCGATCGTCTTGGGATCGGCGAGGTCGCGCTTGAACGCGGTCGACGACAGCAAAAGATGATGGCGCACCAGCCAGGCCACGGTCTCGGTTTCGGCCGGATCGAGCCCGAAGCGTGGACCGAGCTCAAATGCGATCTGCTCGCCAATCACGCTGTGATCGCCGCCGCGGCCCTTGGCGATGTCGTGCAGCAGCACCGCGACATAGAGCGTCCGGCGCGATGCGATCTGGCGGAACAATGCGGTCGACAGCGGATGATCGTCGGCCAGTTCGCCGCGCTCGATCGCCGCAAGCAGGCCGATGGCGCGGATCGAATGTTCGTCGACGGTATAGTGATGATACATGTCGAACTGCATCTGGGCGACGACCCGGCCGAAGTCGGGAACGAAGCGGCCGAACACGCCGGCCTCGTTCATCCAGCGCAGCACGACGTCGGGCGATTTCAGCTCGGTCAGCACGTCGAGAAACAAGGCATTGGCTTGGCGATCGGCGCGCACGGCGTCGATCAGCCGGGCATCGCGGGCAGCCGCGCGCATCGCCTTCGGGTGGATCTCCAGCCCCTCGCTCGCGGCCAACGCGAACAGTTCGACCAGCCGGACCGGTTCCTTGACGAACCAATCGTCGCTTGGGATCGACAGGCGACCGCGATCGAGCACAAAGCCATTGAGCCGCGCCGGCTTGCGGCGAAACAACGCGGGAAGGTCTGGCAGAGCAAAACGCCTGCCCTTCTTGGCAAGCTGCTCGTCCAGCTGGGCGAGGAACACGCCGGTCAAATCCCCGACGGCCTTGGCCTGAAGGAAGTAGAATTGCATGAAACGTTCAACCGCCGATTTGCCCGGCCGGTCGGCGTAGCGCATTGCCGCGGCGATCTGGCGCTGGTGGTCGAACCCGAGGCGATCCTCGGCGCGCCCCGCTGCTAGCTGGAGGTGACAGCGCACCGACCAGAAGAAGCGCTCGGCGCGCTCGAAGCGGCGGAACTCGTTCGCAGTCAGAAGACCGGCGCCGACCAGGTCGGCGGGGCGCTCGACCCCATGCACATATTTGCCGATCCAGTAGAGTGTGTGGAGATCGCGCAGGCCCCCCTTGCCGTCCTTGACGTTGGGCTCGACGACGTAGCGGCTGTCGCCGACACGGATGTGGCGCTCGTCGCGCTCGGCCAGTTTGGCGGTGACGAACTCAGCCGCGGTGCCGGAAACCACCTTCGACTTGAACAAGGCCGCAGCGCGGTCGAACAAGGCCTCGTCGCCCCACAGCCAGCGCGCCTCGAGCATCGCGGTGCGGACCGACATGTCGCTCTTGGCGAGCGCGACCAATTCCTCGGGCGAGCGGCTCGACTGGCCGACCTTCAGCTTCAAATCCCACAGCAGATAAAGGATGGCCTCGATCACCTGCTCGCACCACGGGCTGCGCGATCCGGGGGTGAGGAACATCAGGTCGACGTCGCTGTAGGGCGCCATTTCACCACGCCCCGATCCGCCCAGGGCGACCAGCGATAGCCGCTCGCCCGAGGTTGGATTGCCCAGCGGATAGAGCCGCGTGGTGACGAAATCGTGGACCAGGCGGATGATCTGGTCGGTAAGGAAGGCGTAGCTGGCGGCGGCGATCCGGCCGCGTGACGGTTCGGCGGCGAGGCGGCGGGAGATTTCGGCGCGGCCAGTCTCGATCGCCGCATTGAGCAAATGGCAGACGTCGCGGTTGAGGTCGGGACCGTAGGCGACCACCGCGAGCGTATCGGCAACCAACCGCCGGTCGATGATCGCGCGGCGGTTCTCGATCAGGTCGAAGCGGTGCGCGCTCATTCGCCGACGAGGCGCTTCAGCGCATAAAGCGCATCGAGCGCCTCGCGCGGGGTCATGCTGTCGGGATCGAGGTCGGCGAGCACCTCGGACAATGGGTCTGCCGCAGCATCGGGCGCGGGCGCGGCGGCAAACAAGGGAAGATCGTCGAGCCCCGCGGCAATCCCGCCGGTGGCATCGCGGCCGGCCTCCAGACGCGCCAGGACCGATTTGGCACGGGCGAGGACGGCCGGCGGCAAGCCGGCGAGCTTGGCCACGGCGATGCCGTAGCTGCGGTCGGCGGGGCCTTCGGCGACCTCGTGGAGCAGGACCAGCTCGCCCTTCCATTCGCGCGCTCGGACATGATGCAGCGACAAAGCGTCGAGCCGGTCGGCGAGCCTGGTCAGCTCATGATAATGGGTCGCGAACAGTGTGCGGCAACGCGCCGAATCGTGCATCGCCTCGACCACCGCCCAGGCGATGGCGAGCCCATCATAGGTCGAGGTGCCGCGCCCGATCTCGTCGAGGATGACCAGGCTGTCGGGCGTCGCTTGCGCGAGGATCGCCGCGGTCTCCACCATTTCGACCATGAAGGTCGAGCGGCCGCGAGCAAGATTATCGGCGGCGCCGACCCGGCTGAACAAGCGGTCGACTATGCCGATTTTGGCGCGGCTGGCCGGTACGAAGCTGCCAGACTGGGCGAGCAAAGCGATCAATGCGGTCTGGCGGAGGAAAGTCGATTTGCCGCCCATGTTGGGGCCGGTGATCAGCCACAGCCGGTCGCGCTCGCCCAATGCAATGTCGTTGGCGATGAACCGCTCGCCCGAAGCGGTCAGCGCGGCTTCGACCACCGGGTGGCGGCCATTGTCGATTTCCAAGCACGGCTGGTCGGTCAGCGCGGGATGGACCCACTGGCCTTCGGCGGCGCGCGCGGCATTGCCCGCGGCGACGTCGATCCGGGCGATTGCATCGGCGGTGGCAGCGATTGTCGACGAACGCGCGACAGCTAAGGCGGTCAGTTCTTCAAGGTGCGCCGCTTCGGCAGCGAGGGCGTGAGCTCCGGCTTCGACTACGCGCGCGGCTTCGGAATGGAGGTCGGGCGAATTGAAGCGGACGACGCCGGCCAGCGTCTGGCGATGGGTGAAGCCGCTGTCCGGCAGCATCAGCCGGTCGGCGTGGCGCGCGGCGACTTCGATATGATAGCCGAGCACGGCGTTATGGCGGATCTTGAGGGTCGCGACGCCGACGGCTTCGCGGTAGCGCGATTCCAGCGCGGCAATCGCCCGGCGGCCATCGGATGAGGCGGAGCGAAGCGCGTCGAGCGCGGCGTCATAGCCTTCGGCAACGTACCCGCCCTTTGACGAATCGAGCGGTGGCGAGGCGACAATTGCGGCGGCGAGCTTGTCGGTCAGCGCGGCATGGCCGCCGAGCTGCGGGAGTAACGCGTCGAGCAAGGCGGGCCGGTCCTGTTCGGCAGTGAGTTCGTCACGCAACATCGCGGCGGCGGTGAGGCCGTCGCGCAGCAAGGCGAGGTCGCGTGGCCCGCCCCTCCCCGCGACCAGCCGGCCCAATGCGCGGGCCACGTCGGGCATCGCCTTCAGGCCCGTGCGAACCCGATCGCGGCGCAATGCATCCTCGTGGAACCAGGCGACCAGGCCAAGCCGCGCTTCGATCGCCGCGCGGTCGAGCAAGGGCGCGGCAAGGTCGGCGGCAAGCAGGCGGCGGCCAGCCGAAGTCGAGCAACGGTCGACTTCGCCAAGCAGGCTTCCCGTCACGCTGCCAGTGGCTGTCCGGCAGATTTCCAGGCTGTCGCGGGTCGCGGAATCGATCGCCATATGCTGGCCGCGCGATATTCGGCGCGGCGCTTCGAGGAAGATCCCGGCATCCTTCTGAGTCGCGCCGAGATAGGAAAGCAGGCCGCCCGCCGCTGCCAGTTCGGCGCGCGATGGCTCGCCAAAGCCGTCGAGAGTCGCCACTCCAAACCGGACTTTTAGCGCGCGCTCGCCGGCGAGGCTGTCGAAGCCGCCTTTGCCCGCGCTCGTCACAATCCCGCCAACGGGTTCGGCCGCGATGATTTCGGCGGGCGACAATCGCGCGAGCTCGGCGGCAAGCTCTCCCGGCCCGCACGCGACCAGTTCGAACCGCCCGGCCGAAATGTCGGCGGCGGCAATGCCCCAATCGTCGCCGGCCTGCGCAATCGCCGCGAGCCAGTTGGCGGCGGAGGATTCGAGCAAGGCATCCTCGGTCAGCGTTCCCGGCGTGACGAGTCGAACAATAGCGCGATCGACCAAGGCCTTGGCGCCGCGAGCCTTCCTTGCCGCCGCCGGGCTTTCAACCTGCTCGGCGATGGCAACGCGATGGCCGGCCCGGATCAGCCGGGCGAGGTAACTCTCGGCGGCGTGGACGGGAACGCCGCACATCGGAATCGGCTCTCCGTCATTTGTGCCTCGCTTGGTCAGCGCGATATCGAGCGTCTGCGCGGCGGCCTTGGCGTCATCGAAGAAAAGCTCGAAGAAATCGCCCATGCGATAGAAGAGCAAGGCGTCGCCGGCCTCGGCCTTGAGGCGGCGGTATTGCGCCATCATCGGGGTCGGTTCGTCGCTGCGGGCCATCATTGCCGACACTAGTGACTAACCCGCGCGCGCGGAATGTTTTATGCGCATTCGCCATGATCGAACTGGTGCTAACCGTATTGTTCGTCGGCTTCGGCCTGATCTTTCCCTGGGTGCTGGCGCTTTCGAAGCGCCTGGCTGTCCGCGGCGAAGAAGTTTTCCCGGGCCGCATCGGCTGGCGGCCGATGGCTTATTCCACACTTGCCTATGTGCTTGCCTTCAACCTGACTTTCATCCTGCAGGAATTGTTTCTCGTGCTGCCCAAGGCGATGGTGCCGGGGCTGCATCCGACGCTTTATCACAACAATCATCGCTGGGTCGGCGAGGCGCCGATCGCCGACCTGTTCCAGGGTACGGGCGCATTGGCGATCCTGCTCAGCGGATTGCTGTTTTGCGCCGTCGCGGCGCGGCGGAAGCGGCCGTCATTCCTGGTCCTTTGGATGGCGTTCCAAGGGCTGTTCCAGTCGCTCCCGCAATTCGTGGTCGGCGCGATCACCCCGGGGCAGGACGTCGGGCAGGCCTATGCCTATCTCGGTCTTGGTGGCGGCAAGGCACTGGTCGCTTTGGCAGCGTTGGCTGTGATCCCGTTCGCGGGCATTTGGCTGGGTAAGCGTTTCCTGGCGACTTCTTGGGAACCAGGGCAGGTTGACAGCAAGCGCACCCGATTTGGCTATCTGCTGCGGATGGCCGGAATCCCGGCGGTCGCGGCGATCCCGATCCTGATTCTGTTCCGCATCCCGCGCGAGCTGATCGAAGTGCTGGCGCCGCCGGTCCTCGTTGCGCTGCTGGGCTATGGCTGGTTGCAGCTGGCCGCCTTCCGCGGAGGTTCAGTCGCGGCGCAGGGCGAGGCGCCAGTTCGGCTCGTCCCCCTCCTGGTCGCGGTGGCCGCGCTGCTCGCGATTTTCCAGCTGGTGCTGCGCCCGGGCATAGCGTTCTGACACCGCCAGCCTTGCCCTTCGCGCGCACCCGTGCCTAGAGCGGCCCCAACGGGAGCGGATGAATGAGCGATAGTAACGTCAAATTTTCAGAGGCCGAAGCGCTTGAATATCATTCATGCGGGCGGCCGGGGAAAATCGAGATCATCGCTTCGAAACCGATGGCGACCCAGCGCGATCTAAGCCTTGCTTATTCCCCGGGGGTTGCGGTCCCGGTGGAGGCGATCGCAGCGGATCCGGGCAAGGCCTATGATCTGACGGCCAAGGGCAATCTGGTTGCCGTCATCAGCAACGGCACCGCGATCCTCGGTCTCGGCAATCTCGGCGCGCTCGCAGCCAAGCCGGTGATGGAAGGCAAGGCGGTGCTGTTCAAGCGCTTTGCCGACGTCGATTCGATCGACATCGAGCTCGACACCCAAGACAGCGAGGCGTTCATCAATGCCGTCGCGCTGATGGAGCCGAGCTTCGGCGGCATCAATTTGGAAGACATCGCCGCCCCCGAATGCTTCCTGATCGAGCAGGCGCTGAAGGAACGGATGAACATTCCGGTATTCCATGACGACCAGCATGGCACCGCGATCATCACCGCCGCCGGCCTGATCAACGCCTGCCACCTGACCAATCGCAAGTTCAGCGACATCCGCGTCGTGGTCAACGGCGCGGGCTCGGCGGCGATCGCCTGCACCGAGCTGATCAAGGCGATGGGCGTGCGCGGCGACCATGTCATCATGTGCGACCGCAAGGGCGTGATCCACAAAGGCCGCGCCGACCTCGACCAGTTCAAGTCGGCCCATGCGGTCGAAACCGAGGCGCGGACGTTGCACGATGCGCTGAAGGGGGCGGACGTGTTCCTCGGCCTCTCGGCGGCGGGCGCGCTGAAGCCCGAATGGGTGATGGAGATGGCGCCGAGCCCGATCATCTTCGCGATGGCCAACCCCGACCCCGAAATCACCCCGCCCGAAGCCAAGAAAGCGCGCCCCGACGCGATCGTCGCCACCGGCCGCTCGGACTACCCCAACCAGGTCAACAACGTGTTGGGCTTCCCGTTCATTTTCCGCGGCGCGCTCGATGTCCGCGCGACAGGGATTAATGAGGAGATGAAGATCGCCGCGGCGCAGGCCTTGGCAGCGCTGGCGCGTGAGGCCGTGCCCGAGGAAGTCGCCGCGGCCTATGGCGGGCAGATCAGCACCTTTGGGCCCGACTATATCATTCCCGCGCCGTTCGACCCGCGCCTGATCGAGCTCATTCCCATGGCCGTGGCCGACGCGGCGATGAAGACCGGCGTCGCGCGCAAGCCGATCGAGAATATGGAAACCTATCGTCAGCAGCTGCGCGCGCGCTTGAACCCGACCGTGTCGGTGCTGAGCCTCGCCTATGAAGCGGCGCGGGCCAATCCCAAGCGTGTGCTGTTCGCCGAGGGCGAGGAACATAATGTGCTGCGCGCCGCAATCGCCTTCAAAGACAGCGGCTACGGCACCCCGGTGCTGGTCGGGCGCGACAACGTCCACGATTTGCTCAAGGGCCTCGGGGTCGAGGACCCGTCGGGCTATGAGGTACTCAACAGCCGCAATTCGCCGCTGGTCGGGCGCGCCGTCGACTATCTCTATTCGCGATTGCAGCGCAAAGGCATGCTTCGCCGCGAAATCGAGCGGCTGGTCAACCAGGATCGCAATTTCTTCGCCGCGGCGATGCTCGCTTTGGGCGAGGCCGATGCGATGATTACCGGTACGACTCGGCCTTTCAGCCAGTCGCTCAAACAGGTGCAGATGGTGATCGAGGCCGAGGAAGGCGCGGTGCCGTTCGGCATCAACATCGTCATCGGCAAGGCGCATACCGTGCTGATCGCCGACACCGCCGTGACCGAGCGCCCGACCGCAGATCAGCTCGCGGCGATCGCAATTCGCTCGGCGGCGTTCGCGCGGCGGCTTGGTCAGGAGCCGCGCGTCGCCTTCACCAGCTACACCACCTTCGGCAATCCGCCGGGAAGCCACATCGACGAATTGCGCTGCGCGGTGACGTTGCTGGACGGACAAGCCACCGACTTTGAATATGAAGGCGAAATGGGCCCGGATGTGGCGCTCAGCTATGACATGCAGCGGCGCTTCTATCCGTTCAGCCGGCTGACCGGCCCGGCCAATATCTTGATCATGCCGGGGCTGCAGTCGGCTAATCTGTCGGCCAAACTCTTGCGCGGCTTGGCCGGGGAAAGCGTGATCGGGCCGTTCCTGCTGGGGATGGAATTGCCCGTACAAATCGCGCCGATGACCGCGACCGCCAGCGACCTTGTGACCTTGGCCGTGCTCGCCGCCGGCGGCGCCGACCGGCCAGGGGCTAAGTGCTAAATTCGCTCGGCCGACGAGACGGCATCGGCTGCGCGTAGCGCGGCAAGGATGGCGTGGAGATGGGCGAGGTCGTGGACCTCAACGTCGACGTGGAAGGTGTGGAAGCTGCCGTCGCGGTGGACCAGCGCCAGATTGACGATGTTCGCCCCCTTGGCGCCGAGGATCCCGGCCATTTCGCCCAGCGCGCCGGCGACGTCGCGCAGGATAACGCTTAGCCGCGCGGTACCGCCGTCAGAGCGGTCGCCCCATGCCAGGTCGAGCCAATCGGCGTCGATCCCGCTGGCGAGTTCCTCGCAGCCGATGACATGGACTTCGATGCTTTCATCCTCGCGGCGGAGGCCGACGATGCGATCGCCCGGGATCGGATGGCAGCAGGTGGCGAGGTCGTAGGCGACGCCCGGGGTCAGGCCCTTGATCGAGATGGCCGTGCGCTGGGCGGGCGGTCGCGGGGCAACGTCGCCGACCGACCCCGGCACAAGCGCCTCCATCAGCGCCTCGTCGCCGACCCGCTTGCGGGCGATGTCGACCATCAGCGCATCTTCATCCTCGATCTTGAGCGTCTTCAGCGCCGCCTTGAGCGCTTTCGCTGTGACCGGCTTGGGCAGTCGGCCAAGGATTTCCTCGTAAATCTTGCGGCCAAGCTCGATCGTTTCGTCGCGTTCCTTGTGGCGGACGAAGCGACGCACGCCCGAGCGCGCCTTGCCGGTGGTGACGAACCGCAACCACGACGGCTGCGGGTGCTGCGCCTTTGAGGCAAGGATTTCGACCTGGTCGCCATTGTCGAGCATCGTCCGCAGCGGGACGACGCGGCCGTTGACCTTGGCGCCCACGGTCTGGTCGCCAAGGTCGGTGTGGACGGCGTAAGCGAAATCGACCGCGGTTGCGCCCTTGGGCAGCTGGATCAGCTCGCCCTTGGGCGTGAAAGCGAAGATACGGTCCTGGTACATCGCCATCCGCGTATGCTCGAGCAGTTCCTCGGGGCTGTCGGCGTGCTCGAGAATCTCGACCAGATCGTCGATCCACGGCACCGGGCGGTCGGCCGACGGCTTGCGCTCCTTGTAAGCCCAGTGGGCGGCGAGCCCGCGCTCGGCCTGGTCGTGCATCTCGCGGGTGCGGATTTGGATCTCGATCCGCATCTTCGAATCATGGATGATCGAAGTGTGCACCGACCGATAGCCGTTGCGCTTGGGAGTCGAGATGAAGTCCTTGAAGCGGGCCGGGACCATTGGCCAGCGCTGATGGATCACTCCCAGCGCGCGATAGACGTCATCCACCTCGTCGACGATCACGCGGAAGGCCATGACGTCGGACAATTGCTCGAAGCTGATGTGGCGCTCGGCCATCTTCCTCCAGATCGAATAAGGGTGCTTTTCGCGCCCCATGACCTCGGCTTCGAGGCCGTGGTCGGCGAGGTGGAGGCGCAGACCGAGCCCAATCCTGCTGACGAGGTCGCCGCCGGTGGCGTGAAGCTGGGCGAGGCGGCGGCTGATCGAGGCGTAGGCGTCAGGCTCCAATTCCTTGAACGCCAGCGTCTGCATCTCGTTCATGATCTCGTACATGCCGATCCGCTCCGCCAGCGGGGCATAGATATCCATGGTTTCCTTGGCGACGCGGCGGCGCTTGTCTTCGTTGGGGACGTGATGGAGCGTGCGCATATTGTGCAAGCGGTCGGCGAGCTTGACCAACAGGACGCGGATGTCGTCGCTGAGCGCGAGCAGGAACTTGCGCAGATTTTCGGCGGCGCGCTCATTCTCGGATTGGGCTTCGATCTTCGAAAGCTTGGTCACCCCGTCGACCAGCCGCGCGACGTTGGGACCGAACAATTTTTCGATTTGCTCAGGGGTCGCGACCGTGTCTTCGATGGTGTCATGGAGGATCGCGGTGACGATCGTCTCGTCGTCCAGCTTGAGGTCGGTGAGGATGCCGGCAACTTCGATCGGATGGCTGAAATAGGGATCGCCGCTGGCGCGGACCTGGGCGCCGTGGGCCTTCATCGAGAAGACATAGGCGCGGTTGATCAGGCCTTCGTCGGCATCCGGGTCGTAGGCGCGAACGCGCTCGACGAGCTCATATTGGCGCAACACGGGCCTATGTGGCCATGCCGGGGTCTATGTTGCAAGTGCGAGAGGCCAATTAGGTTGGCAGGGTTGGGCCGCCCGGCGTGCTCACACGGGCGGCCCGGGGGAGACTCTTAGCGCCTGGCGAGCGCCGGGGCGTCGACCGGCTGGGCGGCGGCGTTACACTTGGCCAGCTCGTCCGAGCCGAAGGCGCGGCCGTTGACGATGAAATTGTCGAGGTGGCCGGCGCGCTTCGCCAGGCCCTGGCAGACCACGACCGGGCGGCCGCCTTCGGCCGCGCCCTGGCATGCATCCGGACCGCAGCGCCATACGATGTCGCGGGCCACGATCTTGAGCTCACCGGCGGGCGCGGTCGGGCGAGCGGAGAAATTGGCGGCGGCGGCGGGAGCGGCGACCAGCGTCGCGGCAAGCAGGGCTGCAAGAGTGCGGGTCATCTCGGGTCTCCGATTTGCGTTGCAGATAAAAACCTATTACAAACTCCAGTTTCAAAGCGCAACTGTTTTTTTTGTCACAAATGTGCTTTGGTGGTTGGTGAGAGAGGGAGTGCGTATCCATTGGGCCAAGACGCAAAGGCCATCGACGCGTTTAAGGCGGCGGCGCTCCGGTGCCCGTTGCCCCACGCAATCGAGCTCATCGGCGAGAAATGGGCGTTCCTGATCCTTCGCGGCGCCCTCAACGGGCTTGAACATTTCGAGGAATTCCAGGCGGGCCTCGGGATTGCCCGCAACATCCTTTCCGACCGGCTGAGCAAGATGGTCGCCGGAGGAATTCTCGAGCGCGAGTCGGACCCCGACGACCGCCGCAAAGTCATTTATTCCCTGACGCGAAAGGGCGAGGGCCTGCTCCCGGTGGTGCTGGCACTGCGCCAGTGGGGCGACGACTGGGGCCATGGCAGCATGGACGTCGTGCTCGCAGACAGCCGCGACCGCCGACCTGTCCGGCGGATCGCGGTACTGGCCGAGGACGGCCGCGAGCTCAGCCTCGAGGAATTGACCTGGATCGAGCGTGAGAAAATCGCCGCCAAGGACGCCGCCTGATATGAAAAGGGCGGCTGTTACGCCGCCCTGATCAAATGCAATGAAGTGCTCGCCAGCCCCCCGGGCTGGCTGCGCGCATCATTCGTAGTCGCCGCCGCTCGGGCTTGGCCGCGGCGGTGCCGCCGCGGTAAGCCGGAGAGCTTCCGCGGATTCGCTCAGTGATGCCAACTCGTCGGTGGCGTCTTCCTCGTCGATGCGGACCCGCTGCAGGGCAGAAATCGCGGATTCCTGCAAATCTTTGGGACGAACGCTTACCTCCGCGATCTCACGCAAGGCGACGACCGGATTCTTGTCGCGGTCGCGATCGATCGTCAGGTCGGCCCCGCCTGAAATCTGCCGCGCGCGCTGGGCGGCGAGCAGAACCAGGTCAAACCGGTTGGGAATCTTGTCGACGCAATCTTCGACCGTCACGCGCGCCATAGGTCGCTCCGCACTTATAAGTGGCTGAATTAGGAATGGCGGTCAGTTAGGGATGGTGGGGTGATAAGTCAATGAATTGCGTCGCGCTTGCCATGGTCGGGCCGGATCGCCACAGCGGCCGCCATGGGCGATGCCGACCAGTCCGTGACCCCCGCCAAGCGCGCCGAAATCGCCGCGCGAACGATCGACGTCGACGGGAACGCGCTTACCGTGATCCCGGACGGTCCCGAGCGGTTCGAAGCGCTGATCGGGTTGATCGACCGCGCCAAGACCAGCCTGCGCTTGCTCTATTACACGTATCGCGCCGATGCATCGGGCGAGGCGGTGCGCGACGCGCTGATGCGGGCGGTGGGGCGCGGCGTGAAGGTCGCCCTGCTGATCGACGGGTTCGGCAGCAGCACCACTCCTGACACCTATTTCGCCGATTTGGCCAAGGCGGGCGCGACCTTCTGCCGTTTCAACCCATCCTACGGACGGCGCTATCTGCTGCGCAATCACCAGAAACTCGCGCTGGCCGACGACACCCGCGTACTGATCGGCGGTTTCAATGTCGGCGACGATTATTTCGGGCGGTCGAGCGAGGGCGCGTGGCGCGATCTGGGGCTGATGGTCGTCGGCCCGGCGGCGGCGCGGCTGGCGCCCTATTTTGATGCGCTGATGGCTTGGGCCAAGACCAAGGGATCGCGCATGCGCGACCTCAGGCGGCTGATCCACCTTCACAGCGAGACCAAGGGATTGCTCCAGTGGCAGTTCGGCGCGCCGATGCGGCGGCTGTCGCCATGGGCGGTGTCGACATCGCGCGACCTTGTCCACGCCAATGACGTCGAGATGATCGCCGCCTATTTCGCACCGACCGGCGGCGTGCTGAAGCGGATTGCCCGAGCCGGCGGCTGGGGTCGTGCGAGGGTTATTACCGCCGCCAAATCCGACAACACCGCCACCATCGCCGCAGCCCGCTTCACTTATGGCCGATTGTTGAAGCGCGGTGTCGAGATCTACGAATATCGGCCAACCAAATTGCATTCCAAGCTGCTGATCATGGACGATATCGTCCAGATCGGATCGTCCAACTTCGATATCCGCAGCCTCTATCTCAACATGGAGCTGATGCTGCGGGTCGACGATCCGGAATTCGCCGGGCTGATGCGCCAATATTTCGAAGGCGAAATCAGCGACAGCCTGCGGATCACGCCCTCGCTCCACGCCAAACGCGCGACGCTCGCCAACCGGATCAAATGGGCGCTCTCTTTCTTCCTCGTCACCAGCGCGGATTACACGGTCACGCGGCGCGTCAATTTTGGGCTTGAATAGAAATCAGCCTTTCATGCCGATGCTGAGATAGCCCCGCAGCCGCGCGCGAAAAGCCTCCAGCTCGGCGCCTTCCAGCGTCGAACGAGTGACGAAGCGCACCGACAGCGGATTGACCGCCACGCCGGCGCGATAGACTTCGTAATGGAGGTGCGGCCCGGTCGATAGGCCGGAGGATCCGACATAGCCGATCAACTGGCCCTGACGAACCATGCTGCCCGGCGCGGCGACGATCCGGCTCATGTGGCTGTAGCTGGTAGAAACACCGCCAGCGTGGGCCAGGCGCACTTGCTCGCCGTAACCGCCGGCCCAACCCGCGCGGACCACTTGCCCGTCGGCGGCGGCGACGATCGGGGCGCCCCAATGGGCCCCGAAATCGACGCCCTTGTGCATCCGCGCGAAGTGCAGGATCGGATGGTAGCGAAGGCCGAAGGTCGAGGTGATCGGTCCGCGCACCGGCCACATCATTCCCGCGGTCTGGCGGCCGACGCCGCTCGCTTCGAACCATTCGGTCCGCCCGGCGACGGTCCATTTGAGCAGTTGCATATCGCTCGCGCCAACGCGGTCGAGCCCGGCATAGAGCAATGGCCCCGGCTGGTTTTCGCCGGTCGCGGCGTGGCGGTTGGCGACGACCAGGTCGAAACGGTCGTCGGGGCCGACTTCGCCGCCGACATCGATCTGGGTCGCCAGCGCGCGCAGATACTCACCCGCCGATTGCGGCGAGACGCCGGCCGCGCGAAGCGCGAAATAGAGACCGTCACCGACCCGCCCGCGCAGACGCAGCGGAGTCGAATCGACGGCGATCGGGATCCGCTCGAGCTTCAACGCCGCGCCGTCGCGGAGAATGGCGATCTTGAGGTCGAGCGAAGCGCGCAGCGACAAGCGCTCGATCGGGCGCGACCCGCCATTGATCCGCCGCCCAAGCGTAATCGCGACACTGGTGTCGGGCGCGATTCCGCCCGGCGCGGCGGCTGCGACCAGCGCCGCCGCCTGTTGCGCATCGGCGCCGGTGACCCCCGACCGCCCCAGCAGCTGCAGCATCGAGTCATTCTGGCCGAGCTTGGCGAACAGGTCGATCGTCGGCCGCTCGGGCGCGGATGATAGTGGTTCGACCAGATCGGTCTCGGCCATCCGCATCCCGGTCTTGGCGCCATTGGCCAGCGGCGTGACCCCAATCGCCTTCATTTGTTCGAACTCGGCATCGCCGAGCGGCTCGGCGCGGCCACCGGGCAACGGCCCAAAATTCGGCGCAAGCGAGGCCGCCGCAAGGCACAGGGCGCCCAGCGTCCCCAGCCCTCGCCACCAATCCTTGCTGAACACGTCGCGGCCGAGGTCGACGGTGAGATCCACGTCGCGCCATCCGCGCTGCTTGCGGCCGAAGGCTTCGCGAACCACCGCCGGCGCCGGGACAAGTCCCGCACCTCCCGATGTCAGCCACTGGCTGCGCGCCTGGTACACCAGCACCCCCGTGCCCCGAAGCCGCGCACGCGCGACTCCCTCATAGGCCGAGAATGTCTTGGGGAATCGAGGTTAAAGTCAAATTAATTCAACGGCGGGAAACTGGCCGCGCGGACCAAAAATGGGACGTTGGCGACGAATATATCGCCTTGCGCTTTCGTCGGCGCGTGCCACATTCGTCCCATGGCCCGCTTCGAGCCGAGCAACGTCAAAGCCATCCTTGGCCCGACCAACACGGGCAAGACGCATCTCGCGATCGAAAGGATGTGCGCCCATTCCTCAGGCGTCATCGGCTTCCCCCTGCGCCTGCTCGCCCGCGAAGTTTACGACCGCGTCGTCGCGCTGAAAGGCGAAAGCCGGGTCGCTTTGCTGACCGGCGAGGAACGCATTGTCCCGCCCCACGCGCGCTATGTCCTGTGCACGGTCGAATCCATGCCGGTGCCGAGCGCCGACCAGCCGCCGGCCGGGAATGGCCTGATCCGCGACTTCGCTTTCGCCGCCATCGACGAAGCCCAACTGGGCGTGGATCCCGAGCGAGGCCACGTCTTCACCGACCGCATGCTCCGCGCCCGCGGCCGCGAAGAGACGCTGATCCTCGGCTCGGCGACGCTGAAGCCGATGGTCCGCCAATTGCTTCCGGAAGCCGAAATCGTCAGCCGCCCGCGATTCTCGACCCTGCGCCACGCCCCGGGCGCCAAATTGTCGCGCCTGCCCCCCCGCTCTGCAGTCGTCGCTTTCTCCGCGGGCCAGGTCTACGCGATGGCCGAAATGCTGCGCCGATTTCGTGGCGGCGCGGCGGTGGTGATGGGCGCATTGTCCCCCGCCACGCGCAACGCCCAGGTGGCGATGTTCCAGCGCGGCGAGGTCGATTACCTCGTCGCCACCGACGCCATCGGCATGGGCCTCAACATGGACGTCGCCCATGTTGCTTTTGCCGGCCTGGAGAAATTCGACGGCCATCGCGATCGCCGCCTGACCATCTCCGAAATGGCCCAGATCGCCGGCCGCGCCGGGCGCCACCAGCGCGACGGCACCTTCGGCACCTTGTCTCTGGGCGGCGAATCCGGGCCGGCCTTCACCGACGAGGAAATCCTCGCCATCGAGGACCACCGCTTCCGCCCGATCGACCATCTCTACTGGCGCAATCCCGACCTCGACTTCACCGATGTCCGCGCGCTGATCGCCAGTTTGGAAGCGCGCAGCGACGATCCCCTGCTTCGCGCCGCGCCGCTGGCGATCGATCTCGCGGTTCTGAAATTGCTCGCCGAGGATCCGGCCGTCGCCGCGCGGCGCGGCCCGTCGGCCAAAAGGCTGTGGGCGACCTGCGGGCTGCCCGATTTCCGCAAGGTCGGGCCGATGCACCATGCGCGCATGGTCCGCCGCATCTTCAGCTACGTCGGCGAAGGCGGGCACATTCCCCACGAATGGTTCGCTGCCGAAGTCACCCGATTGGACAATGTCGCCGGCGATATCGAAGCGCTCGCCGACCGCCTCGCCGGGGTGCGCAGCTGGGCCTATATCGCCCACCGCGGCGACTGGCTGGCCGATCCCGCCAAATGGGTCGAGCGTACCCGGCAAGTCGAAGCGCGGCTTAGCGACGCCCTGCACGAACGGCTGACCCAGCGCTTCGTCGACCGCCGCACCGCGGTGCTGGTGCGCGACATCGGCGCGCGCGGGGCGGATCAGCTGCCGGTGACGGTTGCCGCCGATGGCGAAGTCAGCGTCGGCCCCGAACCGATCGGGCATCTCGCCGGCTTCGAGTTCCGGGTCGACCCGACCGCGCGGTTGGTCGACAAGCGCTTGCTGCTGGCCGCGGCCGAGCGCCGCCTGGGTGACGAGCTCGACCGCCGCGCCAAGGCCCTGCTCGTCGCGCCCGATAAGGATTTCGCCTTGTTCGTCGAGACTAGTGGCGGGCTCGCGGTCGGTTGGGACGGCCATGTCCTCGCCCGCCTCGCTCCGGGCCGCTCCTTGCTCGAACCCGCGCTGAGGACCGTGCGCGCACTCGACCGTCTGTCCGCCCCGCGCCGCGCCGCATTGCGCGCCCGTCTCGAGGCCTGGCTCGACGCCTCGATCGTACGCCACCTCAAGCCCTTGAAGACCCTCGCCGTCACCGCGCGCGACCCAGCCAGCTCGCCCGGCGTACGCGCGCTGACCGCGATGCTGGCGGACGCCGGCGGGGTGATGCCGCGCCGCGCCCTGGCCGAACCGATCGCTTTGCTCGACAAGGCCGACCGTCACGCGCTTCACCGCCTGCGCATCCGTCTCGGCACGCTCGACCTGTTCGTTCCGGCACTATTGAAGCCCGAAGCCCAGCGCTGGCGCGCCGCCTTGATCGCGGTCCGCGCCGGCCAGCCGATGCCGTCGCTTCCCACGCCCGGCGCGGCGACTCTCGACGGTGCCGCCGACCCGCGCGGCGCATGCCTCGCCTTCCGCCGCTTTGGTGCGCACTGGCTGCGCGTCGACCTTGCCGACCGCCTCGCCGCCCACGCCCACAAGGTCCGCGCCGCCGGCGGCGACGACCCGCTCGATC
>Ga0193709_1000267_pt1 | contig 19975 bp, 17 predicted proteins | sample H3c2metaG_FD_160571 | JGI IMG/M metagenome (GOLD analysis project Ga0193709, IMG submission 160571) | Soil microbial communities from a riparian zone of the East river system, Colorado, United States - H3c2 | ecosystem: Environmental > Terrestrial > Soil > Riparian zone | place: USA: East River... | reverse complement strand
TACTAGACATATTTGATTCCTCGTGCAAAATTATGGCCGATGCCAAAAATTGCCCGTCCCGTGGTCTTGTCCGAGGCTGATCGAAACCGGTTGGAGCGTTGGGTCCGAGCGCAGTTCACTCCTCAGCAGGTAGCGCTGCGTTCGCGCATTTTGCTCATGGCTGCCGACGGCAAACAAGACCTGGAAATCGCCGATACGTTGAACGTTAATCGCCATACTCCGGCACTCTGGCGCAAGCGCTTCCAGACGGAGGGACTGGACGGGGTGTGGGAAATTCAACCTGGTCGGGGTCGTAAGCCGTTGTACGACGAGCAAAAGGTAAAGGCCATAATCACCGCAACGTTGCAGACCAAACCAAAAGGTTCGACTCACTGGAGTTGTCGAACGATGGCGCGAACCCAGGAGGTCAGCCCCAGCACCATCAACCGGTTGTGGCAGGAGTATAATCTCAAGCCCCACCGAACGCGCAGCTTTAAGCTCTCTCGGGACAAAAGGTTTCTGGAGAAACTAACCGACGTGGTTGGGCTTTACCTCAATCCACCCGATAAAAGCCTGGTCGTATGCCTGGATGAGAAGAGCCAGATTCAGGCTTTGGACCGCACTCAGCCGGGTCTGCCGCTCAAGAAAGGCCGTTGTGGCACCTTCACCCACGATTATGTCCGTCACGGGACCACGACGCTATTTGCTGCGCTGGAAATCCTGGAGGGCAAAGTCATCGGCCAGTGCTTTCCACGACATCGCCACCAGGAGTTCCTGAAATTCCTGCGCCGGCTGGATGATGAGTTTCCCGAGAAGCTCAAGCTCCATTTGGTTTTGGACAACTATGGCACACACAAACATCCCAGGGTCCAGTCCTGGTTGGAACGTCACCCTCGATTTACTCTGCATTTCATACCCACCAGTTCCAGTTGGCTCAATCAGGTGGAACGGTGGTTTGGCGAGTTGACGCAGAAAGCAGTGCGTCGCGGCGCCTTTGTCAGCGTGGCCGAGCTAAAGGAGGCGATTGAACAATTCCTCCAAGCTTGGAACGAGGCGCCCAGGCCGTTTGTATGGACCGCAACGGTGGAAAAAATAATGGCCAGGGTGGAGCGGGCGCAGCAAAAATTGGAGGAGGTAAAGCCCGGTTGGCCCGTCAGGAAAAAGCGCAAAAAGCGCCGCAAATATGTCTAGTCATTTACGAAACATTACACTAGGCATCTCGCATTATGTTTGGAATGTTCAAACGCCGCCCGAAGCAGCCCTCTGACGCGGAGTATTTGAAAGAATTTCACCGACGCGTTCGCGAGGTCGAAGACCAGTTTGCCATCGGCGATACGCCGTATGAGCAGCTAGTTTCTTCGATGGGCGCGATCGAGAAGGAGATGAATCAAAACGGGGGCTGCAATTGGGAGGAGCAGGACTACATCGAGTATTTGGATACCATCCGTGACCATCTTACCGCACAGCCGACCTTCGCGCCTGAGCAGCTTATGAAGATTCATTGGTCGCTCAACGTGATTATCGCATGTGGGAGAGAGCTTGAGGAGGTTGGTGAGTCCTCGCGAAATGCCACCGAGGCCGTTGATTACCTAGCCGCAAGAGTAGTTGATTGGTGTCAAATACATCCACGACGCAAATGACGACGCCTAACATTGACCTCTCCGTCCAAAATCCTAAAACCACGTGAGGATGCGAACAGAACCGGGAAACAATTGCCAGTTTGTGGGCTATTATCAGCTTGGCAGAAATTCCTTCCTGGCTACAATATAGTTGAACCAAATGAAGCTCTCGCGTTCGAGGATTTTTGTTTCAGCAGCACCGAGCGTGCTGCTTCTGGCCTCGTTTTACACGCTAGCGTTTCACATGCACCAAAGCCTTGGTGGATGGCCGGCCTCCATCGGCACCCGCGGGTTCCCTCGATTGCTGGCTATCCATGCTGGTATCACGAGCGACCTTTTTGCTCTCCTGTTTCTGTCGACCATCCTTGTTGTGCCAGTTGCCGTAGTTGTTTGTATTGCAACCTCACGGTTGCAAAATCGTGCCGCGTATTTTGCAATTCATATGCTGCTATTCTTTACGTGCTGGGGTTTGATGCAACTTGCGCCAGTGGAGTTTCTATACTGGTGGAGAGATTAAACAGCTTTTGTCTAACCCATCGTGGAAGCCGACTTCAGGATTCCGCCTGGCTGCCTTTCTGAACTAGGAACTGACCGCGCCGGAATCTCAAGCGACTACGCGGAAGGACATGGCCCAAGTACGCGGTTACCCTGTCCCTGACAGCCGCGCCTCTTGGACTATTAATCGAAAAGACCGAGCACCTGGTCGTCGGCTACCATTACTCCCAGTAAAATCGCCAAACCAGAGCGCGCAGCCAACGGGGACGCCGGGCGCTATCCAATGACCCACAGAAAACGGTAATACTTTATCACTGGGCAACTGGGGCAACTGGCTCTCGAACGTCCACTGCACCTTTTGGGATTAGCGTGGTCACTAACATTTTGTCATCCACCTGGGTGACGCCTTCCACGTTGGCAATGGCATCACACATCCGATGTCGTTCCAAGTCGTTGATGATCGTGCCTGACAGCCGGACCAGACCGTGGTTTTGTTTATCAACTACAACCATCACTTCACCAGGAAAAGGGGCCAGCGACTTATCACCCGTTAAAAGGCCGCGAATCCTCTCATTCAAAGCCCAGTCAGCCGCGGATGCGCCGGAGGGTGCCGCTGTGGGAGTGATGCTATCTTGTCCCGCATAAACCCGCTCGACCGGGAGGTCTGACGTAGGGGCCAATGCGCGCGGCGGCACATCGCTATAAGCAGGGGTCGTCTGCGGTTGGGTGTGGGCGCAACCCACAGACAAGGCAAGCGGAAGGCTCATCCAAAACATGTTCTTAGACGTTGTCTTTGACATAATATTTTCCTTTGATTGCACGATTACGGGTGCCATGAGCCGAATGGTTATCCTGCCACAACGTGCCTCAGGGGTGTACCTGGAACACAATCGGTTTGGGAGGGAGTTCAGGCAATGGGGTGTTATACCGGTTCTCGCCGAAATCAACCCCTGGCGAAGGCAGACTCGAACTTTCACTGACAATGGCAAAACGGTCCCGTCGGGGATTTCCCCATCTGATAGTGCTCCAAACGGAAGCGCATAATGGACTGAGAAAGAGAAATTATGGCTAAAGCTAATGGCAATCCGTTTGACGTTATTGAAATTGAAATCCTGAGACTACTTAAGGAGGCTCAAGACATAAATGTGACCAGAGTTGCTGCGGAGCTTGGAAAGGACATTGACACCGCATACGGTCTCTGTCTCCTGCTCTCGGATGAGGGAATCATCGAGGAGATTCATGACGGAGTTGTGCCCATCAGACACACGCGTTACCCTCTTGAGAAAGTCGGTTTTCATCTTACTGAAAAAGGGCGCAAAATCTGCAACACGTTTGACTTACAAGAACCCGCCGAGGTTTGCATCAGGTCGATATGAGAAGGTCATGTTGATGTCATCGTTGCCAATGGTGACCTTCTCAATTCGCGAATGACATTAAGCCATAGCATAACCTGCCTGCACTAATCAGCCGCGAAAGAATGCAAGGGCCGCAAAACGTTTTAAGATTTAGAAATACACATTTAATTGCAGATAGCACCAATTCGCATCCTTGTTGCCAAAGGCCGGGCTCGAAAGACTTTGTCTTATGTAATCGCCGGTAAAAAAGTGACCATACCCGACTTCTAATTGGGCAAAGCGCGTCACTGCCCAACCGGCGATTGCGTCCAGCTCGGTGCCCACGAAATTGCCATAGGAAGGATTGATTCCATAACCGGTGCTGGGTGTCGTCCCGAGACCGCCGCGCGGAGTTCCGTTGGCAGAATAAAAGCTATCATGCGTATCCGCCAGCCAGAAGCCGTGTCCCTCCAGCGCGAGGCTTACCCGCGGGTGCGGTTTGCATTGCAGAATCGCGCGCACATCATGAATGTTCTGCAACGAAAAGAAATTCATGTAACCGTAATAGGCATGGTACGTCGGAAACAGCGTGTCGAAGGTCTCGTGCTTGTTATCGTTGGGATTGGAATCGCCCGAAGCGTATGAATACTCCAAGCCCAAGCGCGGGGTGCTCCATAAGTTTGTGAAGGTGTATCCACCTTGAATAATGGCCATCCACGCCCGGTGATCCAGCCGCGGCGAATTCGCACCGCGCCGAATGTCCCTGAAATCTCCCCATTGCCCGGCGGCTTGCAGCGAGTAATCCCACGGCCCAAGCTCTCGCGGTTTTGATTTCAGACGAAAACCGACGGTGTAAATGTCGCGGGCCGATGGCAGCGGCGTCTCCTGCGGGCTCGGCTCGGCCGCGATCGCTTGCGAAGAAGCGTTTCGCGCATAAAAATATCCCTCCACGAGGTGGCGCGGGACTTCTGTGGTGCTTGCATACAGACCGGAAAACCACTCGTAATCATTATCTACATCGAAGCGCCCGTCTTCAGGAATCACAATTCGGCCAGTGAACGCATCCACCGAAATCCATGGACTCTGCCAGCGCGCTTTTACTGCATCAAAGGTCCGGCCGATGTTGTTCCATGGATTGACGCTGACGAGCCGTTCGTCGCCATAATTCAGTTCCTGTCGGCCTACCTTCAGTGACACTGGAAAGGACGGATTGCCGAGGTAGAGGTAAGCCTGGTGGAGGTTGAGCGCGTCCGACTCGGGACCGTCGCCTTTGCGGCGGGAGGTGCCCGCGACAAGCGGAGCGTTTGGATAGGCAAAACGTTCGTCGCTGGCCGCCAGGCTGCTGCGGCCTTCCACATACGCGCTCCACCAACTTTGGGAAATACCGGCATGAAATCGGATCCGGGACAACAGATAGTCGTTCGAAACGTCCGCGCCATGAGCGCGAAAATCCATCGAGCCAGCCACTCCGGGAATACCAAATCCTTCTTTGACTTCGTAACGGAGCCTGATGCTGCCACCGAGATCCAAATTAGTCATCGGCGGGGAATGTTCCCGCAATGCTTCATTGGCAAAACCGACAAATGGGCCCGCGGACGGCGCGGCATATTGCGCTCGAAGTCGAGTCACCGAAATCGAGACGGCCAGCAGGGTAACAGGCAGTAGCGTGAAGAGTTTGATTTTCATGGCACTCGGTCTGAATGGCGGGGACTTTATGTGAGTGAGTCTTTGTGCTCAAGCTAACATCGGTGCCCGTGCTCATGTTGTCCGGGTCAGGGGACAGCCATGACATCAGGGGCGCCTGCGGCGTCAAAGCCTAAAGGAACGCCGGTCCCAGTCCTGCCCCGCCCCAATCCGAACCCATCCGAGCCTATTCCCGAAGTAAGCCATAGAACCTTCTTCCCAGAACATCCTTGTTATCCATCGGTAAAATTGGGATTATCAGGTTCGAAGAAGACTGATTTGACCATGAAAAAGATGACGCTCTGGCAGCGCCTGAATATTGCCCTTGTGCTCATGATTCTCCTGTTGGTCGGGGGTTTCTACGTGGTGTATTGGACCCAAAAGGCGCTCTCGGAGTCGAAATTGCGTATTTCAGAATTGAGCACGGCAAAAAGCAAAATTCGGCTGGATTTAGTTGAGGCCGATGATGCCATTCGCGGCTTTTTACTCGACCCGAAGAGCGATATTGAGAAAGGCCGCTGGCGTCAGTCCTCAACCGATCTTAAGGCGAGCATAGAAGAGGCGCAACACGTCGCACATACCTACACCAACTTGTTTGATGCAGCCCTGGCGCTGCGGGATTTCGCCCAAAAAAAACTCGGCCCGTTTCAAAGCCGGGTACTCGAAGTCGCCGAAACCAATGTTTCCGAGGGCGCGATCTTCTACAGCAAGAGCTACCCGGAAATTCGCGACCAGCGAGAACGATTATTCTCCGAGATCAACCAGCAGGCTGAAAAGTTTAAAGACGAGCAAAAGGCAGCGGCGGAAACCGTTATCATCATTGGAATGGGCCTCGTCATTATACTGATCATATTCAGCATTTGGCTCGGTTTTCAGCACTCGTCCGCGGTAAAACGGCCTTTGCATCTCCTGGTCTCCAGCCTGGATCGAATGCGCCATGGCGATTTCACCGAACGCCTCGCACTCAATGGACGCGATGAGTTTGGTGTGTTGAGTGACGGCCTGAATCGGCTTGCGGACGATCTCTCCGACCTGGTAGGCCAGGTTCAACGCTCCGGCATTCAGGTTAATACAACCGCGACCGAAATCGCCGCAACCGCGAAGGAACAGCAGACCACCGCGCACGAAATCGCGGCCACGACGTCCCAAATTGGCGCGACTTCCAAGGAAATCTCTGCCACTTCGAAAGAGTTGGTAAAGACGATGAACGAAGTCAACCACGTCGCGGAAGAAACCGCCAAGCTTGCCAGCAGCGGCCAAACTTCGATTGGCCGGATGGAATCCACGATGCGACAAATCATGGAGGCTTCCGGCTCCATCACGGCGAAACTGGCTGTCCTGAGCGAAAAGACGACGAACATCAACTCAGTCGTCACGACGATTACCAAGGTCGCCGATCAGACAAACTTGCTGTCGCTTAACGCCGCGATTGAGGCGGAAAAAGCCGGCGAATATGGCCTCGGTTTTGCCGTGGTAGCCATGGAAATCCGCCGCCTGGCCGACCAAACGGCCGTCGCCACCTACGACATCGAGAAGATGGTTAAAGAGATGCAATCGGCCGTGGCAGCGGGAGTGATGGGGATGGACAAATTCTCGGAGGAAGTTCGGCGCGGCGTGGAAGAGATTCGGCAAGTCAGCACCCACCTGGCCCAAATTATTCATCAGGTGCAAACACTCACTCCCCGATTTCAGACGGTGAACGAGGGGATGAATGCGCAAGCTACGGGGGCACAGCAAATCAGCGAAACTCTCACTCAACTGAGCGAAGCCGCGCAGCAGACCGCGGAATCACTGCGACAATCCAACGCGGCGATTGAACAGTTGAATGGAGCAGCGCGCGGTCTCCAAACAAGTGTTGCGAGGTTCAAACTTTCGAACTAGTTGATGTTGTTTTTATTGTTCCAATTAGGAAAAGATCGTTACGCGCTCGAAGCCAGCCGCGTGGTGGAGGTCCTGCCGCTGCTCGACCTTAAGCAACTGCCGCAATCTCCTAATGGATTTGCGGGGCTTTTTAACTATCGTGGCCGTCCTGTCCCGGCCCTGGACCTTTGCCAGCTTACCCTGGGTCAACCCGCGGCTGAAAGATTGAGCACGCGGATAATTGTCATCAATTGTCCGGATGGACACGGAGGCCAGCGCCTGCTCGGACTCATTGCCGAACGCGCAACGGAAATGCTTCGCCGAAGCGCCACAGATTTTGTTGACGCCGGTTTCAAGACCAAAGACGCACCTTACCTCGGACCGGTCCTGCTCGATCCCAAAGGCACCATTCAATGGATTCATGAGCAGCACTTGCTTTCCGAACACGTTCGTAATCTCTTATTCGCCGAGCCCGCCCAATTGACCAATGGAGCAAATTGAAAAAATGTTGCGGGAAACCATGGGCCTGGATGGCGCATCCGTCGGCTCTGGCTCCATCCAGCGCGTGGTTCGGCTGCGGATGAAGAGCTTTGGGATTTCCGATACGACTGCCTATCGAGAACTCCTCAGCCGCTCGCGCGTTGAGTGGGAAGAACTGGTCGAAGCTGTGGTCGTCACCGAAACGTGGTTCTTTCGAGATCCGGAGGCGTTTGGCGTGGTGGTCGAAGCGGGCCGAGCATGTCCTCCTGGCTCCAATTTGCGGATTCTATCTATTCCGTGCTCTTCCGGCGAGGAACCTTATTCCCTGGCGATTGCATTAAGGGATGGAGGCGTGAGCACTGACCGATTTCGAATCGATGCGGTGGATCTTAGTTCCCGCGCGCTGGCCCGCGCCAGGAATGCGGTTTACAGCAAGAACTCTTTTCGTGGGAAAGATTTGACGTATCGCGATCGTTACTTTCACAGCGCCAAAGAGGGTTATGTCTTGCAGCCCGAGATTCGAAATTGTGTGAAGTTTTTGGCTGGCAACCTTTTGAATCCGCAGTTTGCGACAGGCCATAAGACCTACGATTTCATTTTTTGCCGAAATCTTTTGATCTATTTTGATCGGCGAACCCAGCAGAAGGCATTGGAAAAATTGGGCGCGCTGCTCGCCCCGGGTGGGATTCTGTTCGTCGGCCCGGCGGAACAGCCACTAGCGTTGGAGCAGGGTTTTGTTTCGGCCAACCTTTCAAAAGCGTTCGCCTGCCGCAAGGCTGCCGCATCACAAAATCCGGATTCATCTCATGCGCAAGCAAAGGCCGATGAAGAGTGGAAAATGCCATCGCCTTTGCCCTTTTCTCCAATTTATGCGCCGTTCCAAACGGCTGCTCGCGAGAACCTTCCTTTTTCAGAAGCTCGCTCGACCAACATCAATACTGATTCGGCGGCCATCAGCCAGTCACCAGGGCAGCCCGAACACTTGCCAATGGCTGCCGATCTCGAAATGGCGCGACAGTTGGCCGATACCGGACGCCTGGAGGATGCGGCAGCGATTTGTGAACGCTATTTGGACGCAAAAAGCGACTCGGCCCAAGGCTGGTATCTCATGGGGTTGATTCGCGACGCCATCGGCGACGTCCGCGCGGTAGATTGCTATCGCAAAGCTCTTTATCTTAAACCGGATCATTACGAGACCTTGCTCCAGATGGCGTTGTGGTTGCAGAAAAACGGCGATGCTTCTCGGGCACGAACCTACAAAGCCCGGGCTGAGCGCGCCAGACCGGAGACAGGCAAATCTCAAACCAACAAGGCCCGATACGCATGAGCGAACCTGCCTCTAAACATGGGATCGAAGGCCCGGGCAAGATTCCCCTCTCCCCATCCGATCGGGAGAGCGAGAAGAAAGAAACATCTCGAGCTGAGCCCGCAACTGAGAATCACGAAGCGTGCTGGCAGAGCATTGGAGTTTATGGCAACGGGGAATGCCGCGAATTGCAGAAATTTGTCCATTGCCGAAATTGCCCGGTATATTCCCAGTCAGCACTACGACTGCTGGATCGGCCGCTGTCGGCGGACTACCGCGCGGAGTGGACTGCCCATTTCGCTAAAGAGCAACGGCTGGTGCCGCCCGTCAAAACGTCTGCCGTCCTGTTCCGGATTAATGCCGAATGGCTGGCGCTGCCTACCGATGCGTTTCAGGAAATCGCTGAACGCCGCCGCACGCATTCCCTTCCCCACCAGCGCCAAGGCATCGTCGTTGGGCTCGTAAACATTCGGGGAGAACTGCTAATATGTGTATCCCTGAGTCGTTTGCTCGGGCTCGAGAAAGCCTCGCCTCGTCAAACCATTCGCACCACTTATGATCGGCTTTTGGTCGCAAACTGGGAAGGAAGCCGGCTCGTATTTCCGGTGGATGCGGTTCATGGGACCCACAGATTTGAGGCGAGCGAAGTTCACGAACCACCGGCGACAGTTGCCAAATCGCGGCCTTGTTACACGCATGGAATCTTCATGTGGCAGCAGAAGTCCGTCGGGTTGCTGGCTCCCTCTTTGCTATTTTCGGCACTCAACCGGAGTTTGAGCTGATGCAACGCGGTTTTGACGATCTCAGCAGTCTTTCGATGCTCGACCTGTTTCGGGTCGAAGCCGAGAATCAGACTGGCATTCTCACCAGCGGGTTGCTCGAACTCGAACGCGGAGCCGCAAGCGCTCAACTTTTGGAAACATTGATGCGCGCGGCGCATTCAGTCAAAGGCGCAGCGCGAATTGTGAATATCCAATCCGTCGTGCGCATCGCCCATGCGATGGAGGATTGTTTCGTTGCGGCTCAAGAGCAGAAATTGCAATTGCACCAATCGGAAATTGACATCCTTCTGCGAGGAGTGGATTTGTTGCTGAATATCTCCAAGCGGCCGGAGGTGCCTGTATCAAATGCTGCCGCGGGTGAAGTGGCGGAAGTCACACAATTCCTCGTCTCTCTGGCCAACGTCCTGCACCCATCGGAAGCCCCTGCAGAAAAACCCAGGAAGCTGGAAACGACCCTGCGTGCCCCGGTCAAGAACAAACATTCGAAGCCGCACGTACCGGCTGCGGCGACCGAGGTGAAAGAGGCCGCCGCCACAGCAGCGCCTGTAATCGCGTTGGAACCGCAAGGATACCAGCCAACGGCCGCGGTTTGGCCCCCACAAAAGGGAGCGGAACATGCCTCGCCAGGCGGCCTGACTCGAGCGAAATCCATTCCACCGGAGGCACAGTCTCAGGCCGTCGCACTGAGAACAGAAGAACCAGAACGTGTCGTCCGGCTGACTGCAGATACTTTGAATCGCCTGCTTGGCCTTGCGGGCGAATCCCTCGTTGAATCACGATGGCTGCGGCCGTTTGCTGAATCGCTGCAGCGGCTCAAACGCCAGCATGCGGATTTGACGCAGCGGCTGCACCAACTCCGCCAATTGCTACAAGAAGACCACCTTTCTGACCGCACAGAAACGCACTTGCATGAACTGACCCGCTCCGTCACTGAATGTCACCAGTTTTTGGCAACCCGCATGGAGGAGTTGGACGTTTACGACCGTCGCTCGGCTCATTTGTCGCACCGTCTTTACCTTGAGGTGTTGCGGACGAGGATGCGTCCATTTGCGGACGGCGCGCGCCGGTTTCCTCGCATGGTGCGAGATTTGGCTCGTTCCCTCGGCAAAGATGTTCGGCTTGAACTTATCGGCGAACACACTCAAGTAGATCGCGACATCCTGGAACGGCTCGAAACTCCATTGGCGCACCTGCTGCGCAATGCCGTCGATCACGGTTGCGAATTGCCAGAGCAGCGTCGTGCCGCCGGCAAGCCGCAGGAAGCCGTCATCCGCCTTGAGGCTCGGCATAGTGCCGGTATGCTGGTAGTAACGGTTTCAGATGATGGCGCTGGAGTCGATCCGGAACGCGTTCGACAAACTGTTATCAAGAAAAAGCTCGCGAAGCCGTCGATGGCGGAAAAACTTTCAGAAGCGGAGTTGCTGGAATTCCTGTTTCTTCCCGGGTTTACCCTTAAGGACACAGTCACCGAGATTTCGGGGCGCGGCGTCGGCTTGGACATCGTCCAAAACATGGTCAAAAGCGTCCGCGGTGCGATCCGCATCAATACGCAGCCAGGGCGAGGCATGCGCATGCAACTGCACCTGCCACTGACGCTCTCAGTCCTGCGCGCCTTATTGGTGGAAGTCGCAGGAGAACCTTATGCGATACCGCTCACGCAGATCTCCCGCGCGCTTAAATTGCCGCGCGAAAAGATCGAAATGCTCGAAGGCCGCCATTATTTTCATTTTGGCGACCAGCACGTTGGCCTTTTAACTGCGCACCAGGTTTTCGATTGCGGCGATCCGGTTACCAATGCCGGCGATCTTCCGATTGTGGTTCTGGGCGATCGCAGTGCGCGATACGGGTTGGTGGTGGATCGCTTTTTAGGCGAACGCGAACTCGTAGTGCAACCATTGGACCCTCGCCTCGGCAAAATCAAAGACATCAGTGCTGCGGCTCTCATGGAGGATGGTTCACCAGTTCTGATTGTCGACGTCGACGACCTTATTCGCTCGGTTGAGAAATTGGCCTCCGGCGGAATGCTCGCTAGAGTCCAGCGCGGCATGGTTGATTCAACTGCCCGCAAACAAAAACGCATTCTCGCGGTCGATGACTCACTCACCGTTCGCGAACTCGAACGCAAGCTCTTGTCCAGCCGTGGTTATTTGACCGATGTGGCAGTGGACGGCATGGATGGCTGGAACGCAGTGCGAAATGGCGAATACGATTTGGTCGTTACGGACGTCGATATGCCGCGAATGGACGGCATCGAACTGGCGACATTGATTAAGAATGATCCCGAACTCAGATCCATCCCCGTCCTGATTGTCTCGTATAAGGATCGGGAGGAAGATAAAATGCGCGGACTTGAAGCCGGAGCCGATTATTATCTTACAAAAGGCAGCTTTCACGACGAAACCCTGCTGCAAGCCGTCGTAGACTTAATTGGAGAGCCCGAGGCATGAGGATTGCCATAGTCAACGACGTCATGATGGCGGTCGAAGCGGTTCGCCGAGTCGTCATCGGCTCGAGCGGCCATCAATTGGCCTGGGTAGCCCTCGATGGCGAAGATGCCGTGGCTCGTTGCGCTGCCGATACGCCAGATCTCATCCTCATGGATTTGATAATGCCGAAGATGGGAGGGGTCGAAGCGACCCGTCGAATCATGGCCGCCAGCCCCTGCGCCATCGTCGTTGTCACTGCCAACGTCGACGACAATTCTTCGAAGGTTTTTGAGGCTATGGGCGCAGGCGCGCTGGATGCCGTAAATACTCCTGTCCTTGAAAGTCCAGCCGCAGCCGATGGCGCCACGGCCCTGCTCGCAAAAATCGAAACCATTCGCAAACTAATCGGCGCCGCTCCGCCGAGCCGGCAGTCGCCGGCACCCGTTCAATCAATCGAACAGCAGGAATCTTCTACGGGGCCGCTGGTAGTGATTGGGGCGTCTGCGGGCGGACCCGCCGCGGTAGCTAAACTCCTTTCGCAGTTTCCCGCTGATTTCGCGGCGCCAATCGTCGTTGTACAACATGTCGACTCGCAATTCTCCCAGGGCTTGGCCGATTGGCTGGATTATCAAACACCGCTGCAGGTGCGGCTCGCGCAGGAGGGTGATAGGCCGGTAGCTGGCGTCGTTTTGCTCGCGGCCAATGATAACCATCTCGTTTTTGCGAGCCCAACACGTTTGTCATACACGCGGCATCCGCTGGAATCCTCCTATCGGCCCTCAGTCGATGTATTTTTCAAAAGTGTGGCGACTTATTGGCGCAGTGACGTCGTGGGAGTGATCCTTACCGGCATGGGACGGGATGGAGCCGAAGGATTGCTCGCCCTCCATGAAAAGGGGCATCACACGATTGCGCAGGATCGCGCAACCAGCGCCGTGTATGGCATGCCGAAAGCAGCCGCGGAACTCCACGCAGCGAGTGAAATTTTGCCGTTGGAACAAATCGGTCCGCGCATAGTTTATCTTCTCGCCCAAAAACCTAGTGCCCATGGCTGACGAACGCACCAACGCCTCATTGAATACGCCAAACGATACTTCGACGCAGCCGCCTCAATACCACGCGATGGTTTTGCTGGTGGACGACCAGGCAATGGTTTGCGAAGCCGTCCGGCGCGCTTTGGCCAATCAATCCGACATCGATTTTCATTACTGCGCGGAAGCCCGCGAGGCGCTCAACGTCGCCAATCAAATTAAGCCGACGGTCATTCTCCAGGATCTGGTGATGCCTGGGATTGACGGCCTCACTCTGGTCAGCCAATACCGCTCGAATCCGGCCACCAAAGACATCCCGATTATCGTTCTTTCGACCAACGAGAATCCGCAAGTCAAAGGTCAGGCGTTCGCCCTGGGAGCAAATGATTATCTTGTTAAACTGCCCGACCGCATCGAATTGATTGCGCGTATTCGCTATCACTCGAAGGCGTTCATGAACCTGCTTCAACGCGATGCCGCATATCGCGCGTTGCGAGAAAGCCAGCAGCAACTCATGGAAAATAATGCGACGCTAATTTCCCTGAATCAGAAGCTTGAGGAGGCCACATTGGCCAAATCCGAATTCCTGGCCAACATGAGCCATGAAATTCGCACGCCGATGAATGGTGTCATTGGCATGACCGCACTTTTGCTGGACACGGAACTGACCGATGAGCAGCGCGATTATGTCGAAGCCACGCGCAGCAGTGCCGACGCGCTGCTGACAATCATCAACGATATCCTCGACTTTTCAAAGATCGAATCGGGCAAACTCGAGCTCGAACATCATCCGTTCGAGCTTCATACTTGCATCGAGGAAGCTCTCGACCTTCTCGCCCCGAAGGCGGCCGAGAAGAAGCTCGACCTGGCATATATTGTGGATGATGCGATACCCAGGATTCTTGTCAGCGATGTGACTCGCCTGAGGCAAATTTTGGTCAATCTCATCGGCAACGCCGTTAAATTCACCCACCAGGGCGAAGTGGTTATCGAAGTTATCCCTGCCGCGCGAGGGGCTCGAGCGCTGGAACCTGGCCGCGACCATGATACCGATGTGATTCGCCACCCGGAAGAATGGCTGCTGCATTTTTCCGTTCGCGACACTGGAATAGGAATCCCGTTGGATCGTCAGAATCGTCTTTTTAAGTCCTTCCAACAGGTCGATGCGTCAACCACTCGGCACTATGGCGGCACAGGTCTCGGCCTAGCCATTTCCAAACGATTGACTGAATTGATGGGAGGCAAAATCTGGGTCGAGAGCGATACCGGCAAAGGAGCGATTTTTCATTTTACGATTGTCGCCAGGGCAGCCGCGGCAACGTCGCCACCGAGTTGGCAGGCGCCCCAGCCCCAGCTTGTCGGCAAGCGCCTGCTCGTGGTTGAAGAAAATCACACCAACCGGCATATCATTATGCATCGCGCGGAACAGTGGGGAATGACTGTTCAGGCGGTCCCCAACAGCGATGAAGCGCTTAAGATCCTCTCTCAGGGAACCGCCTTCGACGCCACGATACTCGACCTGCAATTGCCGGACATGGACGGACTCGCTCTGGCGTACGAGATTCGCAATCATCCGTATGGACGTTATCTCCCGCTACTACTGCTGTCGTCAATTCGTCTGCGCGGCGATGATATGCGCCCGGCCAATGCAGGCATTTCAGTGTTCGTTTACAAACCGATTCGCCCGGCACAGCTACTGGATGCCTTATGTCGCTCCCTGAGCATCCAGATTCAGCGCGAAAAGAAAGCTCCACCGGCCCCGGCCCTCGATGCTGATTTCGCCCGCCGCCTTCCGCTCCGCCTGCTCCTAGCCGATGATAACCCGATCAATCAAAAGGTTGGCTTGAGCGTTCTCAGCAAACTTGGCTATCGCGCCGATATTGCCAACAACGGCCTCGAGGTTCTCCAGGCGCTGGAACAGAAAGCCTATGACCTTCTCTTCCTCGATGTTCAAATGCCGGAAATGGACGGCCTCGAAGCCGCACGGCGGATATGTCAACGATGGCCGGCGGACAAACGGCCCCGTATTATTGCCATGACGGGCAATGCATTGATGGGCGACCGCGAAAAATGCCTGCAGGCCGGAATGGATGATTACATCTCGAAACCGGTACGCATCGGTGATCTCCAGGCCGCCTTGGAACGCTGGGGAGCGGGTCGGGTGAGAAAACCTGACACTTCGTTTCTCTCGCGGCCAAAACCTCTGTCCGTCGACAAGCTTTTGGATCCGGCGATAATAACCGATCTGCGGGAAATGCCACCCGATAATGGTGTCAGCATGCTTCGCGAGTTGATCGATCTTTTTCTTGAAGGCGTTCCCCAGCGTCTGGCTCAAATTGGCCAAAACCTGGACAACGCCGAACAACTGGCGTTCCAGGCACACGCCTTGAAAAGCATGAGCCTCAATATGGGCGCAAAGCGAATCGTCGAAATTGCGCGTAAACTCGAAGAACAGGGGCGCGCGGGCTCAGTCGCCGAGGCATCGGTTTTGTTAAAAGAATTGGAATCTGCTTTTTCGCAGACCAAGGCGCACCTTTTGCCTTTGAGAGACAGTTAGTTTACCTGGATTTTTCTTCTGAGGCTCAAGCTACCTGGGACCAGGAGATTTGTCGCCGCATGGATGCTGTGAAATCAGGAAATGCGCAATCGAAAGGGTTCGAATAAGTCTTTGATGAACTCGACCGTCGTTTTCCGCTGATTTCTGTGGAAAATGAGCCGGCGGGTAATCCCGCTTGCAATGAATAGCGCGTCGTGGGATATTCCCACCATGAAAACAGCGACCCTCGACGAAAGGGCGTTTGGTGATGCCACCGGAATGCCCGCCTCGCTCAGCAGTCACCATCCAACGGATTGATGACGACACTTGGCTCGTAAAACGAGTAGTCGAAGAAAAGAAATTCAAGAAAGTATTCATTCCCATCATAGACACACTTCCTCGGGATCCGGATTGGGACAAAGTCGAAGCAGCGTTTGGCCGGGCGGTTTACCAGGTGTTGCGTCCCAAAAAGTGAACGCCTTCGAAATTTGGATGTGGCAACCTCCGGGCTTGACAGAACCCCGTCCGGCGGTGATTGTTTCGCACCCTCCACGCGCGAACCGCAAAGATTTTGTCGAGGTCATCATTTGTTCAACTCAAAGAGCCGGCAGAAAAGCGCAAGCGCATGAAGTCCTTCTTGATGAAGCCGACGGCTTCGATTGGCCGACGTTTTGCAAATGCGATTTGATCTACGCGGCTCCTCGAACCGTTCTTATCACCCAGAAAGGCAATGTGACCGAACTCAGGCGTGGACAGTTAGTTCAGACAATGATCGCCGCGCAAGGATGGGCGGCAGTGCTCTGACCGAGTCCCCTTACTACGTCTTTAATATCAAATCCCGAGAACTGGGGCGCGAGTTCTGGCAGGCAAAGGAAGCATTCATCGAACGGTATGCCGCGCTCCGGGAAAGTGCAGTCAAGGAATGGGAAGCTGTGGCGAAGAAGTTGGTGTCAGACCCCGAACGGTTGGTGGCGAGTATTGAAGCTGCGTTCCCGCCAGTCGGCAGGATGGACAAGTACTTCGGCTTCAACATCCAGCTATTCCTGACCGGAACTATGCGGATGATTTGGTGCCCGTGGCGGCTTGGACGATGAAACTCGCGTTGAACGCGCCCGCCGCATTGAGGGCCTCGATGTCGTTAAGAAACGTGCGAGCCTGCGGCTGGTCGATCAGCTTGGCGTGAAGGAACATCGGCATTTGATGCACGATGAAAGCCCGCCAAAACGGAGGTTCATCCAGACTCGTCGTGTGGGCCAGGAAAGCGCTAGTGCGGATGTCCTCGAGGCCTGCCGCATGGAAATGCCGGGCCAGGTTGGCTGACACGAAATAATCGTGGACCGCTTTTTGAAATACCGTGTTGAAAGCGGCAAGGGCGGCCAGGTCTGTCGCGCTCATCGCGAAGAAGGGAAGCCACTCGATTGCCCCAACCCGCCCACCGCGCCGTGTCACCCGGACCATCTCCCGCAACGCGGCACTCGCAGGACCTGCGTGGATCAGCACCTTGTCACAAAACACAGCATCGAATTCGTCATCCTTGCAGGGCAGCGCACGGATGTCTCCAGTTTCATAAGTCGCGCGTGCCGGCCCCTGTTGCTTGCTTCGGCTTTGGGCAGTCTCAATAAATGACCTGGTCGGATCTAAGCCAACAATCCGCCCGCGCGGCCCGACCATCGCATGGAGGTCAGCATGAGAGGCGGCATTGCCGCATCCCGCTTCCAGGATCGAACCGCCCGACGGAACACCAAGACTCTCCAGTAGCCACCGACGCGCGTCCCGGAACGCGGGCAGCGTTGCCATGGTGTCAAGGACCTGACCGATGCCAGCGACTGGCTCAGGCGGCAGTTCATTCAATCCGCCGAAAAAATCAGATCCCCACTCTTCCGACCCGTGATTCATCTGGAACTATCGGGGTGAATTGGTTTTGGGTATCGCTGACACTGCCCCAAGACTTGAAGAAGGGCAGAAGGGCGTCAAGCGGCAAGTATTGCCAACCGTCGGCGCTGGCGTGTGGCGCTGCGCTCCGCGCAAGAACGAATCAGCGCTTTCTGAATTGAGCGTAACATTTGAACCTCACGGTCGTGATCAAGGGGCAGTAAACCGAGAGGAAACGAACCGGGGGTGGGCGTTGGTGCCCACCTTCCGGTCACAGTTTATGACGCCCTGCATCTCTTTGCGCTTTTATTGGCTTAACCGGAAAAACAATTGGGTGCCGGTAAAGGGATTAGTCACGACATTCTGTCCGCTGATGACGACCGGGGCCGTCGAATTGGTGTTCCAAACTGTCGGCGCAACCAGGTTGGTCGCAAACTCCAAAGTGAAACCGGAGGCATTGGTTGGCCAACTCAAAATGATATTTGTCCCCGAAGGAACGATGGTCAGTTGCGGCGCGGAGACGTTAATGATCACAGAAATCGCTTCGCCAAACCATGCCACGTTCTCCTGCAACATCTGCCAGTGCGTTGGGTAAACGCCGCTCGTCGTCGGAGCTTGAATCGTGAACGTGAAAGTCTTGGGCCGGCCTCGAAAAATGCCGCCATAAATCGGGATTTCATCCTGCGTATCGTCAAGCAGGACGCGTTTGGCAGTGGCGAACGGTGCGGCGTCAGCGTCCGCCTGGCCAAGCTTGTAGTTCGCGCCAGCGGTCCAACTCGCATTGCCCGTGTTGCGGACGATGACGGTCACGGCGCGGGTTTCGCCCGGAGCCAGGTTGGTGGGAAGGTTGTACCAGAGGATTTTAGCGGATTGCAAAGGCGTGTCGTTGAAGCTGCCGGCACCGCGCGCAGTGGTTTTGATGTATTCAAAGGGATCGCCGGTCGCTGACCATTGATCGGTGTTGCCGCTGGTGTTGGCGGGAGCGATGTCGGGCGGAAGGTTGGTCCCCGCATAGAGGCCGCTGCCTTCGTCATATTCGTTCCAGCTTTCAAGATAAACCCGCCGGGTGATAGCGCGGTGCACCTGGCTCCATGCGTTGCTGTAATTCACACCGCCTGCGCGAGCCAGAAAGCTGCCGGGGCTGCGGATGTTCTGATCCCAGTAGCCGCCCTTGAGTTGTATCGAATTGATGGAGTTGAAAGTGACCGGGTAGTTATACGCGGTAATTTCAAACTGCGGCACTTGCTCGTCAGCGAAGATCAAGGTTGGCGGGTTCAAGGCGGTGGTCACCTGCACAAAGCCATTCGTGAAACACGGGTGAGTGGTGCCAAACGCGGCGACGAGACGGTTGGACACGTCGGCGCGCGTAAGGGAGGTAAGATTGGTGCAGTTAAACTTCACATGCCAGGTATCGAGAATGGGCTTGTTGGCCTGGCGGGCAAGGTAGTCGTCGGCGTAAGCGTCGTGATTCACGCTATAAAACTCATTGTAAAACCGAATGTATTGTCCGACGAACGCGTCCTTGCCGACGGTCGTCGCAAGGTCCACCAGCGGCCGCTGATACCAGGTGATCATCGGGTCGAGAAACGGCGCAACCTTCGGCGGGTCGTAGCCTTGCGCGCGGAGTTGATTGAGCGCGTCGAACAGGTTCACACGTATCTGATCCGTATTAGGGTCGTTGTAGAGATGTACATAGAGCACATCGATGTTCGCCATCATCATCTGTTTGATTTGTCCCTGCCACCAATCGGGCAGGCCCGTCCAGTTGCTGCGGCCTTCAAGGGGACGCCATGGGCCACTCAGTTGGCCACCGGTCGCGGTGAACCAGATAAACACGCTGACCGCCACATAGTGGTTGGTGGCGGAGAAGGATGACGCTGGCGTGAAGAGCGGCGGTGGAGGCTGCGCTTCGACCAACGTTTGGGTGCCGACCAATAAGCCGATCAACGCCAGCACGCGGAACAGATTTGAAGTATATGTATTCACCGATTGGTCACGCTGTTCTGCCCGTTGACGGCGTTCCAAACCATCGGTGAAACAAAGGTTCGTGGTGGATTCCAAAGTGTAACCGGCATAGCTGAACCCGGCAAGACTGGCTGGCCGGGTCAACATAACATCGGCTTCACAAGGAGTGATTGTCAATTCCCAAGCAGCCGAACGTCAAATGCTGGCCGGACAATCCCCGTTACAACTTCGCATTCAAGGAGGACAAATGAGACTAATAACCATTATCGCTGCGTTCTACATCGAGAGCCATTTGGGCTGGGCGCTCAGCTTATCGACACACCGGCCGAAATCGAATCTAACCAGGAGGCTGAGAAATGAGAGAAGGTTGGACTTCCCGCAAATCGATGGCGCTGGGCAGTTGCTCCGTGGGGCGTCAAAGTTCTACTAAATAGCCGCGTAAGTGGCGTGGAGCGTTTGATGACACTTTATTATCTTCGTTCAGTAGCATCCCATAGCGTGGGAGCATCGATTAAAATCAGAGGAAATTAGAGGGGTTTAGGGGGTTTTCATTGGAACCGCTTTAAGACTGGTTAGTAAATACCCACGTTAGCGATCGTTGTGGAGT
>Ga0193709_1000266_pt1 | contig 20013 bp, 22 predicted proteins | sample H3c2metaG_FD_160571 | JGI IMG/M metagenome (GOLD analysis project Ga0193709, IMG submission 160571) | Soil microbial communities from a riparian zone of the East river system, Colorado, United States - H3c2 | ecosystem: Environmental > Terrestrial > Soil > Riparian zone | place: USA: East River... | reverse complement strand
ATCGCGGGTCGCATCGCGGGTCGCAGCTGTTTTTTTGTTTTTTCTAAGCCACCAGATCGCCGCTGCGAATCCTCCGGCGAACCTGAGAACGAACGGAGAAGAAACAAAGACGATATGCTTTGGTTGCGGTAAACCGGCTGCTTCGTAAAGCCCCTTTACTGCCTCTCGGCATTTCGTCCGGTCGGACTCAGTCATCGGCCTAGTTGACATCGCATTAGCGGTCCAACGATCAGCCCAGGGCTTCAACTGAACACGATGCTCCTCGGTAAGAGTGTACTTTTTCATCGTGAACTAGTCCGCTACGTTTCTGATCGCTTCTGGAGAATACTCGCGCTGGCGCGTAATCTCATAGACCCCTGGCTCAAGCTGGATCGTGGCGTGCTCGTCATGCGTGAGCGCTGCTATCGCTTCGGTGATCTCCAGATAGGTGACCGATGCACCTGGAACCGTTGGCGTGAATAGCTCGCAATGCTTATCGGCAAGAGCATGGCTGTGTCCCGTAACTTCTCCGTAAGCAAGGATTACGCGGCCACTGTCGCGAGGAACCTTGTTGAGTGAAGCGGGAAGTGAAGCAATGCGCGTGATGAGAACATCGCCCTGCCTTGCATGGAATGGAACTAGCTTTTTGTTTTTAGATTTCATGAGTTTTGGTTTGTACGATTTGTACCGGATAGACTTGTGGTGCGAGACAAAGGCGTAGTCAAGTCAAAAAATTAATTGGAGTGAAAATAAGACAGAAAGGAAAGCCGGGGGGATTAGCCCGGCTTTGGATCACTGATGCCCCGAAAGTTAACGCCTAAACGCTTACGTTAGGCGGGGGTAAATCGGGATTGATCTCGTCCACAGCGGCAAGTAGCGTGTCAATGCGGGCAACCGAGTCTACGATTGCTTGAGGTACGTCTGGATCTGTGTTGATGGAGTCCTTCAGTGCTTGGACTTCGGCTTGGATCTTGGTAAGGGTGTCGCCGTAGGAGGCGAGCTTAGTTTCTAATTCGGAGATCTTCATGAGGATTCTTCTTTCAGAGGATTCAAGGTCTTGGATTGTGGCTAATCGGGAGCGTTGCGACCAAAAATAACAACCGATCCAGAATGGAAATAAGCGCATTCTGGGGAATAACTAAGCAATTTCCTTAGAAATCAGCAAGCCTAAGCACTGATTCGTCTTCGCAAAACCTCCGAAAAACTTTCGGGCAGCGTGGTCGTATGCGTAGGCGGCCTCATGTTTTGATTCAAAATCTCCCAGATAGAAAACCTTTCGTCTGTATCCTATTCGCGCACACCATTTTCTAATCCGCTTATGCCAATAGACACCCTTAAAACCACTTGTGTTATTATTTGGAATCTTCTTGTTCCCCGAGTTCTGAGAGGACGAACACACCCTTAAATTTAAAACACAATTATTCTTTGGATTTCCATCAATGTGATCTACCATATCATGTTGAGTTGCGCCAAGAAAAGCTTCGGCCAACAGCCTATGCACCGGGCGAGATTTTTTACCGGGAAGTTTAACAAGTGGATACCCTGCTTTATCCAAGCAGGGTTTAAGGATTTTACCTTTGTAAAAACTTCGCCTATTTATGCAATCTACCCAGCGATCCAGTGATCTAACCCTACCCAAGTTGCTTACCTCGTAACCAGGATAACCCACAGCACGCCACTCCTCCACTTCGATTTCCATAAAACTCCTGTCAGTTTACCTGAAAAGTTAATCGGCCAGGACGTTCAGGAAACGTCTTTTCGCCTCGCGAAAAGCTAGGCCGATAAACAACTTAAGATTAATTTCTATGCCGTCAAGACCCCAATGATTAGGAGTAGGCAAAAAGAAAAGTGAAGATTTTGCTTGAACGATTCACCAGGAATCTTCTGATTCACCTTGCAACCGTGTATCAGACGGGTTGAATCTAAGCACTCTTTCTCGGGCCAACTTCAAATAACCCGAGTGATAGCTCTGAGAACCGACTTACTGATACTAGGTCGGTTCTTTCATTTTCTGAGTTGAGCAGTGGCAGTTGTCGAACGTCTGTTCCAGACTGGATGGTTTGCGGTACCGTGGACTATCTGGCTAACGTGGTAATCGCCCTCTGATGTTAACCGAGGAAAAGCTTTGCAAGGCGAAAGTACGCGGGTAACGACGAGATTGGGGGAAATACTGGATAACCACTGCTCAACTCAGGACGTGAGAGACACCGGCTACGGAAGCATGAACCACCATGATCCTTACCCGCGACAATCTCCACGCCCTATCGGGATCGCCGTGCGCGAATGGGTTTTCTCGTGCTCAGGTTGAGCTACTTGGCTTTACTTGGCCTCCAAGAAAAGGATGGCTGACCAGTTTAATCGGAAAAGAAATAACCCAAGAAAAATACCAGCAAATAAAGAATGCCTATTCCCATAAAGTAAAAAATAAAGACCGATATAACCTCTCTCACGGATACCTATTTGATTCTATGGAATGACGAGCAATGGTGCTCGTCCCACGAGCGCGAAGGCCCCACTTGCCAAGGGTTAGACCTCTATCACGAGCCTTAAGAAATACGGGGAAACCTGGGCGCGGCGCAAGAGCCTGCCACGCGAAACTAAAGTAAGCCGCGCAGGACAAGGGTTTTTTTGGGCCGTTTCCAAAAGAAGGAGAAAGGGGGGGCAGCGCAATAGGGGGTATGAGGATGATTTCTCAACAGGTGGCTTATAAGCGAGGAACGAGCTTTAGCCAGTACTTCGCGGATCGAGAGCGAGATTGAACGGCGCACAGATGCACTATAGAGCAACAGGCTGCGATCACGCGCAGGGTATTAAATCAGAACTGGACTCGTATTTTTTAATAAAAATAGTTGCCGGGAAAACCACAGAACTTGCACATCGTTATACTTAAGGAGTAAATAAGACATAGCGTGCAAGCACTCTCCCAGACTTTTAACAGAGAACAGAACAACCAACAAGGGCAGAAAACAACCAAATGAGCACAGACTCAGATATAACGACATGGCTAACAGCCATAGAACAGCTCAAAAGCGAGCTGGCGGAGTGCCGCGAAACCTTAGCTAACGCTGAAGACCGAATGCAGTACAACCACTCGGTTGTTAACGGACTTCGTCATCTAATGGGCTATGTCCAAGATGGAACGGAGACTACGGTAATTCTATTCCAAGATGACGCAACTAGAGATTTCATTGTTAAGGTAGGCAATACGAGCTACGTCTCTGGATCAATGGAGTCGGCAATCCTAAAGGCGCTTCAAAAGGAGAACGCGCCATGAGCAACCTGCCAGACATGAGAACACGAGCAGCCAATGAAGCATGGTGCATTAGGAGAATCCAACGCAATCCTGTCATCACCGACTGGGAAGCGACAGCTAATCTCAAACGCGCAGCCGCCTGGAATAGCCTATTCGAACGGGGAATAATCCGCCCCAGCAAGAAACAACCCAAGTACCCATACAATTCATTCACAATTAACGAACCCTTTGAGCTATGACGGGAATCTTCGTGAGATAGCAGGGAACGACCTTGCTGTGTGCGGCACCATAGTGGTAGGCTTATGTAAAGCACAAAACTATTATGCCTTCCGTTCCAAATATTCAGGTGTATTTGCTTCCTATACAGAAGAATACACAATTCTCGAAAGGCTCAACACTGAAATTCGAGTCGGTTGCTACGGATACGGATGGAGACCTTAAGGCGCATTACATCGAACTTTTAGATGCCTCTCGGCGTAGAGCCTGGAGCTGGAGCGAAGGTATTCTAGGTGGAGGCGGCGGCATCAGCATAAAACAAGGTTCGTTTACCTTCACCGATGAAGGCACTTATACCCTTAGAGCTACTTGCGATACCAACCAATCACCAAATGCTTGGGTTATCTCGGCTACGGTAGATCTTTCAATCATCTCTGGAGTGGTTCCTGGCACAGGCGGTGGCGGAGATGCTGGGGGCGCGGGCGGTCCGGTTACTCCGCCTGTCGTTGTTCCTCCGGTTGAACCACCGCCCGTGGATCCGGGCCCGCCTCCTTACGACCCACCTCCCGTTATCCCGGCAGGTCCCATCTTGGACGTACCGCTACCTTACGCGGCAGGCCCTATTCCTTTCGCACTGCTGGGCGATTCGATGTACTTCGATAAGTCGGGGCAGGGCAATCCAGCAAACCTCGTGGCAGCGGCAGCAACCACAGCTACAGGCGAAACCTGCACCCTAGCGCTTAACGCCTCAGTGGATGGCGCGTCTTCAGCCTACATCGTAGGCACGGCAGGATTACTCACTTCTACTTGTGCCGCGATTAAGGCGTCAGGTGCTAAGGTAACCTTAGTCAGGTTCGGGCACAACGACTCCAAGGTAGGCGTAGCTTTAACCAAGGAAGTCTTCAAGGCCAACATGCAGACGATCTGTGACGCGCTGGTTACCCTAGGCGAACAGACCGTAATCCTGCAATACCCGATAAACATCCAGGAAGGCTCCTATAACGGGCTATGGACTAAGGCTAGCTTGGATCTGCTGTCGTCCTACCTGCCTATGCTGGATCAGGTCTGCAATCAGACCACGATTAGGCAGGGGAATCGGTCCCTCTTTGTTCACTTTACGACGCATCCAGACCAACAGTTTGATGGCCTACATCCTTGGTACGAAGGAATCGCGGCACTCGCTAATGGTGACGCTATGGGCATGAAGTACGCCCTTAAGCCCGTAGCCAGCATGCCGGTCATAAAGAACCAGGACGGCACGATAAACGCGGCGGGCTACGCGGCCTATTGGAAGACCGAGGATCCTCGCGCTTGGTCTCGCCACTGGGGGCCAACCTGGCAAGAGAAGAATCCGAGCGGCGCCGAAGACCGCGACGAGCTCTTTACCAAGGAGCTTAAGTACGATTCTCAGATTTATGACCGGCTAGGTGAAGGCATTCCGGTTCCTCCTATCGATGGATCGTTAAACAATCCAGGCCATGACATGCACCCCGTTAATTGTGCCGCTCAGGTCATTCCGCGCACCGATGGCCCCACTCACCCAGCTGTAGACCCCGGCGTAAACAACTATTTCTTTGGGCTTCCGAATTATTGCACGGATCCGAACGATCCGGCCAACGATAATCCTGATCCCGCAGTACGCGTACTGCTCATGCTAGACCATCGTCAAAGGACGATCCGATTAAACGATGATTACTGGATGAGCCTTAACGGAGGCGACTACAATTCTGATGGCGGTACGGTTACCTTCCACTCCGAGGACAGAATCAATCACTGCGGCCTAGATAAGTTTCAAGGGTCAGCGCAGTACAACCTGTGCTTTGCAATGCAGCCTAAGCGCAACTCTGGAGGATTTATTCGCGACTCTGTCCCGTGGACACTCTATGCGTCGCTCTACAAGAGACAAGACCCTTATGGCGCAGCAGGCGAACCCTTGGCTACTACACTTGGCCGGTTGCCTAGCAACCCCGTGTGGTCCGAGCGAGCAAACTTCATTAACTCGTCGGAAGCCTGGATTGATGATGCCTATGGCGCCGGTACTACACAGCCACTGGATACCTCCAGAGATGGCAATAAATTCCCCGTACCCGTAGGAGGTTTCCTGCCCGGCGAGATCCCTGGTCCATTTGCGATCTCAACGATGAATGAGCTCAAGGCTTCCATCGTCTGGGATACGAACACGAATCCACCTCACGCCAAGGTTGTCGTCTTCGCCATGCAAGGCTGGGGATTACCAGGCCATAGCCCCCCTTACATCGGCTTTAGTAACGAAGGCTCTTGGACCAAGTGCCAGCGCATCGATGAGTTTGCCCTAGTTGACGAGCACGGTGTACCCATGAAGTTTCCTACAGCCATCTGCATGGCTACTGATGCAACACTTAAGCCGGTCAATCCCGATCCGGGGCTAATCAATCTGGCTGACGCAGGCCAACGCGCAGGCTACCGCAATAGCTCTCTGGATAACGCGGGTACGTACTCGTCCTTTGCTCGAAATGGCTGTATCGGCGTAATCTCTAAGACTGAGGACAAGTTTATCCTGTTTACTTGCACGAATTTCATCCTAGATATCTGGAATAAGTACCTAGAGCCAGACCAATCTACCTGGCAGGCAACTCAGGACGCGATGAACGCGGGCACCTTCCCTTCCAACTGGCAGGGCGGTAACGCTAGCCTCAAGCCTACGCCTGTTTACTCAGCTACGGTAACTAAACCCACTTGCCTATTGGCTTCAGGGGGACTCACGAACTCTCACTTTGGCGATTGGTCCGGAGACTTCGAGAAGATCCTTATCGGCTCCGAGTCGGGGCTGGTTAGCGTGTGTTCAATCGCTCCCTTCATGGACCGCTATCTCTTTGGTGGATTCTTCCCCACTCAACCACCTCAGATCTACGGATCATTCCAGGTGGGTTCAGTTGGCTGCAATCTCACGCAACTCTTTTGGTCCCGCTTTGACTCCTACTTTGGAGTCGTTCAGTCTGCTGGAGTCATGGACGAAGGCTCTAGCCCTCAACCCTTCGGACAAACCTTCTTTGCTGTGGCCCGAGCCGATCGCGCCGTCTATTCCTACGTTACAAGGTTCGCTGGCAATCGCGGCGTAATCGGCGGCATGTACCGCAAGATCACCGATAAGAGAATCCAGGACCCCGTCTGCGCCTGCGTAGCCACCCGAAATTTAGCGCTTCACATCGGTGACTACAGCCAGAACCTCGTTCACGGCATTCAGTTCGGCGGCGTAGGCCGTGGACCAATCTACGATTCCGCTCGCGGCGTAACTCTTTACGGCGGATTTTATGCCGCGCCAGATCCTACGGGAGCAAGGGGATGGGGTTACACGGGCGTTCTCAGAGTCGCTGGTTCTCCATTCCGGATATCACTCGATAATATAAACTGATAAGTATTTAATAATAAATAATTTATGTCATTTACACGAGACGATATGAGGGATGTCATATCCGCCAATCCAAACCCGAGCAAAGAGTGGGTTAAAGAAGCCATCATGCGCCCTTGGACCAAAGATAGTCCAACTCCCCAAGACTGGGCTGAGTACTCCGCCGCGATTTACTTTAGTCTAAGAATCCTTCCTAACCGCGAACATTCCATGACCCGCATCGGCAATTGAAAACTGAGAATGTGGGTTCTTTTTAATCTCTGCTCGCAAGCGCGCCGAAATTTTATAGTACGCCTCATCCAATATTTTTATTTCACCTATCTTCATAGAAGAAATAACACCCCACCCGCGTCTTGGCGGTCTAATGAATTTTTCAAAGTCGTATTTTCCTTTCATTTTACTCGTCCAGTAAGCTGTCCTGCTTTCCGATCCAGCACTCAGGCGGAACCGACTTAACCGATGGTTCTTTGATAAGAACCAAAAGACCGGCATGTGCCTTGTGCGCGGCGCAGTACCCAACGTCTGGCCGGTAGTACCCCTGGCTAAGCACGATTAGTTTACGGATAATCTCCTTGTTCTGATCGTCATTCGCATAGGCACTCCAGTCTCTCCGATGCGGGCATTTCATGCACGTCTCAATCCGCTTGGTGGCTAGCTTGAATGGGATAAGCTTGCGCGGCGGCGTTCGCCACAGGGAATTAGTCCAATCGGTTAATCGATCTTCGATTGTCTTAGCTGGTTCCTCTATGGGAGTATCTGTTCTCTCTACGAAATCTGGATAGCGTTCCACGTAGAACAATGTAACTTCATACTCAGGACTACCTGGAGCAAGAGAGTTCTGCAACCGAAACGCGGCTATGTTCTTGATGAGATCATCCGCACTTGTGCCGTAAAGCGTGACTCCAGCCGGATCGACGAAATGCCAGCCTCCAGTGGGGACTTTTGGATAGTCTTTGCGCAGTCGGATCATAATAGGTTTATCTCGATTTGTCCCGACTCCTTAAACAATCGTTCTCGCCTTCGCCTAATTCGGTCATGCGCATCGTGGCCATTGTGGCATTTCTGACAAAGCGCAGCTAGGTTTAAAAGGCTTGATGCTTCTGGCCTATCGTCATAGGCATGAGCTGTAGTTAAAACTACAATACTTCCCGTGATTGGATGAGGCTTTCCGTTAATCGCGGCACACCACTCGCACACGTTCTTTGCACGGATCACGCGCACGAAGTAGCTCCTAAGCTTCCAGTCCTTAGGATAACGAGCTTTATTTTGTGGCAGTATTGGCATAATTTACTCCACGTAGTCCAGCGTATCCTGTGCATGCTTTTCCTCGTCTTGAAATAAATAATCGGGCTGATCTAGGACTTTATGCGAGACCGTGTTGCTGTCGTTCTCTTCTCCGGTTGGAAGCTTCTTTGGGCTCTGCTCGGACATGCCTGGAATTAAATCGAATCGTTCCCGGACGAGCTGTGGCATCATTATAAATGCATCGGCCTCGTCGCAACTTATTCCACTGTTACGACTTTTGTAATCGTCTTTACTCTCGATTCTTACCTTATTATTCTTGGTGTTAACGTATCGCCGTGAGCTTAGCTGACGGTAGAGCGGATTAGTCGGGATGATGGGGTTAATTAAAATCGCGCACACCCTTGGATCTAGCCAGCGCTTGAACGCCCACCACATTTCCGTGGGCTTGTTATCGTAGACGCTCTCGGCAGTACCCAAGTCATCCGACAGCACGCGCAGCTCAGTGGCCTTCTCTCCCCAGTTTATGCCGAGCACGTTGCCCCAGAACTTTGAAGTGTGCGAGAAAACACCCAAGGCGTTTCCGGTCATATCAAGACATACGTTTTCAGGGTCAATCATCAAGAGCTTGCATCGGCCCATAAGCTCTTGGCTCATCGTAACTGTATCGTCGCTCTTAGGTAACTCAAAAACTTGGTCTAGTGCCAGGACGTGCCGCGCTTTCTTTTCGCCTGGGTTCAGTCGGTCCTCAAAGAAGACGGTCTCGCCCGTAGCTCTTCGCCAACCTGCGGCAAGACCCCAACGCCCGATGACCATAATAGCCTTGTCTCGGCCTTGGAACGCGAGATCTACGGAAGCCAGGTTCTTGACCGCTCCTACATAGATAGGCTCTCCACGTTGCGTTTGAAGCCACTCCGGGGGCAAGCAGGTGTTAGCCGAGTCTCGCATGGGAGGGAAGCCACGAGCCACGTAGTAGCTGGCCGAGTTATCACCTCCACGCATGAACCCGAGATAGGCTTGGTATGTCATTAGCCCTGGGTAGACCGTCTTACGCTGAACGATGTTCTCAAATTTGGCGGCATCTAGTCGGAGCACTTGGTAGCCAGACTTAGCTTGGTAGTAGTGCAGGGTTTCAATCTGATCAGGATGCCAGCCCTCGGGGGGCTCCGCCATCTCAACGGCCCGCCTCGACAGGTCCACCGGATTCATTGGCACAACTATCTTAATTAGATCTACGCCATCCATTGACGCCTCTGTGGTCTGCAAGTCACCATAACCAGCCGACGGTACATCCTGCCCCTCATCCACAAGAATGCGTAGCAGGGAACTCATGCCGAAACGGGGGTGTGGAGTTTTGCGAATCGGCTTCACCTTGTGGCCTCGTAATCCTCCAGAAGATATTGTCCCTTGCTTAATTGCGATACCAGATATGCCCATTTCTGCGATCCATCCCTTTACTCCAATCGACATGTCACTATCTCGGATAGCCAGCTCGTGTTGAATTGGAACCGCCATCGTCTTAAACAACGCGGAAATATGAGAGTGAAGGTTCTTGCGTAGGTTGTCTTCATTAGCAGAAACCAGCTTAATGTTGGTATACAAGGGACTACGCAAGAAGTCTAATGTGAAGTACACCCCAGCAGAGTAGGTCTTACTTAGAGAAGAACCTGCCATTATAATCAGTTTACTGTTCTCCCTGATCGCCTTAAATATGTCCTGTGTTACAGATGGGCGCGGGTCAAATTGTGTCCGGCTCCACAGTAGACCTGCTGCAAGTAGGTACTCATCTGATTCAAGCAGGTTCTGAAGCAACGTCCTGATTACGACATCGGCCTCCTTCTGCTCGGTCACCACCAAATCTACCTCGTCTGCCCGCAAGGCAAGACTTGCTGCCGCAGGCCAGTCGTTTTCCGATAAGGCGTCGTGAACCAATGCGATTTGATCGGAATTCATACGTCTTTGGAGTGAAACTCGTGGTAAGATTTCTTGGCCTCTGCTCTGGCCATAGCTGCGGTTTCCTTCGTATCGAAATACCCTAGGTGAATGGTCTTTCTGTTAACGGTTATTCCAGCCGTCCACTTCCCGCGAGAGCTATACCAGCTTACACCGGGAATTCCGGATCTGTTATTTTTGTTTTTTACAGTTCTGTTCTGGCCGTTTTGTGCCTGCGTGCAATTTCTTAGATTGTCTCTCCGGTTATCGGTTTTATTTCCATTTACATGATCTATGCTCCTAGGCCATGTCCCATGGAGATAAACCCAAATTAATCTATGTGCTAGGTATTGCTTGTCTCGAACACTAACGTGCAAATAACCCAACGCATTGACGCAGCCAGACGGCTTTCCTACGAGGTTCCTGTGGATTGATTTTCTTCTAAACAACTTTCCGGTTATTTCATCATACCAAAACGTCTCACGCAACTCTTCTTGGGTAGGGGGCTTATCGCGGTGACCCGGTGGATTCTTCCTCATAAGTTTTTAAGCAGGAGATCCATCGCTATTACGGTCGGAAAATCCACGCCGGAACTATAGCTAGTTCCGCACGAATTCCCGTGATAACGCAAGGCGTCCGCTTGGCTTTGCTGTGCGCGGGCTAGTGCTCGGTTAGACTCAGCTAGATCCTCAAGCGCCTTAATCTTCCGTTTCTCTAGCTTGTCGGCTAGGTACTTTTCGCGTGCCTCTGGCGTAAGTCCTAGCAACATCTTTTGCTCGTACTGTTCGACGGCCATTTGATTGGCTACATTCATTGCTGTTATTGCTGCTTCCCACATAAATCCTTTTCAGTTCAGTTCTTTCCACTCATTGATATCAACCATCGGCGTTTTCCATCCTTGGATTAAACCATCCTCGTTAATCTTTAGGATGATGTAGTCTCCGTATCCTCGGTTTCCAGCGCACAGAAAATCGTCTGGTACATAGTCGCCCTTCCACTTAAGCCTATCTCCCGTTGGCCCATTATCGATCCAATAATATCCATCATCGCACACCTTGTAGTGGATGTCCGCAACGGTTCCTTTTGGCCAATCTAGGATTTTCCCTGTCGCTAAATCAATAACCGGCTTCCACCTTTCTCCAGATCTAAAAGGAATCAGTGTTCCGCTTTCATCTTTTACGCCGTTAACGCGCGCATCTTCCCAGTATCTTACGCCTGCATCTACGATTAGAAGCGTTGGTTTTAGTTCGTTCATGTTTAGTTAAGTTCCGGATCAGACATATCGGTTTGTTCGTCAACCGACCGAAACACACCCTTCTCGCAGACTAGCCCGAGCTCGTCACGAAGCGTGTTCTTTTTATCTCTAGCGAATTTAGCCACGATTTGATTCACCTCGGGAAGCGTCATGCAGAAGTGTTCGCGTAGTGCCTCGGCTACTACCATAGATACCCGATGTCCCATGGACGCCATCTCTAGCTTATTCTCCAGGTTAGCAATCTCTTCGACTACTACACGCTGCTGCTCGATTGTCATCATGGCTTCGATCTCTTCACGTGCTTGTATTTTGATATGGCATCACGAGCGATTTTAATCACGTGCCTTGGCAATACTGCTGAAACCATTTCGGTATGCCCGCACATACCTTCGGTGTAATCGACGTTATCTAGAACTACTTTAAGTGCTGACAATAAATCGGATTCCTCCGGATTTGCTGGCGTAGCATTCGCGGCTTCTTCGTAGTCAGTTAGTGCTTTGTCCAAATCTGCGTAACGGATTGCTAGGGCTTCTGTCGCGGGACACTCTTCAAAATCACGCGCGGCCTTTGCCAATGCTTCGGCTGCTTTTTCTTTTGTTGTCATTCTGGTTTTTGTTCAGGTGGAACTATAGGCGGCATCTCTCCATTCGCAATGGTTTCCTTCAGCTTCATAAGCTGTTCCTTCATAGAGTCAGCCGCGCCCAAAAACTCACCCACGTCTATCTTTCCTTCGGCGTCTCGCTCTACGTGCGCGTTGATGAACTTGCTCGTGATCTCTTCGACCTTCTCTTGAGACAAGTTGTACTCCGATCGTAGCGCTTCAATCATCACGAGGACGATGCGTAGATTTCCTTCTAGCTTGGCTATTGCGGCCTTCTGCGCACGGATCGTGTCTCGAAGCGTTTTCTTTGTGATGATATTTTGGATCGGTTGAATCATTTGAGTAGTCCTCGTTTTCTGGCTATTGATGGGTTCTGGTGCACGAAAGTATGGCACGCCCTACATGCGGAAAGCCACGTAGACGTGTCGTTGAGATAGGGGCCGCGTTTGTTGACGTGGTGAACATCGCATGAAGCCTCCATGCAATCCTCGTGATCGAATTGCAGAACTTCCCCAACCTGGCAGAATGGATGCTCGGCCAGGAAGTCTTTCCTTCTCTGATGGTAGGTGTCTAGCGCCTTAGCCATTTTCTTGGATACGCGCCCTAGTTGTGTGCGCTTGAGTGGCTTAGAGCATCTTCTTAGGGGTGTTCGTTTCACAGGTTTTCAGATTTTGTGTTTGAATCTCGCTTAGCGAATTCTCTTTTAGACCAATTAAGATACCTCTCGTTGGCGATATTGATATGAAAGCACGTTTTCCACTGTCCCTTCTTTACCTTAGGTCCAACGGTCGTGCGCCACCAAGGACATTGGCATTCCCCTCGGCATCCGTATGCGCCAAGGTCAACCAAGTACGCAACATTGCTATCTGTCCTTGATTGTATCAACCATCGCAATGGTCCATCAAAGGGCTCATAGCTCTTGGGCTCGCCCGGTTCACGCGACTGACCTGGATGAGGTGCGTTCATTTATCTATAGCGGTATGTCGTTGGCCAGGTCAGGCGCATTTAGTATGTCCGAGATCTCAAACTTGCCCACTGGCCAAAAGTCGCGCTCCGCAGCCCACAGCCACGCATGGGCAACAGTCTCCTTCCATGCTTTCTCGGCATCCTCATCTGACCATAGCTGAGCGATCGGAGCCTTGGGTTCGTTACTGTCGATTATGATCGACATAATCCTAGGCGTTTCGCAGCAATTCTTATTGGCCCAGGTTTTAGCATAGAAGCTCAGTTGCCTAGCCCAGCTTGAATAGAAAACAGGCTTTGCTTTAACGTCCTGAGATTTGTAGTCAACGACCAATAGCCCGTGTGTCTTATGGCGGATAACTTTATCTAAAGTCCCGGCAACGCCAATATCGTGATTAGCTAATAGAATCTCTGAACCCAAAATTTCTCCTACGTTTGCATCATGCCAAGCGGCATACTTTTCGAAGTATGGCATTACCTCTTGATCCATGGGATACTGAGGGAAGTGCTGTAGCGCATCGTGTAATCGTGATCCGAAATCGGCTGCGGTATCGGCGATCTTTCCAGATGCTTTCCTGATTCTATCGACGTATGCCCTATGCTCTTCCCACTCCATCTTTGGATAGGCGATAGTTGCCTTTATGATCTCGCCCTCAATCCACCTGGTAAGACCTGGGTTTACACGAATTGCTTTTTCGATTGCGGTAATGGAGCAGTAAAGCCCCATTTTTCGGGCATCGCGTAAATCTGAATCGTGGTGCGTAGTTATTGTTCCATCTGGATTTGGTTTGTACCAGTGACTCATAAAAGTATTATTCTCTAGTCGGTTGGTTGTTGAGTTTCTGTCATGTCGTCTTTCTGCAAAAGTGCTCGCGCTAGCGGTCGGCGTAGCTCGTCACGAAGGAACATCACCGGCATCACTCCATGGTCTGGGAAGTCTAGTTTTGTTGCCAGATAATCGGACTTCTCGTTCCCGCGCGGCTTTTTATTTTTAACACGAGTTAGGCGGCCGAGGCTATTGGGATCGGAGGTCATTTCTTTATAAATGCTACGACTAGACCCCCAGAAATTCCACCGATCAGTGAGCTCCATATTACTAGCCATATCACGAGCCTTGCGAATTCTTTTACCTGGGTTTTCATTAGGATTTCTATCTCGTCGAACGTTTCTTTGGTTTCCATATACATCAAAACGGAACTGATTCGTCGTCTGGACCGTCAGGGAACGCAGAATTTCCTGGCCCTGGCTGAGCCCTGGGGCGCGGCACAGGGATAGCCCGTTCAAAGGATTCAATGCCTGCGGTATCTGCTGGCGTGTAGGATGGCAACGGCTGCGTCACATACAGCTCTCCTCGCTCTAACCGCTGAGCAACACGAATAATGGCAGACGCCTTTTCCCAAATGAATTGCTCTGCATTTATGTTATGGCGCTGATCTTCGGGAACCGCTAGGTAAACCTGAACTGAATTATTTATAGCCATACCAACCGTAACGCCCTGGATTGAAACATGCGCCGAGGTGCCTACGGATCTATTGGGGGCTTGTGTAACCGCTGGCTTGGGCACGAACGGAGCCGCCTGTTGAGCTTGGGCCTGTGGCTGGGCTGCTACTGGTGGTTGTGGCTGCATGCCTGGTGTGGGGGCTGATCCACGACTGGCTTCATAGGTTTCTTTGGAATGCATCGTACACGCACTAGAAATACTTAGGTTTTTGTACGTCTTAGATCCGTCTTTGGATGGTTTTTCCTTGATTGAAACTCCTGCCATTTTGTTATTTCCGGTTTTGTTGGATACGAAAATTACGTGTTTGTCGCGCCAGGGCGAAATATCCTGCATGCCCCAGCAGTCTGCGTAGATCCAGTCATTACCGTCTTGGAGTTTTAGTGATTGCACTGTAGTAGGTCCTTTGGCGCATGCTACTTGTTTGTGCTCTTGGACCTCAACTAGGACTCCCTGAGTGCCAGGTATTGGCATAGCTGGAAGTTCTTTTATTTGCTTGATTGTTAGCATTAGAAAAACATATTTTTGATCGCGCAATCAGTCAATCCTAAAATTAAAATGAGTGAATCTAAAGAGCTTTGGAAAACTATTTACGGACATATTGGATATGAAGTAAGTAGCGTTGGTCGCGTTCGTTCCATCGATAGATTAGTCGAAGGTAAAGATGGTGTACGTAAACGTTTTAAGGGAAAGATTCTTAGGCCATGCTTACATAAGGGGTACTATATCGTTAAGTTGGGCTACTACTCACCAAGTAGGCCGATTCACCGCCTAATGGCCATATCTTTCCTTAGCGTCAGGAGCAATCAAGACGTTGACCACAGGGACGGAAATAGGCAGAATAATTTGCTTTCAAATCTTAGGGTGTGTACGCACGCCCTGAATACGGCAAATAAGAAAAAATCAAAATCGAATACGTCTGGATTTAAGGGCGTTTACTGGCACGAACAACAAAAGAAGTGGTTTTCCTCCATAGGCCACAAGGGAAAACAGATATATATCGGAATGTTCTTGTCAAAAAATGACGCGGCTAAAGCTTACGACGAAGCCGCAATCGAATGCTTTGGCGAGTTTGCACGAACCAACTAACCCGAACGAACAATCAAACAAGAACTACCTAGCGCCAGCTGGCTCAGTGGCCCGCAGATAATTCATCTGTTGAAATACCTTGCGGGTCAAATCGCCCTTGGCCCGTTGCTCTGCGAGGTACTTCATTCCCTCTTCTGGCGATAGCTTGGCAAGGTGGTTCAAATAGTACTTCGCTCTATCTGCGTCAGCTACAGTGAACTTTGCGGCCATGTCGTTCTTATCTTTACCCTTCAGGTTATCTTTTATAGCGGTGCGGATCTCATTCTCTAAAAGCTTAGCTTGCAGTGGATTTTCTTGGATGGCTTTTTGTAGCTCTGGAGTGCCTAGTTGTGCGCCGATTTTGGACATGTCTATACGGCCATCTTGACCAAGGCTATTTTTAATTATTGATTCGACCAACTTCTTCCTGTTATTGCTCGCATCAAAGCGGTCGTCTTGCGCCTGGTGGAGTTCGCCTATATCGGGATTAATGGACGCTCTATTTCTTAGGCCAACTGCGCCGATAAGGTCTGTGGCTGCGTTCTCTGCTCCGCGCTCCAGTGTGTCTACGATTGGAACGCCGGTCGTTGGTAGCACACTTGGTTCTTTGCCCGCTTCTTTCGAAGAAGCTTCGTCCAGGAATGCACCCTGCATAGGATTAATGTTAGAAAACGCCGCTTTAACGTTCTCACCTAGCTGTCTTCCGTTCCATTGAGATTGTCCAAATGGCGTTACGTTTTCTGCCGCCTTATGAAACGATGGTGTTGATCCGAAAACTGCCGTACTCGCGAAAGTTGGAAGTGGGCCTGCGTATGGATGAATCGACGAAGCCAAAATATCCTTTACGGCTTGCCCAACGATGTGGCTGGCGTTGTCTCCTGAATCCAGGCCGTTGATCAAAGCATTAACTCCAGTAAGGCGCATGCCGCGCCGAAGAAGTGTCGTCTGTGCGGGGTCAAACGTGACTTGCTTTCCGTCTTTATCGGGAGCGGTAAGCGCAACCATGCCGAACGGAGTCCCCTCTGGTCCGAGCGGATCTCCCCAAAGCATAGAATTGGCTACGAATGGTGTTACTAAAAGGGTTGTGTATGCCTGTACCGCCTGGCCAGCACGCATCTTTATGCTGTCGCTAAGCGTCTGTGGAGCGGTTCCAGGAGCACCCGTATCCAGCCCAGCCAGTGCCGATAGCCGTCTGGCTCCAATCGCGTTGAAGTTTTTACCGGCCACAATAAACGGGGATAATCCCATTTGCTTGAGGATAGCTGAAAACGGGTCCATCAGCCGTGGGTTGTATTGGCCCAATTGACCAACAAACTTGCGACGCGCTTGGGGCGTGTCTTCAAGACCGTACTGCGCAACTCGGCTCTCGTAGAGATCCTGTAAGACAAGCCTTCCGGCCTTGTCTATCGTCTGCATGAAATGCTTCTCTCCATATTCGGGACGAAGCGAACCTACTTCTCCAAGTTTATTTATCTCTCCAATGATCTCAGGAGAGTTTGCGGTTACGGCACGGGACTTAGCGACCATCCTTATGCCTGCGTCAACCAAGTTTGCGACAGGAACCTTTCTCATCGCTCTTATTAGGGCTGTTTCTCCTCCAGGAGCTCCAGCAATCGTAAATAAACTGTTGGCCACATGTACGAACGGATCGGTAAATGACTTAACCTGAATACCGTTCATTATGGTGCCTACGGTTTTTACGACTCTTGATCCTGATAGCGGTCCATCCGTAGAAAGCGCCTGCCTAAGCTCTCCCTCGATGTCCTTTCTTGGATAGAAATACTGATCCGTAGCTGTACCGCTCATACTCCTCTTGGAAATCGGTATCCTTCCACCGAACACCCCAGCCTCAGAGGGGGATTGGCCGCTTTCAAGTACGATGCCTAGCCCATCAGCTTCGAGTTGCTTGTACATTTGACGCTTTGCCGCTTCCGCATAGTTACCTTTTACCATTCGGTCTATGGTGCGGTCCAAGTCTAACGAATAGTTTTGGCCTGTACCTAAGCGCTCTTTTGAAAACGCAGAACGGCGCTGGATTGGGTTCTCAAGGTTACCCTTAGGTGCATTCCTTGCGTTATAAATGTCGATCTTTTCCTCTCCTGGAATCTGTGTCTTAGTTGTTTTCTTAAGGGAAGACTCGGATAAGTCTACGGTTGAGGTAGCGCCAGTTTCAGGGTTTACGAACCGAACCACTACCTTGCCGTCTCCTCCGTCCATGACGCGGCCAAAGTTATTGCGGTCGGAAGACTTCACGATGTCTCCAACTAATAGATTGTCGCTAACCTTTTCCCCGAGTTCTCGCGCAGCATCACCATAGACGTTCTCAAGGTTGACGTACACGCCACTGTTTAGGCCGGGCACAGAAAGGACATTGTCAGGAACTGGGATTGGACTTCCTGGATTGGCCTTGTTCCACTCTAAAGCTTCATTGATTTTCTGCTCCAACTCTTGCCGCGAGTTATAGCCAGAAGCAATAATGTGCTTTTCTTCGGCGGGAGCGCTTACGTTCTCATCAAAACGTTTAACAGCAGCCTGAATTTCAGGATCATTTAAAGCAGCCTGAAAATCAGCCTCGGTTTTAAATACTCCGTTCTTGTGGCCAATGGTCGTGGCCACGTTTTCAGCCTTAGTTGCGGCCTCTTGAGCCTTAACCAAGTCGGTTGCGTTTTGTGCCTGTTGTTCAAACTTAACCCGCTCTCCTCTTAGTTGATCTTCGAGAAGGAAAGCCATAACTCTCTTCTTGAACTCCGGATTCTTGGAGTTTTTTCCAGATACCTCGGCCTTAGCCTTCTCGGCGTAGGCTCCAGCGCTTTCCCTTGCTCCAGCATATTCCACGACTTTCTGTGCCGAGTTTTCGGAAGCGGTATCTATCGCCGGAAGGTCAATCCGTCCAAGCGATTTGGCGATGGTCTTAGCCGTAGAAAAAGCTTTCTGTGAGTTGGAGGCACCGCTTTGCAAAGCTTTGTTGAGAATACCCCCTCCGATAAATCCAAGGACGGCTCCAGCAGCAGCATCAAGTATTTGCTTATCGGGCGTGTCTCCAAAGAAAGATCCGCCAACACCAGCAAGCGTTGCACTAGCTAGTCTGACGCCAAGCTCCTTGCTGATCTTGCCTGACGTTCCGCCAGATCCAATAGGACCTGACAATTGAGGAGATCTAGAGCCTCCAGAATCCGCTTCGGGTCCTGGCAATCCAGCAGCGTCAGCAAGCTGCTTTCTCCAGTCGGCTTGCCAGTCTGCAAGCATGGCTTGCTCGTGAGGCGTTGCGGTTCCGGTTCCATCTGATACGCCAAGATCGCGAGTACCGGCTGGAGTTTCAACCAAATTAGGCGCTTGTGCTTCTTGTGCGCGGAGTGCCTGATACTGCTCCCCCGTCATCTCCGTTGGAAAGTTTCCTTTTGTTGGAGGTAGCGTGCTCGGTTCGGGAACGGTGAATCCTAGCTTTTCAAGTGATGCACGGCTTACGTCCGAACCCGCTGGATGCGCCATGGAACCATCGGGATTGTAGACGGGCTGGTCTAAGTGAAAGAGATCGACCTGCTTTCCGCCTGGTCCTTCGATTTGCCCCGAGTAAGACTTAATCGGCGCAGGACCACCAGGAGCAGCATCAGGAGTCGATGCGTAGTCGCCCTGAAACTTTGGAACAGAATCTCCCTGCGTCAGAGCTTTACCGGCTTTCTTTAGTCCGGAAACGAGCTTATCCTTGATCGTGGATAGGGTTGATTGCTGTGCGGTAGCTTCAGCTATCGTTGGCAGTTTCGGTATTTGAAGAAGTGCATTTGCCGCCGCTTGGGTACTGGCCGGATTTCCCTCTACCTTAGAAGCTGTTTCTGCCACGATGTTAGCTAGGGCGGGACGCTTAGCTTCGGCAGCCTTGGCTAAGACTTGTTCGCCAGCGTTAAGCTCGGGCTGAGCTAGGCGCGCCAACTTAGGCCCAGCAACACCGGCTAATCCCCCAGCAAGGCCACCACCAATTAGCCCACCAATTGAGTTTAGCGCTCGTTCCTGTGGTGTGTCGCCCTGTGTTGCTCCGATTCCAGCCCCAACCGCGCCGCCAGCAGCAGCCGAACCAAGGGGAACGATTAGGTTTCCAGTGGATCGTGCGTATTGATCGGTCATGCGCCGCGCTTGACTCGACATCTCAACGGGCGGTAGGTATGGAACTTCCTTAGGAGCTTGCGCTTGTTGCTGGGCTTCAACACGAGCGCGCTCTGCCGCTGATTCACCAGGCCGGGTTTCAATCGCCGTTAGTCGGTTTTTTAGTGGATCGTCTCCCAATACGATGTTTTCTGGACCGGCCAATTGGTTTGTCTTTATCTGTTGCAGTTCTTGAGCGGCCAGCTCGCTCTTAGCCCGATCGAAATCTTGAGCACGTTGTTGGCTTTCTACCGATCTAGCTCCTTCTTGCGCTTTAGCTATTTCAAGCGCTCTAGCCTCTTGCGTGGCCTGATCCACTACGTTATTCTGATAGCCTGTGTCTATGCCCTGGAGTGCTCGCTGTTCACCTTGAAACGCATCGGTCAATGCCTGATTACCTTCTAGCGTTCTAGCTTCATTTGCGGCCTTTATTCCGGCATCCGTATAGCCTGGATGATCGCCTACGATATAAGGTAACGAA
>Ga0193709_1000265_pt1 | contig 20286 bp, 14 predicted proteins | sample H3c2metaG_FD_160571 | JGI IMG/M metagenome (GOLD analysis project Ga0193709, IMG submission 160571) | Soil microbial communities from a riparian zone of the East river system, Colorado, United States - H3c2 | ecosystem: Environmental > Terrestrial > Soil > Riparian zone | place: USA: East River... | reverse complement strand
CACAGGACTCAAGCGATGTATCTCATCCACAAAGAGCACGTCGCGCGGCTCGAGATTGGTGAGCAACGCCGCCAGATCGCCGGCGCGCTCGAGCACGGGCCCCGATGTTTGACGCAAATTCACCTTCAGTTCATTGGCGATGATGTGCGCCAGCGTGGTTTTGCCGAGGCCCGGCGGTCCGAATATCAGTACATGATCCAGGGCCTCGCCGCGCATTCGCGCCGCTTGGATGAAGATGTCCATCTGCGTTTTGACATTCGGCTGCCCGATGTAATCGGCAAGCGTTTTCGGGCGCACTGCCCGATCGACGATTTCGTCGTCGCGGCCCCCGGTACTGGCGATGATGCGGTCTTGTTCGATGCCCATGCGCGATTTTAGGCCTTCACGGCCGATTTGAGGGCGCGTCGAATGATTTCAGTGGTCGACAATCCCGGCTCATCGGCGGACTTGAGCAGCCGCGTCACTTCCGGCGGCTTGTAGCCCAAGGCAACCAGCGCGCTGAAGGCCTCGCTTTGCGGGGATTGCGCCGTGCCGGCGCCCAGCGGATTGCCGGCAAGCGCGGGCATCGAGAGTTTTTGCACGCTATCGCGCATCTCGATGATGATTCGCTCGGCGGTTTTGCGCCCGATCCCGGGAATTCTCGTCAGCATGGCCACATCTTCTGCCTCGATGGTGCGCAGAAAATCTTCCACGCTCGCTCCTGAGAGGATTCCCAGCGCGATTTTCGGTCCGACTCCCGATACCTTGAGCAGCCCTCGAAACAAGCGCCGCTCAGCCTCAGTGCCGAATCCAAACAGGATGTGAGCATCCTCGCGAACCACCAAGTGGGTGAACAGCGCCACCGCTTCCCCGGTCGAGGGCAGGCCGTAAAACGTCGACATCGGGGCTTCCAATTCATAGCCCACGCCATTCACATCGAGAATCAGCATGGGCGGCTGCTTCATCGCCAGCCTGCCCTTGAGAAAACCGATCATCCGCGCAAGCCCGCCTGCAGCAGCATTGCGCGTCCGCGCAGCGCATGACACACGGCGGCCGCCAAGGCGTCTGCCGCGTCCGCGGCCACGGGTCCGTCCAGTTTGAGCAGGCTTCTCATCATCAGCTGCACTTGGGCCTTTTCGGCGTTTCCCGATCCAACCACGGCTTGCTTGATCTGGCGCGTTGCGTATTCGAACACTCCCGCCTTGGAATCCACGGTACCGCAAATGGCCGCACCGCGTGCCTGGCCCAGTTTCAAGGCGCTGTCCGGGTTGCGGTTGACGAAGACCCTTTCGATGGCGATTTCTTGGGGTTGATATTGCGCGACGATGGTTTGCATGCAGCGAAAAATTTCGCACAGCCGGGCGGCGAAATCGACCTGGCCGGTGCGAATGACGCCGCTGGCCACATAGGTCAGCCGGGATCCCGCGGCATCCAATACCCCAAACCCGGTGCGCTGCGAGCCGGGGTCGATGCCGAGCACGCGAATGGTCGCGATCTCAGGCGCGCGCAATTTGGTTCGTCGCTGGAACTGCCATGGCCCTAGTATGATACCGACAATAGGCACCTTATCCCACCCGCAGCGATCGCTTACATGGAAACTACCGCGAGCACTCGGACGGCCAGCAGCCGACTACATGCCGGGACGGCGGCGCTGCTCGACATGGCACTGCCGCCGGAGGGTGATTTGGTACGCCGCGCGGCGTTGGACGTGGCCGAGATCGTGCGCGCCCTGGATGCCGACGACGATGTCGTCATCGCGGCCATGATTCAGCCGCTGCTGGACGGCGGCTACATCGACCAAACCGGCGCCGAGAAACGCTTCGGCAAAGAGGCGGCACGGCTGGCGCGGGCATTGAGTCAACTCGGGCAGTTCGGATTGCCGGCCGACTGGACTCCGGATCGAGGGCTCGAAGCGGCCCAGGCCGAGGCGCTGCGCAAGATGCTGCTGGCGATGATCGGCGACGTGCGCCTGGTCGTGGTCCGGCTCGCCGAGCAGCTGCAAAAAATGCGCTCCGCCAAGGACGTGGGGACAACTCGCCAGCGCAAGCTCGCGATCGAGACTCGCGAAGTGTATGCGCCCCTCGCCAATCGCCTCGGGGTATGGCAGGTCAAATGGGAACTGGAAGACCTCGCATTTCGCTATCTCGAACCGCTGCAGTACAAGCACATTGCCTCGGCATTGAAAACGCGCCGCTCGGAGCGCGAACGTTATATCGAGGACTTGAAGTCGCTGCTGCAGTCCGAGATGCGCAGCGCCGGCATCGAGGCCGTCATCGATGCCCGGCCGAAACATATTTTCAGCATCTGGCGCAAGATGCAGGTGAAGCAACTGGCTTTCGAGCAGCTCATGGACATTCGCGCGGCGCGCGTGCTCGTGGGCAGCATCGCTGAGTGCTATGCGGCGCTGGGCGTCGTGCACTCCCTCTGGCAGTTCATTCCCGGCGAGTTCGACGATTACATCGCGACGCCGAAGGACAATCTGTACCGTTCGATACACACGGCAGTGATCGGCCCCGGCGGCGAGCCGGTCGAAATCCAAATTCGCACCCACGAGATGCATGCCAACTCTGAGCGCGGCGTCGCCGCACACTGGCGTTACAAGGAGGGCGGCCGCAGCAATCAGGCCTATGAGCGGAAAATCAATGAGCTGCGCTCGCTGTTGGCACCGGCCGAGGGCACGGAAGGGAGCCGCGATTTCCTCGACCGGGTGCGCGTCGATCTGTTTCAGGACCGCGTCTACGTACTCTCGCCCAAGGGCGAAATCGTCGATGTGCCCGTCGGCGGCACGCCGCTCGACTTTGCCTATCAAGTCCACACCGATCTCGGCCATCGCACGCGCGGCGCCAAGGTCAACGGCCGCATGGTGCCGCTCGACTACCGCCTTAAGAACAGCGAAACAGTGGAAATCATTACGGCCAAGACGCCGCAACCCTCCCGCGATTGGCTCTCGACGCAAAGCGGATTTCTCGCCAGCCCGCGCCATCGCAACAAAGTGCGCGCCTGGTTTCGCAAACAGGATACGTCGCAGAATAAGACCGAGGGCCGCGCCATGCTGGAGCGCGAACTGCAACGGCTCGGCGAGAAGAGTCCGCCCATCGCTGATTTACTTCGAGAGCTGGCCCTCGACAGCACCGACTCCCTGCATGAGGCGCTGGGCTTGGGCGAAGTCAGCGCAGCTCAAGTCGCCGGGGCGATGCAGCGCCTGCTGCATGCGCGCCAGGCGCCGCCCGAGCACCCGCCGGCGCGCGAAGCAAGCTTGCGCGCGCCGGACATCGAGGTACAGGGCATCGGCGACCTGCTGTCGACCTACGCGCGTTGCTGCAAACCCGTTCCGCCGGAGCCCATCGTCGGCTATATCACGGTCGGCCGCGGCGTCAGCATCCACAGTCAGGCATGCGCCAATTTGGCGCGGCTCAAGATCAAGTCGCCGGCGCGCGTGCTGGCTGTGGACTGGGACGAAATGGGACGCAGCGACTTCCCGGTCGACATCGAGGTACACGCCTTCGATCGGCGCGGCCTGGTGCGTGACGTCAGTGCTGCACTGGCCGACGAGAAAATCAGCATCCAAGGAATGACGACGGTCACCGACAAGCGCGACAACATCGTGCGCATGCGCATCGGCATTTCGATTGCGGGGCTTCCGCAGCTGTCCAACGTGCTGACGCGCATCGTCCAGATGCCGAACGTCATCAGCGCGAGACGCAAAAAATGAGGGATAGGCAGCCGGCAGGCAACGATAAGAGAAGGCGCAGTTGCCTGCCGGCTGCCCATTCCCCCAGGCCGTGCGCATGCGGCCGCTCGACGCCAGGCGCCGAAGATCGAATCCCGTATCAAGGCGCGGCGGTATAGGGAATCGATACGGTCCCGGTCTTCGTGGCGCCCATGCTGTTCACGTAGCTATAGCCAAAGCTCAAGGTGCCGGCGGCGGCCACGGTCGGCGAGTAGTTGACAGACACCTGGCAACTCGTAGTCACCGTGGCGCAGGTGAAGGTACTCGACGCACTGCTCCAGTCAGCCGGCAGCACAGTGAGGTCCGCCGACAATGAACTCGCGACATTGCCGTCATCAGTCGTGAACGTGACCATCACAGGATTGCTGCCGCTGCCCGTCACCACGCTGAGCGAGGTCGGGTTGACGGCCGCTACCACGTTATTGTTGGTGGTCGTGCGGTAGTCGATGGCCACCGATCCTGTCCTGGCCTCATCCGCATTGTTCACATAGGCGTAGTTCAACGTCAGCGTGCCGTTGTCCACGCCCGTCGGTGCGTAGTTCAACATGAGCCGGCAGGTGCTGCCGCTGCCAAGAACGCTGCAGGCGAAGGATCCGGCGGTATTGGTCCAGCCCGGCGGAAGTGCCGCAAGGTTGCTGGTCACCTGCAGCGCTGTCGCCAGACGGCTGTCGTCGGTGGTAAAGGCAACTGACACGTCTTGGGCGGGAGACCCGAGCATGGCAACGATCTGGCCGGTGGGCGAAGCGGTGCCGACCACATTGTCGTTGGTGGTCGCGGCGTAGGGAATGGTCAACAATCCGAAGTTGGGCATGCCGCCCGCATCGTTGTACGAATAGCGCAAGGTCAAGGTGCCGCCGCCGAGCACGGCCGGTGCAAATTTGAGCTGCAGCTGACAGCCATTGCCGGTACTCACGCTGTCGCAGCCAAAAGCGGTCGATGTACTGCTCCAGCCCGCCTGCAATTTGGTCAGGTCCGAGATCAATCGCAGGCCGCTCGCGGCGTTGCCGTCGTTGGTGGTAAACGTGAGCGCGACAGACTGCTGCCCGCCCATCGTCGCCGCATCGATCTGGCCATTCGGCGAAACGCTCGCGACGACGGTTTGCCGCGGAGTCGCGGCGTAGGGAACATTGAGGGCGCCGCTCATTGCCGCGCCGGAGGCGTCGATGTAGCTGTAATTCAGTGTTAGGGTGCCGGCAGCAGCAGCCGCCGGTGCGAACGCCAGCGGCAGCTGGCAGCCGTTGCCGGTGCTGACCACGGCGCAGTTCAGCCCTGTCGCCTTGCTGCTCCAACCCGAGGGCAGCGCACCGAGATTCGTGTTCAAGGTCAAGGCCGTGACCGCGTTGCCATCGTCAGTGGTGAAATTGACGCTGACGGTCTGCTTGCCGCCCACGTTGGCATCGATTTCACCGCTCGGCGAGACCGACGCGACGACATGGTTGGATGCGGTTGCCGCATACACGAGAGTCATGCAGGGACCCGGCGTCCTCGGCAATCCGGAGTTGTCGACATACACACAGTCCAGGGTCAGTGTGCCGGTTTCGATGGCAGCAGGCGCGTAGGTCAGGGAGAGAACACAGCCGCTGCCGGGGGCCACCACGGCGCAGGTGAGATTGGTCGGCGCGCTCCACCCGGCCGGAAGCGTGCCCAAGCTTCCATAAACCGAGAAGCCGGAGATCGGCAATCCGTCGTCCGAGGTGAAGGTGACGGTGATGGTTTGGCTGGTGCCGACTGCAACGGCCAGAGTGTCGACCGAAGCGGTCGCGGACACCTTGTTGTGCGTGCCGCTGACGCCGCCTGCGACGGGGCCGGCTTTCGGCGGCGTGACGGGTGCCGTAGGCATGGAGCCGCCGGTGGTCTGCGCGATGGTCCCGCTTTCACTGCCATGCGACATTGAGCCGCAACCGCTGACAGCCGGGAGCGCCAGTATCCCGAGCAGAAGCAATCGATGGCTTGGCAGCATGTTCCCTCACCTAGCGCCCAGTGTCGTGCGAATCGACGTCGCGGACAGGCGACGAGCGCGAAGGGCTGGGAAGGTATTCCGGGGGGTGCTATCGAGGAGTGAACTGCGTCACGCCGGGGAGTGCGCTCCGGTTATAGTCAAATGAGATTTTGCTCACATCCGACACAATCGCTGTTTCGCCGGGCGAATGTCGGGCGAAACGCTACACCGTCAGCGATTCAAGCCGTCGATGGCTTTTTTGTCCACCGCCAGTGCGGCTTCATGTATGGCCTCGGCCAACGTCGGGTGCGCATGGATGGTGCGTTGAATGTCTTCAGTGCTGGCGGAATATTCCATCGCCAGTACCCCTTCGCTGATCAATTCGCCGGCCATCGGCCCGATCACGTGGATCCCGAGAACTTCATCATCGTCCTTTGCCGACACAATCTTCGTCATGCCGGCCGCCGCCTCCATCGCGCGCGCGCGGCCGCTGGCGGCGAAGGGAAATGTGCCGACTTTGTAGGGACGGCCGCCGGCCTTGACCTGCTCTTCGGTCTGTCCCACCCAGGCAATCTCGGGCGCCGTGTAGATCACAGAAGGAATCACTTTGTAATTCACTTCGCCGTAATGACCGGCGATCAGATCGGCAACCATCACGCCCTCTTCCTTGCCCTTGTGCGCGAGCATGGGACCGCGCACCACATCGCCGACCGCCCATACGTTGGGCGCATTGGTCCGGCAGTGCTCGTCAACCTTGATGAATCCGCGTTCGTCCAATTCGACGCCGGTACCCTCCGCCAGCAACTCCTGGGTAAACGGCCGGCGGCCAACGGCGACGACGAGCTTGTCGACTTGCAAGGTATGCTCGCCTTGCGCATCCGTGTAGCTGACATCCACGGCGTTGCCGGAGACCGCAGCGCTCGACACTTTCGCGCCCAGTTTGATGTCCAGGCCTTGCTTCTTGAAGTGCCGCTGAGCTTCCTTTGCAATGGTCTGGTCCACCATCGGCAGGAACTGCTCCAGGGCTTCGAGCACCACCACTTCGCTGCCCAGCCGCCGCCAAACGCTGCCGAGCTCCAGGCCAATGACGCCGGCGCCGATCACGCCGAAGCGTGCAGGCACGGCATCGAATTCCAAAGCGTTCCAAGAATCGACGATGTACTTGCCATCGTGCGGCACCGACCTCAATCGAATCGGCGTCGATCCGGAAGCGAGTATCACGTTCTTCGCCTCCAGCGTTTTTTCCGTGCCGTCAGCTCCCGTTACCAGCACCTTGTTTCCGGGCAGCAATCGCCCATGGCCCTGTATGCCGACGACACCATTGGCTTTGAACAGGGTGTTGATGCCATTGGTCATGGTCTTGACCACCGAGGCACGCCGTTTCTGCATCGCGCCAAGATCGAGGGCGAGGCTGCCCACTTTGATGCCGTGTACGGCGAATTCATCCTTCGCCCGCTGAAACAGCTCCGAGGATTCCAACAGCGCCTTGGACGGAATGCACCCGGCATTCAAGCAGGTACCGCCGAAGGCATACGTGCCATCGGTGTTCTGCCACTCATCGACGCAGGCAACTTTCAGCTTGTTCTGTCCGGCACGAATCGCCGCCGGATATCCGGCCGGCCCTGCGCCAATGACAATTACATCGTAAACATCACTCATATGTGCAGTACCATGCGTGCGGGATCCTCGAGACATTGTTTCACCGTGACCAAGAACTGCACCGCCTCGCGGCCGTCAATGATGCGGTGATCGTAAGTCAGCGCGATGTACATCATCGGGCGCACCACCACCTGTCCGTCAATGACCACCGGGCGATCCTGAATCTTGTGCATACCCAAGATGGCGCTTTGCGGCGAATTTACAATGGGCGTCGACAACAGCGAGCCGAACACGCCGCCATTGGTGATCGTGAACGTGCCGCCCGTGAGTTCTTCGATGGTGATGGTACCGGCGCGCGCGCGCGCCGCAAAATTGCCGATTGACTTCTCGATATCGGCGAAACTCAATTGATCCGCGTCACGCAGCACCGGAACGATCAACCCGCGATCGGTCGAGACGGCAACGCCGATGTCGAAATATTCGTGATACACGATGTCGTTGCCATCCACCGAGGCATTCACGGCGGGGAATTTTTTCAACGCCTCGACGCAGGCCTTGGCGAAGAAGGACATGAAACCCAACTTCACGCCGTACTGCTTTTCGAACGCGTCCTTGTAGCGCGCCCGCAGTTCATTGACGGCTTGCAAATCAACCTCGTTGAAAGAGGTGAGAAGCGCCTGGGTGGCTTGCGCCTGCACCATGCGTTCGGCAATGCGCGCACGCAGCCGCGTCATCGGCACGCGCTGCTCCGCGCGCGCCGTGCGCGCGCTCGGTGCGGGTACGAACTGCGCGGGCGCCTTGGCCGCGACGCCCGCCGCCGCAGCCCCGGCCGCGCCTGGGGCTGGGGAAGCCGCATCCTTGGTGGTCAGATAATTCACGACATCGGACTTCGAGACGCGGCCGTCCCGGCCGGAACCTGCGACCGTTTTCGGATCGACTTTGTTTTCCTCGGCCACCCGCTTCGCCGCAGGACTTAGCTTACCGCCCGCCGTGTCCTGCTTGACGGCGTCCGGCTTGCTGTCCTTCGCCACAGCGCCCTTGGCAACCGTGTCCTTCGCCGCGGCCGTTGCGCCGCTCGAGGCGGCGAGAATGGCGGGCGCGCTCGCGCCCGGCACGGCTGCAGCCCCTTCCTCGATGATGGCCAAAATTTGACCGCTGGTGACCGTCGTGCCGTCGCTCAACCTGATTTCCTTGAGCACCCCGGCCACCGGCGCAGGCACCTCGAGCACCACCTTGTCGGTTTCCAGATCGACGAGATTTTCATCTCGCACCACGCTGTCGCCGGGCTTTTTATGCCAGGAGACCAGCGTGGCGTCAGCCACCGACTCGGGCAGCTGCGGCACGCGAACTTCGATAGTCATGAGCCTGTCCTAGTTTGAGCGGGCGGAATGCGCATCGTTTGTCGGGAGGTCTCTTCCGGCGGCACACCCTGCAGGGCCGCGGTGACCAAATTCTTTTGCTGCTGCTCGTGCAGCGCCGCGATGCCGGTTGCGGGCGCGGCAGCGCCCGCGCGGCCGGCATACAGCAGCTCGTGCTGATCGCCGAGTTTCGACTGCAGGCGATGGCGAATCTGATACCAGCTGCCCTGATTCTGCGGCTCTTCCTGGCACCAGATGATTTCCCGCGCATTCGAGTACTTGCGCACGACAGCCTCATATTCATCGGACGGAAATGGATAGAGCTGCTCGATTCGAACGATGGCCACCGTATCGGTCTTGGCCTCGCGGCGCGCTTTCAGCAGGTCGAAATACACCTTGCCGCTGCACAATACCACGCGCGTCACCGCGGATGGTTTGATGTCATCGATCTCATCGATGACGTTTTGGAATCCGCTGCCGGAAAGCTCTTCGAGACGCGACACGGACAGGGGATGACGCAGCAAACTCTTGGGCGTCATGATGATGAGCGGCTTGCGCAACGGGCGCAGCATCTGCCTGCGCAGCATGTGAAACATTTGCGCCGGCGTCGAGGGCACGCACACCTGCATGTTGAACTCGGCGCAGAGCTGCAAAAACCGCTCCAGGCGCGCGGAGGAGTGTTCCGGTCCCTGACCCTCGTAGCCATGCGGCAGGAACAGCGTGATGCCGGAGAGGCGGCCCCATTTTGCCTCGCCCGAACTGATGAACTGATCGATGATGACTTGCGCGCCATTGCAGAAGTCGCCGAACTGTCCTTCCCAGATCGTCAGGCAGCGAGGTTCGGTGGTGGAGAAACCGTACTCGAAACCCATGACCGCTTCTTCCGACAGCACCGAATCGGTCACCGTGAACTTCGGTTGATTGCTGGCCACATGCTGCAGCGGCACGTAAGCGCGTCCGCTGGCTTGGTCGTGCAGTACGGCATGGCGATGGAAGAAGGTGCCGCGGCCGCTATCCTGCCCCGTCAGACGGATCGGATACCCCTCCTGCACCAGACTGGCGTACGCCAAATTCTCCGCACAGCCCCAATCCATAGCAAGGTCGCCGTTCACCATCTTCTCGCGGGACTGCATGATGGCAAGGACGCGGGGATGCAAAACCCAATCGGTGGGATAGGTCGTAATGGCCTTTCCCAAGACCCGCAGGCGCGCCATGTCCACACCGGTCTTCACCGCTTCCCAGTCTCCACCCAGGTACTCGCTCCAGTCGACGGTGTAGGGGTTGCCGATCAATCCCAAGGCTGCGCGCGCCTGAGGTTTGCCCTCGTCCAAACCACTGCGATACTGCTCCATCATGGCGGCCGCGTCAGCCGCGCTCAGGACGCCCTCGGCGACCAGCTTGTCGGTATACAGTTGCCGCACCGTCGGCTTCTTGCGAATTATTTGATACATGAGCGGCTGCGTGGCCGCCGGCTCGTCCGCTTCGTTGTGCCCATGGCGCCGATAGCACACCAGGTCGATCACCACATCCTTGTGGAATTTCATCCGATATTCGAGCGCAAAGCGCGTAACGAAGCACACGGCCTCAGGATCATCTGCATTCACGTGCAGAATGGGCGCTTCGACCATCTTCGCGACATCGGAACAGTACAGCGTGGAGCGCGCATCGCGCGGCTCGCTGGTGGTGAAACCGACCTGGTTGTTGATGATGATGTGGACCGTGCCGCCGGTATAGAAGCCGCGCGTCTGCGATAGCTGCAGGGTCTCCATGTTCACGCCCTGCCCGGCAAAGGCAGCATCGCCGTGGATTTGCACCGGCAACACCTTGTCGCCGAGCGCATCGCCGCGCCGTTCCTGGCGGGCGCGGGCGGAACCCTCGACGACGGGGTTCACCACCTCCAAATGCGAGGGGTTGAATGCCAGCGCAACGTGCACGTTGCCCGGTTCGGCCTTCAGGTCGGCGGAAAATCCCTTGTGATATTTGACGTCGCCCGAACCGCGCAGCTTGGCGAGGTCGTACTGACCTTCGAATTCACTGAACAAATCCTTCGGCGACTTGCCCAGCAAATTCACCAGCACATTGAGGCGGCCGCGATGCGCCATGCCGATGATGGTCTCCTCCACGCCGCTTTTGCCGCCCTGCTGCACCAAGTCGTCCAGCAACGGAATCAAACTGTCGCCGCCCTCCAAGGAGAAACGCTTCTGACCCACGTACTTGGTGTGCAGGTAGCGTTCCAGCCCTTCCGCCGCGGTCAGCTGCCAGAGAATGTTTTTCTTCTCATCGACGCTGAAGCGCCGCTGCATGCGCGCAACTTGAAACCGATCCTGCAGCCACAAGCGCTCTTCGGTATCCGATACATGCGCGAATTCCGCGCCGATGGTATCGGTGTAAATGAACTTGAGGTCGGCAAGAATTTTCCGCAGCGTCGCACGCTCCGGAATCGCGTGATTGCGGCTGCCGGTGAAGAATTCGGTTTCAAGATCCGCATCGGACAAGCCGAAATATTGCAGGTCGAGCACATAAGGGTTGGCGCGCTTCTGCAGACCCAAAGGATCCAGGTTGGCGATCAAATGACCGCGATTCGCATAAACCTGAATGAGGCGCGACACCGCGCCCTGTTTGGCGCTGGCGCCCGCGGATTGGCTGCCTGCAGCGGCGGCAGGCGCCGGCGGCTGTTGAACGCGCGCCAATAAGCGCTCGCGAATGGGACCATGGGCGATATCGCCGCCGCTGCCGGCCAAGCCTTTGAAATACTCGCGCCAGGCGGGATCTACTCCGCTCGGGTCCCGCAAGAACTGTTCGTAGAGATCTTCAATGAAACCGGCGTTTCCACCGGACAGCGCCGTGGTGGCTAGTTGGTCAGCAAGTGATTGGCTCATGAGCGCAGCAGGCAGTGAAAAACCTCAAGTACATCAGCATGATGGGGGAAGAAGTAGATCTTGAGCAGCGGGCCTAGTTTAGCCGAAGGCGCCATAATATGGAATGTGACGGCGCGCGGAGAATTTACAAGAGGGGCAGTTCGCCTGAGCCTTTCAGCATCCAAATTTCGTAGCCGATGAGCGACGCATAGACGGTCAACACGGCATACAAGACGAATTCGACGCGAATCATGCGCATGAATCGGTAGCGGGCGAGAAACACCATCACCACGATGCCCGCGCCGGTCATGGCCATCTTGAAGGCCGCAAACGTGGCCACGCTGCGGTACACGAGCACCGCCATGACGGGATTCATCTCGTCGGCGCCCTGCAGCAGCAGGATGGCCGTCAGAAATGCGTCCGTCGCGCTCAGCAACAAGATGCCCATGGATACGGCCAGCAAGCGCGCCGAATACCAATCCACAGGGTGAAAGCGAGAATCGTCGAGGCGCCGCGCCGGTCGCCTGCGGCGCGGGTTGAAGCTGCCATATAGAACTGACCACCACGCTCGGCGCCGGCGATCCGTTCTCTCACGGCGCTCGGAACCCCAGTCGTTTATTCGCCGCGCGCGGCTCGCATCGTTCATCCGCACCACTATCCGGACTTGCCGCCATCTTAGGCAAGCCCGATGAGTCATAATCTGTGCCGCCGGGCGATTATTTTTTAAGAGGCGGTCACCAGCTTGGCCATGAAGTCGCTGACCGGCATGGCCGCCAGGCGTTGATCCGCAAACATCGCCTTGATCGATTCGGTCTGCTTGGGCTGGAAGCAGCCCGCAACGCTGGCCTCGAACTTCTTCACCAGCACCGGCATGCCTTCGGCGCGGCGCTTGCGGTGTCCGATGGGGAAGTCCACGGCAACTCTCTGACTCGACGTGCCGTCCTTGAAGAACACTTGCACGGCGTTGCCGATGTAGCGTTTGTCCGCCGCGTAGTAATCGCGGGTGAAGGCCGGATTCTCCTTGACCTGCATCTTCGCGCGCAGATCATCGACCCGAGGATCGCTCGCGACTTTGTCTTCATAGTCGGACGCTTCGAGCCTGCCGAACAGCAGCGGTATGGCGACCATGTATTGAATGCAGTGATCGCGATCGGCGGGGTTGGCGAGCGGGCCCGTCTTGTCGATGATGCGCACACCGGGTTCCTGGGTTTCGATGACCACTCGATCGATCTGGTCGAGCTTCGCCAAGATTTGCGGATGCAGCGTCATGGCCGCTTCCACGGCCGTCTGCGCATGAAACTCCGCGGGAAACGAAATCTTGAACAGCACATTTTCCATCACGTAGCTGCCCAGGGGCTGGGGCAGCACCACGGCATTGCCTTTGAACAGCACATCTTGAAAGCCCCAGGTTTTTGCAGACAGCGCCGACGGATATCCCATCTCGCCCTTGAGGGCGAACAGCGCATGGCGCACGGCACGGCTGGTGGCATCGCCGGCGGCCCAGCTCTTGCGTGAGCCGGTATTCGGCGCATGCCGGTAGGTGCGCAGCGCCCCGCCGTCGATCCAGGCATTCGACACCGCGTTGACGATCTGCTCGCGAGAACCGCCCAGCATCGCTGTGACGACAGCGGTCGAAGCCACACGAACCAGCAGCACATGGTCCAGTCCGACCCGATTGAAGCTGTTCTCCAAGGCGAGGACTCCTTGAATTTCATGCGCCTTGATCATGCCTGTGAGCACATCGCGCACCGCGACCCGCTTGCCCGAGCGCGACAGGTAGTCGGCCACGGCGAGAATCCCGCCCAAATTGTCGGAAGGGTGTCCCCACTCGGCCGCCAGCCACGTATCGTTGAAATCCAACCAGCGAATCATGGCGCCGATGTTGAATGCCGCCGTGATCGGATCGAGTTCGTAAGCCGTGCCGGGAACCCGCGCGCCTCCATTGAGCGTGGCGCCGGGAACCACCGGTCCCATCAACTTGGTGCAGGCCGGATACTTCAGCGCCTGAAAACCGCAGGCCAGCGTATCCATCAAGCAATACGCCGCGGTCTCGTACGCCAGCGTGCTGGTGATGTCGTAACTCAGCGCGTAATCCGCGATGGCGGTGAGAACCTGATCGGGAGCCGGTCTTTCGGCGGACTTGATATCGAGGGATGACATAAATTTAAGGGCGCTCCGCAAGGGGTATGAATTTCAAGTTTTCGGGTCCGATGTAGTTGGCGCTCGGGCGGATGATTTTTCCATCCTCGCGCTGCTCGATGACATGCGCCGCCCAGCCGGAGGTGCGGCTGATGACGAACAACGGCGTGAACATCGCGGTCGGCACGCCCATCAGGTGATACGACACGGCGGAGAACCAATCGAGATTCGGAAACATTTTTTTAATGTCCCACATGACCGATTCGATCCGCTCGGCCACTTCGAATCCCAGCATGTCGTTCGCCTCGCGCGCGAGTGCTCGCGATACTTCTTTGATTACCTGATTGCGCGGGTCCGACACGGTATACACCGGATGGCCGAAGCCAATGATCACTTCCTTGGATGCCACGCGCTTGCGGATATCCGCTTCGGCCGCATCCGGCGTTGGATAGCGCTTCTGGATCTCGAAAGCGACTTCATTTGCGCCGCCATGCTTGGGTCCGCGCAGCGCGCCGATCGCGCCGGTAATGCAGGAGTAGAGATCTGAACCCGTACCGGCAATCACCCTGGCCGTGAACGTGGAGGCGTTGAACTCATGCTCGGCATACAAATTGAGCGATGTGTGCATGGCTCGCACCCAGCTTGCCGAGGGCTTGCGGCCGTGCAACAAGTGCAAGAAATGCGCGCCGATCGAGTCATCGTCGGTTTGCACATCGATGCGCCGGCCGCTCTTCGCGTAGTGGTGCCAGTAGCACAGCATCGAGCCTAAGCAGGCCAATAACCGATCGGCCAGGTCGCGCGCTCCTGTGGAAGCATGATCGTTCGCTTCCGGCACGCAACAGCCCAGCGCCGACACGCCGGTGCGCAACACATCCATGGGATGGCTGGCCGCCGGGAGTTGCTCGAGGACGGTCGTGACGGCAGCCGGCAGCACGCGCAGGCCCTTCAGCTTGGCTTTGTAAGCCGCGAGTTGCGGCTTGTTGGGCAATTTCTCGTGCACCAGCAAGTGCGCTATTTCTTCGAACTCGCATTGCGTGGCGATATCCAGAATATCGTAGCCGCGGTAGTGCAAATCGTTGCCGGTTCTGCCGACGGTGCACAACGCCGTATTGCCCGCGGTGACGCCGGACAAGGCCACGGATTTTTTCGGTTTGAAGCCGGCGGCGGCCCCGCTTCGGAATTAGATGTCACTTTTCCTTTCCTTCAGCAAATAGTTCATCCAGCTTCGCTTCGTAGGCATAGTAGTCGAGATACTTGTACAGATCGGCGCGCGTCTGCATGGTGGCGAGCACATGCTTCTGCGTTCCGTCGCGGCGAATCGCTTGGTAGGTGTTGAGCGCCGCGGCGTTCATCGCGCGGTAGGCGGAACAGCAGTGCAATACGATGTCGACTCCCACCGTCGCCAGTTCATCTCGCGTGTACAACGGGGTCTGGCCGAATTCCGTGATGTTCGCAAGAATCGGCACTTTGACCGCATCCTTGAAGCGCCGGTACATCGCGAGTTCCGTGATGGCTTCCGGGAAAATCATGTCGGCGCCCGCCTCGACGCAGGCGACCGCGCGGTCGAGGGCTTTATCCATGCCCTCAACGGCCAACGCGTCGGTGCGCGCCATGATCACGAATTTATCGTCGGTTCGAGCATCCACCGCAGCTTTGATGCGATCGACCATTTCTGGTTTGGAAACGATTTCCTTGCCGGGGCGATGGCCGCAGCGCTTCGATTGCACCTGATCCTCGATGTGCATGCCGCCTGCGCCGAACTTCGTGAAGGATCTTACCGTGCGCGCAATGTTGAACGCCCCGCCCCAGCCGGTATCCGCATCGACCAGCATCGGCAATGGGCAGGCGTCGGTGATTCTGCGGATATCGACCAGCACGTCATCCATGGTGCTGATGCCTAAATCCGGAACTCCCAACGAATTGGCGGCGACGCCGCTGCCGGCCAAGTACAGCGCCTTGAAGCCGCACGCAGCCGCCATCCGTGCGGTAAACGCATTGATGGCGCCGACCATTTGCAGCGGGCTTTCCTCGGATACGGCGGCGCGCAGGCGCACACCGGCGGACTGCTCATTCGACGGGCTCATACACGCCCCGCAACGGGTATCAGAGCACCCGTGACCGCGCCGGCGGAATCCGAAATCAGGAAGGCAACGACTTCGCCGATCGCGGCAGGCGCGACCCAGCGGCTGAAATCCGCGGTGGGCATGTCGAGACGGTTGCGGGGCGTGTCCAGCGTGCTCGGCAGCAATGCGTTCACAGTAACGCCTCGATCTTTGAGTTCATCAGCGAGTGCCTCCGTCAATTTCGCGACGCCGGCCTTCGAAGCTGCATAGGCGCCCATGCCGGCCCCGGCCTTGACGGCGGCGAGCGCGCCGATGTTGATGATGCGGCCGTGCCCGGACTTCAAGAGATGCGGCAGCGCGGCCTTGCAGCAGGCGATCGCGGTACGTAGGTTCATCCGGTACTGTGAATCCCATGTTTCCAGCGCGCCTTGCTCGAGCTTCTCGAAGCGAAAGCCGCCGGCAATATTGACCAGACCGTCCAGCCGGCCGGTCTCTTGAACAACCTTCAGTATGGTTGAAGCCGCGACCGCATCGTCCGCCAAGTCCAGGCCGCCGTACGACAGCGAGCCCGAAGGTGCTCCCGGCGGCACGGCGGCGTGATCGAGCCGCACCACCTGCGCGCCAAAACCGGCGAGTGTCGCAGCAACCGCCGAGCCCAAGGCGCCGAACGCGCCGGTGACCGCAATCACCTTTCCGGAAAAATCGACCTGGATGCTGCTCACTTCATGGTCCTTCTGGGTGACCCAAAACTATAGAGGGAAGCCGGTTCAAGCCCCGTGACAAAAACGCTCAAAACGAGTGCGCGAAATTGCAACACGCGTAGGGTTGGCGCGCAAGCTCCGGGAGCCTCAAGGCTGCAAGCGGCGCCGAAATTCACCCGGCGATGCACCGGTCCATTTCTTGAATGCGCGATGAAAGGCGCTGCGCTCAGAAAAGCCGAGCTCCAGACCGATGTCCATGGCGCTGCGCTTCGAGTGGCTCAAGTACCCGATGGCCAGGTCTCTGCGCAATTGATCCTTGATGGATTGATAAAACGTGCCCTCCTCGTGCAGCCGCCGGCGCAACGTTGCAGGGGTCATATTCATTTCCTCGGCCAGCGCTTCGAACTCAGGCAAGTCTCCGGGCAGCGACTGACGCAAACGCCGCCGGATCCTCGCGCCCAAGCTGCTGCCGTTCTTGTACTTCAGTAAAATATTTTCCGGCGCGTTGCGCAAAAATTCCTTCACCGTTCGTTCATTTTGAACGATCGGCAGCTCGAGATAGGCGGCATCGAAGATGATGGCGGTATGCGGCGCTCGGAAGCCGATGCTGGTGCTGTACATCAGGCGATACTCGCCGCTGTGCGCCGGCTCGTCGTAGCTGAACTGAGCACGCTTGATCGGGATCCGGCGGCCGACCAGCCAACAAGCCACGCCGTGCAACAGCATCAGGAGCACTTCGTGCGCGAACACGCGCTGCGGCTCGGCGCCGTCCGCATGCAGCGTGATGCTGGCCTCAGCGCCATCCCGATTCAGCTTGCCGTAAATGTCGTCAAGAATCAGCGCATAGAAGCGCAGACTGCGATCAATCGCCGATCCCAGGGTTTTGCAGTTGAGCACCGAGTGGCAAATCATCGCAAAACTCCCCGCCTTCATGCGGCGCGAATCTTGACCGAAAAATTCATCGTCCAGGGTCTGCGCGACCAAGCGCCACAGCGCACCGTAATGCTTGGCCGACACGCGCGTCTGCGATGACTGCAACAGCCCCGGCGAGAGTCCGATCTGCCTGAGCAATCCGTCAGCATCCAGCCCTCGGGCGCGCACGCTCTCCAGCGCTGCTGCGACGAAGCAAATCGCAATGGTCCCCGGTTCGGACTTCGCCGCTTCGGCGCCGTTCGCACGGCTCACGCCCATAGGAGCCTGCCTAAGCAACTGTTGCATTTTCGCTCACGCATTTTGAACGGTTTGGGCACGCCGCAGTGACAACTCCGCCTTATAGTTTACGCGATACGGCCACCGCCGACGCGCTTGGGCATCACATGGATTTCTATACCGACGAACAACGCATGATCCGCGATTCCGCGAGGGATTTTGCGCTCCAAGAACTCAAACCCCACGCCGCCCAATGGGAGAAGGACGGTTGGATCGGCGATTCGGCGGTCGCCAAACTCGGGGAGCTGGGGCTTCTCGGAATGATGGTCCCGGATGAATGGGGCGGCTCATACACCGACTACATCGCCTACGCGCTGGCGATCGAAGAAATCGCCGCCGGCGACGGCGCCACCGCGGCGCTGGTGAGCGTGCATAGCTCCGTCGGTTGCGGGCCCATCCTCAAGTACGGCGATGTCGAACAGAAACAGCGCTATCTCGCCGATATGGCGCAGGGCCGCATCATCGGCTGCTTTTGCCTGACGGAACCGCAGGCTGGATCGGAGGCGCATAATTTGAAAACGCGCGCCATCCCGGACGGCGATGCCTGGGTGCTCAACGGCACCAAGCAATTCATCACCAACGGCAAACGCGCGAAGGTCGCAATCGTGTTTGCGGTCACGGATCCGGAGTTGGGCAAGAAAGGTCTGTCTGCTTTCATCGTGCCGACGGATACGCCGGGTTTTCTCGTGGGGCGTCCCGAGCACAAACTCGGCATCCGCGCTTCCGACACCTGTGCCATCACCTTCGACAATTGCCGGATCGGCGCGGATGGCCTGCTGGGGCCACGCGGCAAGGGATTAGGGATCGCATTATCCAATCTGGAGGGCGGGCGCATCGGTATTGCCGCGCAAGCCATCGGCATAGCCCGTGCGGCATTCGAGGCGGCGCTGGCCTATGCGCAGACACGCAAGCAATTTGATCAGCCCATTTCCAAATTCGGCAGCATCAGCAACATGCTGGCGGATATGCACACTTCCATCAATTCCGCGCGGCTGCTGACGCATCACGCCGCCCGCCTGCGCAGCTTGGGTGAGCCCTGCCTTTCGGAGGCCTGCCAGGCTAAACTGTACGCCTCGGAGATGGCCGAGCGGGTTTGCTCCCAGGCCATTCAAATTCACGGTGGCTACGGCTACCTGGCGGACTACGATGTCGAGCGTTATTACCGCGATGCGCGCATCACGCAGATTTATGAAGGCACGAGCGAGATCCAGAGGCTGGTGATAGCCAGGGAATTGCTCGAGCACTCGAAACTTTAAAAGAGAGGTATTGATATGACGCCCAAACCCGCACTACAGGGTCAAACCGCGGATACGGTCAAGTTGCTGATCAACGGCAACTTCGTCGAATCCAAGACGACCGAATGGCACGACGTCATCAATCCCGCGACACAGAAAGTGCTGGCGCAAGTCCCGTTCGCGACGGACGGGGAAATTGACGCTGCCGTGGCCGCAGCCAAGGAAGCCTATAAGACTTGGAAAAACACGCCGCTGGCGGCGCGTGCCCGGATCATGCTGAAACTGCAGGCTTTGGTACGCGAGCACATGGGTCGCATCGCACAAACCTTGAGCGCCGAACAAGGCAAGACGGTCGCCGATGCCGAGGGCGATGTTTTTCGCGGCCTGGAAGTCGTCGAACACGCGTGTTCCATCGGCAGCTTGCAGATGGGAGAGTTCGCCGAAAATGTGGCCGGCGGCGTCGACACCTACAGCATTCGCCAACCCATCGGCGTATGCGCAGGGATCACGCCCTTTAATTTTCCGGCGATGATCCCCTTGTGGATGTTCCCCATGGCCATTGTCTGCGGCAACACCTTCGTCCTCAAGCCCTCGGAACAGGACCCGCTGACGCCGATGCTGCTGGCAGAGCTCGCGCTCGAGGCCGGCGTGCCTCCCGGCGTGCTCAACATCATCCATGGCGGCAAGCGCGCGGTCGACGCGATTTGCACGCATCCGGATATCGTTGCCATTTCCTTTGTCGGCTCGACGCCGGTGGGCACGCATGTGTACAACTTGGGCACGCAGCACGGCAAGCGTGTACAGGCCATGATGGGCGCCAAGAATCACGCGGTGATCATGCCGGATGCCAACAAGGAACAATCGCTCAATGCCTTGGTCGGCGCGACGTTCGGCGCCGCCGGTCAGCGCTGCATGGCTACCTCCGTGACGGTGCTGGTGGGCGAGGCGCAGCGCTGGATCCCCGACATCGTCGCCAAGGCGAAGACGCTCAAGGTGAATTCGGGCAGCGAAAAAGGCACGGACATCGGGCCCGTCATTTCGCGCACCGCCAAGCAGCGCATCCTGGGATTGGTGGAAGACGGCATCAAGGAAGGTGCGAAGCTCGAATTGGATGGCCGCGGCGTCAAGGTCAACGGATTCGAGAACGGCAATTTCATCGGACCGACGATATTTTCCGGCGTTACGCCGAACATGAAGATTTATACCACCGAGATCTTCGGACCTGTGATGGTCATCGTCGGTGTGCAGACCTTGAACGAAGCCATCGATCTGATCAACAAGAACCCCTTCGGCAACGGCACCGGCCTCTTCACGCAGAGCGGCGCCGCGGCGCGCAAATTCCAGAATGAGATCGACGTGGGACAGGTCGGCATCAACGTGCCGATACCCGTGCCCGTGCCGTTTTTCAGTTTCACCGGATCGCGCGGCTCGAAGCTCGGCGATCTTGGCCCCTACGGCAAACAAGTGATTCAGTTT